>Ga0126338_10003723_pt1 | contig 10732 bp, 15 predicted proteins | sample OrbCmetagenome_2_FD_92529 | JGI IMG/M metagenome (GOLD analysis project Ga0126338, IMG submission 92529) | Coral microbial communities from Petempiche,Puerto Morelos, Mexico - Orbicella C C metagenome | ecosystem: Host-associated > Invertebrates > Cnidaria > Coral | place: Petempiche,Puerto...
TTGATAGTTTTAAAGTCAATGATGCAGAAATGATGTCTGCTTTTCAGATCTATGGTGTCACAAAGCAGATTTTGTTTCACAACAGCGTAGACTTTATTGGATATCTTCGTCAGGCTTACAGAGTCTTCCAAGTGTCTACAAGGCTTTACAAGTCCTTTTACCAGTGAACTTGGCATAAGTTACAAGTGAAGTTGGTATAAGTTGCACTCGTATTGATGTCAGAGAAACCTAATTCACTGAAACTAACTAAATCAAATATCTTTGTTATGCATAAAAGGTGACTTCAGCTGTTCGAGTTGCCCAAAATAAGAGATTTCATCATCATCATCATATCGTGGTATTTTTACTTTTGCAAAAATTCTTATTCCAAGAAATTTCTATCCAAAGGCATGATTATAAACTAAAGTAAACAGACAGAAAGCCAACTATGATCTTAATGTAGGTCCTGATGAAAAGTAAATTTAGTTTTAGACCGAAAGAGCATGGAAATTTGAGTTTTAACTCCCGGATTGAGCACAAAGGACCTCCAAGGTGTTTGAAATGTAGAGGTCAGCAAGATTTTAATAAGTTTCAGAAAGCTCCTCATTATACATAAATGTATGACCTTGATTCAACCTAAAGTAAATATCGCCTTATCGGATGTAATTTTGTTGGCTAATGTTTGTTTCCTAAATGAAAGTAACGTAAATGACAACGGAAATAGAGTTCGCTGAGTTGGTTGTTTGTCCTGATTCACAGATTAAAGTAAACCTCACTAAACATGGAAGAAAGCTAAATCGTTTCTTAGAGTTTAGCCATAGGATTCAAGTCAAGCGTAGGTCGTCCGAAGACATTACGAAATCATTACCTAAACTTAAAATAATCCAAATTCCAGAACATTCATATGAACAGTTCTAACATGGTTCTGTTGCTGTAAAATCTTTTGTAAGCCAAATTAAAACAGACGGAAATACATAAAGAAAAGCTGTTGAAACACAGTTACCTACGATATAAACACACAAAACTCTCATAGTCTAGATAACAGTATACTGAGTAAATACTATCAATTACCTAAAAGTAAATAAGCCACAAACGAGTTTCCTTCAAAAGCTATTAGCATCTTTTCGATGTTTTCTTTTCGTTTAACCTTTGATTGTCGGTCCAATTAACATAGAAAGGAGCTCCGAACTTTTCTTAAGAGAACATATTTCTTTTCCTGGTGGTTTATTAACCTTTTGATAATTTTCACGATAAGTCCCTGAAATGATTCCTTAACAATTGTTTACACACGGCTACTAAGGTTTAGTAAATACCATTGATATATTTTATTCCCCAAAAACGAACCCACAATAATAGAAGTAGGAAAATCCTCTCCTACGAGCAAACCGAAGTACGGAAAGATTATCAGGGAATATGTCCCGTCATATTCAGTTCTATCGATGGCAAGGTGAATTCCTGAACGAATGAAATACCGAGTTAATCAAATATGAATAAATATCGCTTGAGTAAATATCATATGAAAACAATGCCAATTGAACAAATATCAAATAGATCCCACACTAAAATTCGTGCCAACATAGGTCTCATACTAAAGCTAGAAAAAATATTTGTTCAGTTACACTGCAGGTATGGGAACGCCATTTCAGAGAATATATGACCACGCTGTACATAATCGCGAATTTCTCGGCTTTAAATAGTTCAATCCGAAAACAAAATGATAGGTTTTATACCAGTCATATAAAAATTATTTTCACCAAATTTCAGAAGAAAAGGTTTAACATTCGAGCTAAACGAGTCATTTAATTCTATTTATTTTATATCTTGCTGTGCAGTTATTTATTGATATGGCCATGGTGCTGATGGCGTGCGCCGAGAAGCTCCAGATTGCAATGGTGCTACTTAAAGAAGCCTCGGCTTTGGCACTGGCTTTTCAGCTACTGGTTTCCATGAAAAACCACTTCTACATTACCTACATAAAATTAATACTAAGCACTCCGATAACCACCATGGGCTGCTTGGTATGCTACTGCAGATGGTTAGCCAGCACGCTCCTGTGAATACTTGATAATGTACTCAGGGTAAAACTGATCGGTATCGAAAACGACGAAAATGGTTGGATTTGATTTGTCATCCACACAGGAGTCGTACAGATCACTAGCTGGGTTTGAAGGTTCTTTCTTTGGTGGTCTTCGATAACTGGAGTGGCCGTTACTATAGGACCCAACAAGGACTTTGGCCACGAACATGAATCGACATGAATTCTCGTCTTCTTTGGCGTAAGTGTCGCTGTAAGAGGCATTCAAAGCGAAGTAGCTTCCTTCCCCATACACGGTCGCGTTCTTTCCGTGCAAGCGCCAATCAAAGTTCTGTCTACAGATGGCTTCCACGTTTTCAGGGCTAGTTCCATGAAACAATCTTTTCTCGTTGGGAGGAATTCGGTTTTGGCTCCCAGCCTTGACCGCCAGCATGTTCTCCTTTTTCCTGCAAACAGTGAACGCAAAATGAAAAAAAAAACGTAGTATCAACCTTAAACACTCTACTATATATCGTATAAGTTGCGACCAAAAGCTCGTTCTGTATGTAGTGCAATGCATTGTTTTACTGTAATATGATTTGGTTACAAATCAACAACACATATAAGATCCCTTTTGTCTACGGAAGTTTAATATTTAGTGCCAGTATAATAGCAGCCAAATGAATTACGGTCCCCATGTACATGCAGTTTAATTTATTTATATCAGTTTGACAATTCTTATTTTGCTAGCTTCTTAACTTGCTGTTCGCTCATGGATGACGTCATCCATTTATCTGGAGTTTGAGCCTACAACTCGCTGAATACAATTCTCCACATGGTGCCGAGACCCGGGATGCTACTGGTCTAAAGAGTTTACCTTCGACGATTCAAAGGATAGGAAAACATGGCTGGCGAAGAGATAACAAAGAAGAAAATCCGTGGAGGTCACAAAGGCTACGTGACGAAAACGCTCGAAAAGGTGCCAGTCTGACTTGACGACTTTGAACTCTCTGTGGCAAATCAAGTGAAAACGTATCGGATCGCTCTAACCGAAAATTGAACATTCTTGGTGCCTTCAGTAGACCGACGACGAAATTCTGACCTTAATTACGGAAGAACATATCGAAGACGAAATTTGAGAAACTGGAATCTTTAGAGAATCTATTCATCAGATGATAATGCAAATTGACGAGACTCTAAACGCAGTAGAAGTGGAAAACTCTGGACACACAGATAAGTCAATTTCTCGTTATCCTTCTAACTCTAACTCGTTTACCAAAGGCCTAGGAGCCGGGAGGGCAAAACTGCCCAAAATTACTCTTAAGAAATTCTATGGTGATCCTATTTCTTTCACTCCATTCTGGGATTCATTCAGAAGAGCTGTTGATGACAATCCTGGTTTATCAGATGTTGATAAATTTAATGACTTGAGAAATTTACTGGAAGGATCTGCCGCAGGAGCTATTCGAGGGCTACCGCTGACAGCAGAAAACATTGGAGCAACTAAAGGCATTTTAAAGAAACGTTTTGGGCAGCCCCAGATAATTATTAATGCTCACACGGAGGGTCTAGTGAAGGCAGCAGAAGTAACAGTTGACAATGACTTGAAACGGCTGTGCCTCCTTTATGATCGAATCGAGGCCCATGTTCGAGCCCTCCAAGCCCTGGGGGTACACTGTGAGTCGTATGGGAAACTCTTGGTTCTCCTTCTTTTGGAAAAAGTACCCCCGAACATGCGTCTAATAATATCAAAAGCCATAGATCAACACGAATGGGACTTGGATGTTCTGTTAAAAGCCTTTGACTCTGAAATTGAATCAAGGGAACTTTGCGCGCCTATTGGAACAAACCGGTCTGATTCTTTCACTCAAGGGGAGACCACTCTCAAGTCAAACAAATAAGGGTAAAGATGTCCCGACCGGTGTAACGTTAACTAATCAGTCTGAGCAACCTATCAGCTGCACATTCTGTAAGCAGAGTCACCCAAGCTCAAGTTGTGGTACAGTTACCAATATCAGCGAAATAAGAAATCTATTAAAACAACGGGGTCGTTGCTTTGTTTGTTTACGGCGCAAGCACTTGGCGAGAAATTGTTCACCGAACAAAGTGTGTCGTATTTGCTCAGGAAAACATCATACGTCAATCTGTAAAAATGACAACCGTGGCAGGGGTATCTCTGAAAACCAATCTCGAGGAAGCAGTGCGGTGGCGTCTGATGAGGAGAACGCAGATCTAATACATACATACCGTATTTACTCGATTAAACGCCGCCCTCAAATAAACGCCGCATTTTAGAGCAGAAATATTAATAAACGACGCCCTTGAATAATAACCACAAGAAGCAAATGTAATAATAATCAAGTTTGAGCAGGCGTAAAAAAATTATTTTACCTGATTGAAACAATGTTGTAATATCACTCCATTCGAAGCTCAAAGGAATATAATCAAAACACGAGAAAAATAAATGGTAGTTCAGCTTAAAAAGGCTTTGGAAATTTGCTTTCATTGATAACAATGTTTTTCAGTTCGAAGTGAGTATATTTCAATGCTCTTCAATGTTCTTACCATACTATTGTTTGATTTTAAATAAACGCCGCCCTTGTATAAACGCCGCCCTCGAATCACAAAATATTTAATAAACGCCGCGGCGTTTAATCGAGTAAATACGGTACCTACCTACCCACCCACCCGCCCAAGAGTCATGTCGAAAAACGACCTTCTGAAATCAGCCCACCGTAGAAGCAACTCAGCGTAAAAGCCAGTAAGGTTTAGGTTAATATAGTTGACATCATAATTACAGCTTAGCAAAAAGGCTCCACCATAGTTTCCTAAAAGAAAATTTAAGTACGACTTCCATGTTCCTTTCCTTTCATCTAAAATGCGAAGGATCGAAGATAGCCTCAAAGCTTTGATCTGCGTTTCAATGCCAATTAGATTCAAACCTTTATGTTCTAACGTATTTATTACTGAATTCTTCGTAACTTTACCTGGACCCTTCCACGAAAATTTGTAAATCATTCTTGGAAATCAGAAGTCTTGCTCATGACTGGCACGTTTGGCAATTGCAGCTCCCGTTCAACAATCCCGTTATGTCCATTCCACGAATTGCACCTTTGAATGCTTCTAATGAGAACAAATCCTCCACAACCGTTTATGTGGACTCGAACACGTCAATCCTGTTACAAACAGCCATTGCTCCAGTGTCGATGGTTTATCAATTGCATCCTGTGGTGAATATGTGCATCTTTATTGTCAAATAATATTTGACAGAAGCAGACAGAGAGGTTACTTATCAGAACGCGCAAAGGCCAAACTAAATTTACTCCCCAAGAGAAAAGAGAAGCTACTTATCAAGACGCTTGGACAAGAAAATGAAGAATTAAAGGAATGTGACGTCATCGCGTTCTGTGTCAGGGGACTGAGTGAAAGCTCAAAGGTTCAAATGACTACCCTTGCAGTCCCTCTCATTTGCAGTCCGTTAAAGGATCAAGCCGTGCAATTTGCACAACAGTCTTACAGTCATTTGGCTGACCTGGAACTCGCAGATCGCCCAACCGAAGACTGTGGTTCAGAAGTAGATATATTTTGATGAGAAACGATTTCCACTGGTCTTTCTTTGCTGGAGACATGAAACGGGGGGAATCAGGACCCGTGGCGATGAAAACGAGTCTTGGATGTGTGTTGTCTGGGCCCATGCCCCACGCACCTGGTTCGGCTCTGATGATAATCTGGTAACATGCCACACCCTGGTCGAGGCTTAACACTTCTAGCTGTGATGACCTAAATATCAGCCGAAAAGGTGGAGACCCTCTTATAGAACAAGCGAAGAAGTTCTGGAAATAGCTGGTTTTCTCATGACGTTACTAAAATTCGAACTACAAAACTATTGATCTTCCTGAGATTTTACTTAAATGATGTATAAGAGCAGCTGAAAACTACTATTCATACAAATTTTCGCGCCGAATGGGTTCTTGGTTTTGAGATACACTACGCTTAAATTTATAAGCTTTTGCGTGACGCGGCATTTACATGACGGCCTAGAGAGCTGTCATGATGGTTAAAAAATCGACTCATTTCGAGGAACCTGGCCATCTGAACAGTTCATGTCTTAGAAAAAGTATTATTTTAATGGTTTAGAGTTCCTCGAGGGATAAATTCACGCTTTTGTAGCAAAACTCAGTGACAGATGTTTCTGTTGGTCTCCGGCCGCCATGTTGGTGCCCATACGGATGGGCACCAGCATGGCGTCTCCAAACAAATCCCTATAAATTTGGGTCAAAAAATTTCCCCGCATATCTGATCTCGCATAAGAAAAATTGCTGGGACCAGAATTTAGGCGAGAGTCTTTGCATATTTACCTTCTTTCATTTCCCAGATTCTGAACTTTATCTAATGGCCGGTTTGGATTTTTATTTTGATCTATTTTGAATTGCGTGACACTGAAAACCAGCAATTAGAAAGTATCGGTGTGTCACCACAGAGGGGACAGTGCACGAAAAGTTCTTGGATACCATTCGCTCGTGGGATGGTCGCTATGAAGTCTCTTTACCCGCAGCATGCACTGTTACCGGATAACTATGCATTAGCAGTTTCACGCCTGGCCTCTGTTCTAAAGCGTCTGAAAAGAAACCCTGAACTGTTCGCAGAGTTCAACCGCATCATTGAAAAGCAATGGTCGAAAGGAATAATCTCTGATGTCTTGACGCCCTATGATGTCTTTTAAGACAACACAGGGCATTAAAATGCCCTCTGATGTCTGGAGGCCTTCTGATGTCTTAATGCCCTCTAACGTCTTAATGCCCTCTTACGTCTTGATACCCTCTGATGTCTTGATGCCCTCTGATGTCTTAATGCTCTCTGACGTCTTGATACCCTCTGATGTCTTGATGCCCTCTGATGTCTTAATGCTCTCTGATGTCTTGATGCTTTCTGATGTATTGATGCCCTCTGATGTCTTGATGCTTTCTGATGTCTTGATGCCCTCTGATGTCTCGATGCGATTCAGGTACCACTGAGTTGCCTTTAGGTACCACTGAGTGACCGACATTAAAAGGGCCTTCCTGATGCTTCAAAAACGGAAGTCTAACAGAGGAACTTGGACGCTTGGATTCTAGCTGTGTATCAAGGAAACGATGGTCTTGTAAGGGGAGCCACAATCTAAAAGTTTTCTCAACCAATGGTAAACGAAAGCGTCTTAGGAGACCCCTACAGAAACTGTTTCCGTTAGAAGCTCGTAAGACTAGAGTTGCTGATGGAGAAGAACCTGCTAGACCAATTGCTTGCACCCCACAGAGGAGGCAAGCCGCCATTGAAGGAGAAATGAGAAGACTTCAAGTCGATCAGTTTTCTGGACGAACTGAAGGACTATTATGAACACTGATCGACGGGAAAGATGTTTTGAACTTGACAAACTTTGAACTCACCCCTCTCACCTTAGTACGAGTTTTTGCCCGCGCGCTTGATTTCCAGTAGCCTGATTCTCAGACGTCCGAGGTCGTTCGCGGCCCCTCTCTCCCTCTCCCGTCTGATATACTCTGTGAGAAGTGGTGTTCATGACGTCAGAGCCATTGTCAATTTCCACCAAATCAGAGCGGATGTACCACATTCTCAGAAGTGTGGAATGTATGGAATGTAATTCAAAATTCGAATCGGCAGTGCAAAATGCTTGCCAAGTTTTTGGCGTGGAAAAACTGTCCTCTAAACAGTTCGAAGCGCTCAAAAACGTTTGTTACTGGTATTGATGTCCTTCTTAACTTGCCAACGGGATTTGGAAAGTCGCTTGTGTTCCAGATAGCTCTTTTAGTTTATGCTAGCTTACGCCGAAATCACGATGCCACGATGGATTTGCAGCGAATCCAGTGATAATTGTAATATCTCCTCTAGTGAACCTTATGGAAGATCAAACAAATTTCTTACGGAAATTTGGCATATCAGCTGGCTCGATAGGAGAAGACAAGGCTCAGAATCTGAAGATTGAGAAAGGAGAGTACTCCGTGGTATTTTCGTCGCCGGCGTCCTTACTAGGAAATGGTCGGTGGCGAAGGTTTCCTAGAAAAACCGGACCGTCGTATGGAAAGTATTTGTTGATTAATTCTGTGTAAACAGTTTTGTTTTTCACAAATTCATTATGTACTCACACTTAACAGCCAAATACATCTCTAAATACAGTTTATTATAATGATACTTGAGGAGGAACATTTCATATCCACTTAGGTCAAACAAAAATGTACCATTTTCTTTATTGCTTTTTTTAACAAAACAAGCCATGATCGAATATTACGGGAATATTATTAAACTTATTAAAAAAAACGCAGAAAGGGGCTTCGATATAGAAATTTTCCACACCTGTACAAAAAGCTCTACATCTAAATTGCTTTTGGACACTGTTTCCCTATTTGCTGTCGAGTTCGTCCGGTGGAGGTGAGAACAAATTTCTCCCAATGTTTACACATGCTGGAAATGCCCGCACAAATACAGGAACACCTGAATGCCTTACTGCTGTATATCCAACCATCGAAACCGTAGGAGGTAACCCTGTCAGACTTGCAATCTCCCTTGCCGTTCCCGGCGAAGGAAACTTTGTTTGATCTTCAGGTGGATTTGCAGGAAATAGAGCTTTCTTCACCAGCTTCGCTTCTAGCGATCTCACGACAGATACCTTCTGGGTTTGATCTCGACTCAATCCCCGCTTTATGCAGACCACGGCGTTTTTTTCCTGCCCTCAACTCCTCTTCGGGACTTTTTAGATTTCACATCAATTTTTTCGATATTTTTCAACTTTGGGTAGCATTTTCTTTTGCAAACATATTGCAAGTCCTCGTTGGAAGTTCGTAATTCACCGCCTAAAATCTTGCAGAGTTCCTCGCAAAGCGCCCAAAACCGCTATTGCATCGCTTGTTTCGAGAAATTCAGCGCAGAACAAGCACTGAATCGAGTTCGTCTGAGATAAGACGGCTTTCTTCGGGGTAGAAGTTAGAAACATAGCTAAGAAATCTTCGCTTTGCCCACTCTGATCAAGGTAAAACCCGCGTGAAATTGATTTGTTGACTTTTCCACGCTTCATTTCTTACGCGCGTTGTGATTGGCTCTTGCTATACAAGAGGTGCTCTGACGTCATGAACACGACCTCGCACAGAGTATATCAGACGGGAGAGCGCAGAGAGGGGCCGCGAACGACCTCGGACGTCTGAGAATCAGGCTAGATTTTCAGGTGACTTTAATTAGCCAGTTGTGGCCCAGAACGTGCTCGCGCGTACATTTGAACTTCGCTGTCGTAATTTTCCAGATTTTCATCTTTGTTGTATTTTCTTGCGGTGTTTGAGATTTTAGGCCAGCCTCGCCCCTGTTTTTGGAGTTTTGAGTCTAGCTTCTCTACCGATTTCAGCCACTGTGATTCGCCGTTTATTGTATGTTCCCGGTTACTTGGTTGGTTGATTAAATAGTTCGTTTATTTAGAGCTTGAGCTTACAATTCGCTGAAAACAATTCCCAACATATTCCATTCTAAAAATTATAAGCAGGCTGTATGAACAGCCTGCAATTTGATTTTTCTGTACTTACCTAGTTACACTGTACATGTACTACTTGAGCTTTCAAAAAGTTATTTCAAAAATAATCAACTGTAAACTAATTATATCAAGTAAATGTAAGCAGGCATATTTATGCTCTGCCGACATATATTTTGCCTTGTCGTGGATTCTACAATGTTCCAAATAACTTTCAATACTCCCAAACCATCAATTCCTATTTTTTGTTCGACTTCTTTTCTTAGACTAATCCAATTCATCCATGAGCTGCATCACAAGAGCCTTTCATTCAAGAGATGTAAACGGTGACCAGGCACTTTCTAGCTTATAGCTTGCCTTTACAATTTGACATTGCTTTGTTAAATCAATTTCCCAATAAAAAAAACTCGGAATCTGCATGGGAAAGATACACTCTTCTTTCTTTTTTCAAGGATATTTCCTCCATTTACGAAGCTGGTACGTAGAGAAGAGAAGAGCTGGACCTTTTTATAATGATACTATTATTGCAAAATATTAAGCCAGGCATGGTGTTATTAATATTGTTAGTAAGAATTAAATACCTTTGATACTTTTCCCACATGAACGGGTTCTGCACACGTTCAATACCTTTGATGACCACGTTCTTTTTTACACTTTTCTTAAACAACGTCTCCATTTTTTTATATTCAGATGAGGTTGTAGTTAACGGAACGCGTCTGTATTGCTCATCAGACGGCATTGAAGACCACTTGCTTGGAACGTTAGCACTTGTTGCTGTCATGCCCGCTTTCTGATTGCCAGATGGGCCTTTACGAGACCTGCAACAGACGAAAATGTTTTATCAATTCGTAACTGACAGCCTCGAGGTGTCAAGTGAGCATCTCTTATAAACATAATGAAGCAATACACATCAAGACCAGGGGCGAGGCAGAAGACTCCTGAAATTTTTGTACTTGATCATTCAACAAAAAGTGACGTCACATCCGGTTTAAACGGTGCTGGGCACCTCGTTTCACAAAGCGAAAAAATGGCGTTTCGATTGGGGAAGATTTTCTTCTATTTGCAAACCGTCAGGTCCTTGACCTTCCATACTGAGGATAGAAATATGTTGCAGGCACATTTCTTCGACTTTTGAAGCAAAACTGTTGGCAAAAGAGAACAGTTTAGTATTGTTTTGAAGGAAAATAACGGAGAGCCTTCTGTCATCGAATGGCGGATTTTACACATATTCAAAA
>Ga0126338_10003724_pt1 | contig 10730 bp, 11 predicted proteins | sample OrbCmetagenome_2_FD_92529 | JGI IMG/M metagenome (GOLD analysis project Ga0126338, IMG submission 92529) | Coral microbial communities from Petempiche,Puerto Morelos, Mexico - Orbicella C C metagenome | ecosystem: Host-associated > Invertebrates > Cnidaria > Coral | place: Petempiche,Puerto...
CAAGCTGGCAAAAGTTTGTTTGGAGAAGGATTCGAAGCAAGGATCTAGACCAGATCAGAGACAGCAAAGAACTTACTTTCTGCTTGTGTGGGGCAGAATTCACGACCAGCTCTGATTTTTCGAGGCTGCACCACCCTCTTCAGGAGATAAGGGAACCACTAGGGTGGTGCCAGTCAAAGGTTTCCAACGGCCAGCAACTTTGGCCAGTTTTGGGGGTTCATTCAGAGGCTAAGGCAGAGCTGCAAGAGGAACCCTGCAGCAAATCCCTCCAGCCACCAGGTATGATGTTACATTTACATCCTTTAGCCGTAAATCACCTCCCCTTAGCAGAATGCCTGAAACATTGCATTTCAAACTGGGTTGTCATAAGCAAAGAACCTTGGCTCTTAGAAACTGTTCAGAGGTTTCATCTGGACCTCATGTGTACCCCACACTAATTATCTGTTCCGCCGACAGTTCCTCACACAAAGGAGAATATGACTCTTATAGACCTGGAAATACAACAAAGGCTAATTACACTTAACTCTGCTGCCAGACAAAAACCATAGAAATTATTTCAAGTTCAAGAAATGTTTAGCAAAGTTCAAAATCAGATCACAAATCCCTCTTCAGTGTTCAGTCCTGCATCCCAACCAGTTTCTAACAGGAAATGTAACTGCCAGCAAAAGAAGGGTTCTTTTTACTAAATGGATGGGGCAAGCTTGGCAAGGCATTTCTCACCATCTCCAAGATATAGTTGTTCATTCTTTCATGAAATGCGGAATTGCCTTTCCGAGTTAAAAAACCCTTGAAATATTGGTTTCACTGCATCAGGCATGCAAGTAAATCCTGGTAATTAAGTACAGTTGTACATAATACTTGAACTGTAAGATTGAGCTTTAGCTTGCGTTTATGAAAATGCATTTTTCTTCTGAAAGTTCCTATACTGAATTAACTGCAGATAAAGCTTATACCTCAAAGATGCTAGCACAACATTGTAAGTAATCGCATGTCTGCGAGTAAGAAGATGTGCAAAAAAATTGCAATTCTGAGAAAAAATTGAGCCTCAAGAAGATCTGAAACCTAGAATCAAAGCAAGCACACATGACAACATACACAGCACCAGGGCCTTACGTTTAGCAAGGTTTGGCTTGGTTTAACTTTTTAATTTTTCTAGGCACTGAAGAAGCTTGAGTGGCACTCTCCTCAGTGACCTCCTGTGCACATCAGTAGTTCCATGGCGCTGTGAAATAAGTAATTTGTTTTTTTTGGTCACAAGACTGTATTACATATTCTACATGGTGGATGGTAAAGTAGCTGGCAAGTATAGTACTGTCTTCGTACTGCAAGCCTGGTCAAGATCTCTTCTGCTTCATCTTAAGATGGACTTAGATCAGCCCGGTGTATGGCTAGTCGGCCACTTCTGTACATTACAGACAACCTCCTAAAGTACTGGGCTATTTGGTCTGCAGCAAGCTACTCTTCTTGCTGGACATTTTCCTGCCACTACTGTCTTACAGAGTCTCATCTTAGTACACTCATCCCCTACATTTTTGTTATGTCCCCTCACCTTCCAGGACCATAGTTAATAGTAGGGAAATTGCTATGAAGCCTGACAAACATCAAAGGAGCAAACAAAGATGCCAAGATTTGTGTTGGAAGATCCACGAAATCTTTGAAATCTTCTTTTGCGCTCCTACACTATGCATGAATAATATAATCAAAACGTTTCTATTGGTCAGTTACTTGGTCAGTAGAATACAACAATGGTATTTTGTGCACGGTCAAGGCCAAAAAAGAGAACAAAAACAAACAACAAAGAACTTTGTTGAGTTTCATAATAATCCCCTTCTATTAACTATGCCTAGACTGAGGCTGTTGGAGCTGACACTTGTCAAACTCCTGGCTGTAAAAGCAGCAGTCTCTCTTGCAATACATTAAAGGGCTGCTCTATGCATAAAACTGTAGGCCCTTGAGGTCTTCCAAATCCATTCCTCATGTGCAGGTGTGAAACATTTATCAGGCCCCATATCATAAGCCCTCTACACATTCAAACCTCCAGACTTGAAGCTAAACAATTTTAGGGACAGGATCCCAGACTGTGTTTCATGGTCTGGCCTGACTCTTGAGTCTTAACAATATTATTGATGCCTGACACCCTGACACCCTCATTCCCTACTGATCACCACATTTTGGTTACTCCAGTAACCAAAGATCGAACGTGAGGCTGTGAACTGGTTTTACTTCCGATTGTCACCAAATTTGGCATGTGGGATGATACCATCATTAGTCAATTACAGGCGAGTTTTAACTCTGTGCGGTTGATGATCACGTCACTACACTCGTTTGAATTTGCCTTTCAAGCGACTTGTGATTGCAAGTCGGAAGTTGAATACGGTGGAGATTCTGCAGCTCGTTTTGGCAGAAGACAGCAACGATGACTTCGATTCTGGGTCTAGTGCTGACGAAGAAGCAGAATTGAAATGTCAGCTAGGAATTTTTTGGCGATGATTCCAAGTAAGTGATCGATAAATTCTGATCCAAGGTTTTGTTTGTGTGTCGCGTGTCGCGAGCGAGCACATGTCTTCTTTTCATCTGATATTTAAATTTAGGTTAGATTTGCCCGTATTGGCCCCTAGCATCAGTAATCCTAGTTACTTCAATTAAATAAACTGTGTGAATATCAAAATGTGGATAGTTTTTGTTCAAATTCAAATTTGAGAGCAACACAGGTCATATTCCCTTTGTTGATTTGAGAGACGCCAAGTGACACCATGATGCGACGCGTGTCTGGGAAATTAGATCAGCTGTTTTACTGTTTGTTATATGCTTCGACTATTCAAGCGTGCCATAAATAGCAGGCCATTGTGAAGGAATTATGATTTATTTTTCGTGTTTTGAAAGCCTGGCAAAGTCCTAGTTTTGAATATTTCACTGCATTCGAAATACAATCTTGCAATTATGCCAAAAATGTGAATGAACAGTAAATATTTTAGTTGATTCAAATAATTTTCAATTGTTTTGTAATAACATTTCACTGTGTGTGTTGAGCTAGCGAAAAATGTCGTTTGGATTCATTCCATGGGTGACAATCATCGTTATCGACTAATTAGATTTATGTTTCACTATTTTTGTCCAAATTGTAAGACAAACATTTTCTTATTTTCAACGAGGATGAGCTGAACATTGGGGACCCCATAGTAGGATCACAATCCTTAGTCAGTAGTACTAACAGTGTATTAGTTACTACCTCTGCCACAACAACAACAACAGCTTCTGGGCTGGCAGTGACTACTGTTAGTCCCTTGGTATCTGTTCCAGTTGCAACCCCAGCTCAGGGGCCTGTTGCTGGCCCCAGGGTCTTTTTATTCTACACGACAAAGAAGCCCTGTTGCAGCTAAAAGTGTTTGGGTTGAACCCACCCCAAAAACTACGTGCAAGGGAAGCCGGGGCAAAGGTAGTAACAAGAAGAGGAAGAAGGGGAAAGAGCCTGTTGCTTCTGCAGCCCCGGCAGAACAACAGTTTTTCTCCAATGATGATCCAGATGTTGGGAACCCCCTCCCTACCTTTACCCCACCACCTTTCACCCCTAGTAGGGAACCTGGTGTCCACCACAAACCTTGGAAATACAATGGTAAAGGCATTAGACCTTTTCAAATTGCATTTCACTGATGATTTGATAGGGGATATAGTCAAGCACACAAACACCTATGCATACATCAAACTTGGGGAAGAAAACAGCCAACATCGCAGTTACCGGGAATCTAATCGAGGCTGGTGGGAGACTACCCCTGAAGAAATTCTGAGGCTTATTGCCCTTTTGATTTATTTTGGGTTGGTAAGAGTGGTAGGGGATGCAGTAAATATTGGAGCACTGCTACTTTATACCATGGTCTCTGGGCAAGATCCATCCTATCCAGGAAGCAGTTTAGAGCCCTCATGGCCCTACTGCATGTCATAGATCCCTGTAAAGAGCCAGCTGGAAACAAATTATGTAAGGTTCAGGGTTTTGTTGATTTCATGAGTTGGCAGTGCAAGTTGTTGTACCAGCCAAGGTAACATGTAACCATCAATGAACGCATGGCCGAGTGGTTTAGGGCGCTGGATTTGAAATCTGGAGGTCCCTGGTTCAAATCCTCCACCCAGCTGCTGTCTGGATTTGCTCTCGGTAGCCCCGAGTTCAACTCCTCGGCCGCATTGTGTAAATAGCCAACTGGTCAGCCTCCCACCAATTGGGATTCTTAATAGTTTATGTTATATTTGAAATATTTGTTTACTTATTTACAGTGTCCCCAATTAGCACATTAGTGCTAAATACACTGACACTTAAATAAAGTGATTATTTTTTTATTTTTATTTTATGGTCAAGTCCAGGCACAGATCGGGCATCCGTCAATATATCAAAGATAAGCCTATAAAATGGGGAATTAAGTTTTAGATTTTGGCAGATAGCTCCACCACCTATGTCATTGATTTCAATATTTACTCTGGGAAGGCAGTTGCGCGGGAAATCAGTGCCCATAGGCTGGGGTATGATGTGGTCCACAAGCTTATGGGGGACTATGAAAACCAGGGCTACCATCTTTATGTTGGCAATTTTTACACCACTATGATTCTTCCCAAGCACTTGTTTGAACAGGGGATCCTCTTTACCGGCACCATCTTGGAAAACAGGATAGACTTCCCAGCAAGTCTGAAAAATGGCAAGCAGTGGGCTAAGGGGCAACCCAGGGGGACTATGTGGTGGAAGAGGAACCCCCTGTCCTTGCTATGCAATCAGCAGACAACAAGGTGGTATCCATGATTTGCACAGCCTCCAATGCAAATGATAAAGTCCCAGTGAACCGGAGAAAGAAGGTGGGTGGCATGTGGGACATCAACAATGAGGTACAACAGCCATTGGCTTTCCAAGCTTATAATCGTTACATGAATGCCGTAGATCGATTTGCACAATGTCCAATGAAAGTGTTTGCGATTGTGGAAAGCCATCTTTTCCTACCTTATTGACCTGGCTGTTGTAAATTCCTTTATTCTGTTCTTAGAACAGCAACAGAAGTTCCCCATTTATGAACAACTTCGACGCCCACAGAGGTATAATCTTGAAAGTTTCAGGGAGGCACTGGTTCAAAACATCTGTGATCTTCCCCCTTCTGACCAATCCCCTGCCTACGGTCATGTGCGTCCTCAACCACCCATGGGAAGGTTTCATGTGGAAAACTTTCCAATTTTTCTCGATGAGAAAATGGATTGTGTTGTTTGTACTAAGAGGGAGAAGGTTCATAAGAAGGTTTACACGTCAGGCAGTGCTCCTCAGTGTCAAGGGGAAGCATATGCATTTCACCAAGGACAATAACTGTTGGCAGGTTTTCCACTCCAGGGTGTTTCATGACACCCAGTGACTTGATCAATGCCTCCCTGGCTAAATTTTCATTTTCTGGTCCCTGGGTCAGTTCGTTTTGTTTCATGTTGTCTTGGGTATAAAAAAGGGAAAAAATGGTCTTGTTTTCATGTCTAAATTTATTGACTTTATTGACTATTATGATCAAATGCGACTTGTTTTTTCCCAGGAGTGGGGTCTGTCATCTCTCAGGAGATGTCACGGGTGAGAGGTGGGTGCCCCACACCTTTTTCTCTAATCTCATCAGAACTTCTTCCGAGGAAACTCATCTGAGGTTAATGAGATGAAAGAAAAGAAAATTATGTGGATCTGCTCCTCTTCAGTCTGTGCTCTTTGTGTAAGTGCTGTATGTCCTGTAATTGTTGTATTGCAGCCAAATTTGCAGGACATGTTAACAATAGCCCAAAGAACTTGTGCTCTTAATTTCGTCCTTCTATCTACTCCACTTTTGCTCTTTGGTTGTTTCAATGAACACAATTTATGCTAATTTATTCATATTTCAAGGAGTTTTTCAAGGAAAAATTGGTTTTAGGGAGAAGAAATGTTTGTTTTTGGAAGCCTTATTTACTGCTATTTAGTATATTTAACACTTTACTCCTTCCTACATTTCTAATGAAAAATTTCCCGTCTTGTGGCCATATTTTGCCATTTTGAAGTAATTTTTAAGAAAATTCTAAAAAATTCTCCTTTCATTCTTTTTGAGACAAATTTGCAGGATGTCTTCTCCATATGATGACAAACATTTTACTTATGTACGATGAACTTACTATTTAATTGCATCATGCATCAGTCTTTACTCAAAGTCAAAATTGTTACTTAATTTATGCAAATTATTTTTGCATAAATATGCATAACTTAACATAGGGGTTCTCTTAAAAGTCACTATATTTTCTTGTAAGCTTATTCTCTCAGCTTTCAAATGAGGTATAGAATTCCTCTCCTCTGTACATAATTTTTGATGAGAGCATGTGTGGTATCTGCGAAGGCAGACATGGTTTTTGAGCGGGATAAAGTTTCCCTTTCCTCAGCACCGTTTCAATGTCTGTGTTGATGTCCAGCCAAAGTAAAGGCAAGAAAAACAAATGAGGAGATGGGGGCTCCACAGAAGAATCGCCAAAGGTCGCCAAAAAGCCAAATACAGGACCGACTTCAGAAGACCAAGTCGAAGACAACATGGCGGACAATGAAACAACTGTTGCTTCTCAAGAAGAACCGACACTATCGCAATTAAGAGACATTTCAACAGATCTACAGGAATCTGTTGTGGTAATCCTGAAGGAGAATATCAACCTTAAAGAGGAACTGTCCCAGATAAAAGCATCCTTTCAGTCACAAGGGCGAGACCTTGACAAGTTGAAGAAGTCGCTGGAGGTGACAAATGAAAATACGTCTCTCAACTGTGAACTGGACCACGCTAGGAAAAAACTAAAACAACAAGAGGAGGAGACAGCGAGACTGTGGGTGGAGCAGGATGAATTAGAGCAGTACAGCAGGAAAAGCTCGCTCGAGATTCATGGTTTACCAGAAAATGTTTATTCGTCGACCAAAGAAGCAGTCTTGGAGATAGCAAAGGCGCTGAATGTTGAGATGACACCTAACGATATCCATATTTTGCATAAACTCAAACGCAAAGGAAAAACGTTCATCATTGTCAAGTTCAGCGGTCACAAGATCAAAGCGAAGCTGCACAAAGAAAGAACAAAATTAAAGAACATCAACATAGCAAGCATCTTTCCTAGCTTCAGTAACACTGCCTCAGCTGGTCAAGCTCGCATTTTCATCAATGAGAATCTGACAGCATATCGACGTAGCCTTGTTGGTAAAGCAAGCAATATGCGGGAAGACGGCACCATTTGCAGTCTCTGGACAAGAGATGGAAAAGTGTTTGTAAAAACCTTGCCGGATGGAGCGCCAATCAGAATTGTCACAAAGGATGACCTGGACAATCTCTAACTTTAAACTGCACACGTATTGAACTACAAGTAAGGTACAGTTTTCTTGAAACTGCCAAATTCTAATATAGTTGCTGTTCACTTGGTCATGCAATTGACAGAAACAGGTGAAAAGACAACCTACTACCCAATAGTACCTGCATATGCAACAACTATTTGGAAAATTCAAGGGCAAACTTTGAGAAAAGTTGTAATCAGGTTAGATTGTCCATATGTTCCACAGGGAACGTCATATGTTGTGTTATCAAAACTTCGAAAATTAGAAGATCTGTCTTTCATGGTATATGGTAATCCCAATCAGTTTTTGCTTTTGCTGTCACCATGCTAAGAGAATAAATTTGTTTGCAGACAATGGCTCATGAAGTCAAGTCCCCTGCTAAGGCTTACGGTGTACAATTGTACAAACAGTTACCTAAACAATGTTGAGACCATATGGGGAACTCAAAGTCCCTCAAACTGATGGGGAAATTTTACAGACGGTAAAGCCCAATAAACTGTGAATACCTCGGGAGGCCAGAAATAGGGCTAAGTGAAACTGGGGAATCATATAGCGAGAACCATGAGAGCCATGGACTTGCTAAGGGAATGGGACCTAGATACCATTTCCAGTAGGTTACAAGAATACGGTGACACCATAAAAATGTTGAACACTCGAACAGAGTTACCATTTTCCAAACAAGACATCATAAAGGCAGTGAAATACCATGCAACTGATGACAACAAACTTTTAACGTTACTGGATGATCTTGAAATCATTGGTAATACATTCTTCACGATGGCAATGCACTTCAAAACGCTGAGGGCATTAATTTGCAATCCGCTGATTTATGCCCAGCAAATTGCAATGGCGAATGGCATGGATACGGAATTGAAAAAAGACCTTTGTGTAAAGAACATAAGAGATTTGTTCATTAAAGAGGTAGTTACCGTCCAAAAACCAAAATTACCATCACGATCCAATCGAAATCAGACTAAAATACTAGATGAGCTGACTAAGAGCAGCAGTTTATCTGCTTCAGAACATAGCAACGACTCTTAACTGCCAAGACCACACTATGTGCTGAAGATGCCTGAGAAGGTCAGTTCTTCCAAGAAAAAGACACATAAAAAGAAAACACCAAACAAAGAAAAAGGTGAATCTTTTAAGACTGGGGAGGCCAACAAGTGGTCTGGGAGCAAAGAGATCACTATGGGAGGAGAGTACTCCTCCGAAGGCATCTTGCCTTTGTGCTGGAGAGTTTCTTCTATGCTGCACATAAAAACGTTAGCCAATAAGGGTCTGAGCAGGGAGCCCATGGCGACACCATCTGTCTGTTTGTAAAGTTTCCAGTCAGGATAATTACCTGTCAAAACCTCAAATTTACCAGACAATTGTCCGATTACCAACTGTTACTTGCAGGCTTGGGTCAGGATAAAAAAACTTACTTAACTCAATACAAAATAAATTTTCAGATACTTTAGTTTTGCCACATTTGATGTTCTTGTTGTACTGCCGTGAAAAACATTTCTGTTATGGATAAAAAGAGGCAAGCATTACTAATGGCAGACTCACTCACTCTCTTCTCAGAATGACCACGAAATTTGCAACATTCTTCTTATGTAAATGAGAGACTTCTGACCACACCTAACCAGGGAAGGAAGCGGGGATTTTCTGCTTACAGACAAAGAGGCAAGCATTACTAATGGCGAACTCACTCACACTCTTCTCAGAATGACCACAAACTTGGCCACATTTTTCGTATGTACATGAGAGACTACCAATCACACCTAACCAGGGAAGGAAGTGGGGATTTTCTGCTTTTGGTAAGTTTACTGTTGCAGGACTGAGGAGGGATAAATTTTTTCAGCCTGGGCTGAACAAATGCCTGTCTTCATTCTTAATTGGTCCCATTAAGCTTTGCCCTCACCCTAACCCTGGAGGTAAGGCAAGTGAATTTCTTGGCATACTGTCCTAACAAAAACCTTACAGTTCTGAAAGTAGACTTGTCCATCCCTGAAACAAGTGTTAAAGACCTTTTCCTCTCTCAGAAGAATTCTCGCGGGGTGTGTTGGAATGATTGCAGCCAGTTTACAATTCTTTGGGGGCTGAATGGATGCCGTTTAGGACCCCTACTGTAGAGTCCGCGAGTGTTGGGGTTTTCCAAGTCTGCCTTTCACCCTTGCAGGGGTGAGCCTGGAATGCGTTGCTTTTCTTCGGGGTTAAATGGCCCAATTTCTCACCCCCAGTTAGTGCTGAAGGTTGAAAATGCTCTTAGTCTTACCTATGGGGTGGTCTTAGATTGTATCGTTTTAATTCTATCCATTTGACTGGCAACCTCTTCCCAGACATGACATTAATAAATTGATTGTTTTCCCCACAGAACAAAAATGGTGACACCTTCACCGCGGCTGCATTCTTTGCACACTTGAAGAATATGTTCTTTGGACTGATGGGAAAACTGGTCTCAGTGAATACGCTTCGTTCCTCTTTCATCAATTGAGCATATTCTCAACAAAAAGTCAGCACTACTGAGATTTAAAATGTCTAGAAAAGGTCCTTTAGTGAAATAATTTGGTGATTACAATTCTTTGCTCATGTTGACTCAAGGCCACAATGAATATTGTTTGAAAGATCAAGCTCGTAAAGCCAGATTCTCATGTGAAATATACAGACATTCCCAGAGTAGTCACTCAATAAAAATCAATATCAGAAAACCACTCGATAACTTGATGACAATCAATAAATTGAATTCACATGTTACCGATGTTATCAGTCACTCAATAAAACTCCATACTCAGGCTGGCTGGGTTCAAAATTGTACATTTAATCATTTTATCGGATTCATTGCTCAAATTTGTTCGTTAGTTTACGCTTAAAAAACTGCATCAGTCGACACCCGCGTTTGACTGTGACTTTCTAATTGTGGATTTCATAGATGTACCCTAAAATGAAATTAAGATTGATCAGTACCCATTTCGAAGTCACAATACTTGTTCAAGCCCCGAAGTCGGGCAGTAGTTTGCTTAGCGGGCGAGAGTAAATTTACGAGGCCACACATTGTGTTTATGCAATTTTATTCCTGATTTAAGCTAGAATTGATAAATTTGGTATTTACAGGGTTCATACCCTTTTTCAGAAACAAATTTCCAGGACTTTTCCAGGACTTTTCCTGGACTCAGATTGATTTTTCCAGGACTCTAAAATTCACATTAACCCTTTCACTCCCAAGATCTTAATGTTAATTCTCCTTACTGTCTGCCACACATTTCATATTTTTTACTTGAGTTTAACAGATTTGCAGAGTTTTTTAGGACCAGTAGCCCTTTTCCAGGACTTTCCAGTCCTGGAAAATGCCTCAATAAAATTCCAGGACTTTCCAGGTTTTCCAGGACCTGTACGAACCCTGTATTTATCGATATCA
>Ga0126338_10003725_pt1 | contig 10730 bp, 1 predicted proteins | sample OrbCmetagenome_2_FD_92529 | JGI IMG/M metagenome (GOLD analysis project Ga0126338, IMG submission 92529) | Coral microbial communities from Petempiche,Puerto Morelos, Mexico - Orbicella C C metagenome | ecosystem: Host-associated > Invertebrates > Cnidaria > Coral | place: Petempiche,Puerto...
AGTTTTTTAATTTTGTTATAAAAAAAATTTTTTTATATAAAGAAAAAAAGACAGAGAAAAAAAAAAGGGAGGGGGGGGGGTGGGGGGGGGGGGGGGGGGGGGGGGCTTAAAACCGGATGCAGTTTTTAGTTTACAAGGAAATGGGCCTATATTGCAGGGGGAGGCATATACGCGGCAGTTTGCGGTACATGTATTACAAAACAGCCATCACAAGCCCCCTTTATAGCCCGCGATAGATCAAGTGTTGTTTAATTTTGTCGTAGCTTCTGTACAGCCGCCTGCAGTGTTGTCCTCGCGGCGGTGTTTCTTATTTTCCCTGGGCGCCGTGATCCACATGACACTGCGTGCTTCGAGTCGGCACGTTTCCTTGCTAGTTTGCGGGCGATGAGTCGATTCTACTGTATTTCTTTTCCTAGTAGTAACTATATGATTATTCCCATACAAAACGCAATGTCACGTCATGTTCACGGCTCGCAACATGCACATTTAACCCATTGTTAGAACCTTTCCTTGTTGGGGTGATGTATATGGAATTTGCTAAGTAATTACCAAGGGAAGACGGCTTTACCAAACAAAGTGCAGCTACAGTAATTAGAATCTGACCTGTGTTTGTGAATGATAAATAGGCATGTAATATATCAAACACGAGAGACAGTGTTTCATCGGGATATCCAAACACCGAGAAGAGAGTTGAAAATACGACGCGCAGAGTGTTTGGATAGCCGATGAAACAGTCTCGAGTGTTTGATATATCTTCTCAATCGAAACAAAAACTAAGGAGTAAACGAAGGAGTAAAATCGTCAAAATCTATGCTAATTAAGACCAGGTATCCAAACCTCTTTCACGTTGTGATTTTCTTTGTTTTAACTTGATGAATTATTAATGAGTTTGAGAGTGTTCCATCGCGTTATTGTATTTATTTGCACACCTGCCCACCTTTTGTTATGAATTCTACGAGAAAAGTGAACTCCTAAACCGTTTTAAATACTTTTTGAAAATTTCCATCCTAACAGATACCTCTACAAAACATAGACATCAATCTTCGACGCTTTAAGCTCGTATCCAGACGCCTGTTTAAAAAAATGGGCACGCGCTTGAGGCTTCGCGCTCGTTCTCTATGTTCACAGCAAATGTGTGAAGAGCCTGCTAGAGGAGGCTGCTTTATTTCCCATTTGAACCATGTCCATCCAGGTTTGCCGTCAAGATCACTCCCTTTAGATTCGTCAAGATGCGCCGAACTTAATAACTCAAGACAGCTCGCGCAGAACAAAATAAGATAAAATAAAATGTTATTGCGGCAGATGCTAATGGTTTCAACCACTGGTCGATCCATTTTCCGATTGCATGTTCTTACAATGACCTTATCCGCTTATCTGGTCAAAGACCCACACATATCTCCGATGAGGAAAAACGCATCGAACTGAACATAAGAGCACATTAATGTCGCCTTCATAAGCTGCTAATTCATTAGTCGCTACTTGGAGAAAATACAAAGTAGGTTTACGGACAAAATACAGCAAGTTAACAAAAGATGATCCTAAGGAGCCTTTAACACTAAAAAAGGTCTAAAAAAGTTTGTTTCCAAGCTTTCCTGCCATACTTAGATCCCCAGACTAAAATAACGTTTCATTTAAACTTCCACTAGTCCCCCATAGTATGCTGTAATTGTCTTCAGCTTTTTGTTAAGAAAGTTCTGTTCAATTTCCACATTTCCATTTGGTGAAGCAAGGAGAGATAACTGCTCAACATCTGCATTGCGAGGCATAAAATAAGTAATGTTCTCTGTTATGGATTTAGTTTCTTCAAAAACGTGAACGCCATCCAATGTTATCATGGTTTTGATATCGAACACTTCTGCACTGACATAGTCTGGTCCACCCCATGGTGGACTCAGAAACACAACATCAGCCTTCAAGTGTGGAATTAACTTCATGTAGTCTCCAACAATGAATTCGATGCGATCTTCAACTCCATAAACAGTTGCGTTGTGGTGCGCAAGAGTGATTTTAACCGGGTCAATATCAATTGCTATCACACGTTCGCATGTAAAAGCAAACTGAATCGCGTTTCCACCAACGCCACAGAAAGCATCAATGATTAAATCACAACGGCACCTTTCCGCGATATGCTTTGCTATGCGCTCGGGTGTCACGGAGAACCATCCTTCTTTGTCCATTTTGATACCGTCGTCAAATCGAGAAAATAGGCGGTACCTCTGAGCCCAGTACTTAGCAATGTCAGGGTCTTGCTGGGGATGTGTGATGGCCTCCTGTTTCAATGCGACTGTCTGGTGACCATTTGGGAAATACCGGGCAAAATTCTGGTTTTCTGATGCTTCATATCTCTGAGTTTGAACCAACGCGTTTTCAACAGATTCTGAGTAAGTCTTACTATTTGGCTTTGATTCACTGCACGCCCTTGCGTCAGTCATGAATTCCTTGACCTTTCTGAGTGTACACGGCTCTTGTGATTCATTCACTGATTCTTCCTGAACGAAATGCCTTGTTGAATTTAAACCTTCCTGAGTTGAAGTTTGTATTCCATCTTCTTGTGTTTCTTCGTCATCCTGAAATCTAAGATGTACTCCTTTCGACCCGGACACTTTAGGTATCTGGTGCATATCGAGGTACTTGTTCTTGGAATCAAGCTCTCCTAAGCAGAGTTCTACCTTTCCACCACAGAACCTGGGTTGGTCTGAATAGCTGGAGTCTTCAACTGGTGATTTGCGTGAGACCTTGAATCCCATTAGTTCATATGCTCTCTCTAGAGACAAAGCATTCTGTTCCTCCACATCCAACTCGTGCGCCCTTTTCAACTTTTTACTTGCCTCTTCTGGAGGTGGCTCATTTCCATCATACGTTTCACTGTTTCCACTGGAAACTCCACGTGCTTGTAGTACGATGTTTCTCGATGTTTCTGTTTTCTGTCTATTTGCACTCTTCCTATCCTTCTTCTTCGTCTTTTTCGCTGGCTTTTTCCCCGATCCGTACGAAACAACACCCTGCTGTGCTGTACTGTCTGTACCATACCTGCTGGGGTCACGTGCAGAGCTTTCTAAATCGCCCTCAAAAGTATACCCTTGGCTGCACCAATAGTTGTATTGCTCATAGTAATACCAATATACTTCCCAGTAATTGTGTTCCCAAAGCATATTGACTTCTTCTGTCGTTACAGTGTCAGAGGTAGAACTTGGTGATGAACTCTTGCATGCAGTGCTCATTTTACCGTCAAGTTGGAAGTCACAGAGAATTTCCTCTTTGTGATATTCTACGAGTCTGTCGTTCACCAGTGCAGATTCACTGGCGTGTTCTGAGAGCTCAGAGATCTTGCCTGTTTGTTGCTCTACTGCGTAAGTATGACAATCGCTTAAAACAGAAGTTGCTTTTCGGGTCTCGTGGCTTTTTTCACTCACAACATCATTGTCTAACCTGATATCTTTACCAGCCAACACTTGTTCCTCCTCACCACTGCAGGACAACATTTCTATCAACACATTTTCGTCTCTGTGTGATGGAGGGTTTGTCTCCTCTGCGAGATCATTAACTAATTCTTCAGATTTCTTTAAACTATTGTCAAGAACTGAGCCAGTGTCAAGATCTGTGGGAACACCAGTAAACTGAGGGTAGAGGTTTTTCCAGCTTTCCCACACCAAGGAGAAGCCATACATCTTCCAGTAGTCCTCCCAACCTTTGGCGTGGTTACCGTTCTGACCAGTGACAGCATTGCTAGAGGTACGTTTCCTTTCACCAGTGTTATCAAGAGCAAGACATTTCAGTTCAGCATCGATTCCTTCAGCTGAGAGGTTTTCACTGCCTTCTGAGTCACTCGCTTTCTTGACGGTGGAAACATTCTGAGAATGCGTTTCTTCCTGATCTTGATTTGTAGTCATTTGGCTGGTAAAATTGGCTTTCGCGAATATAACTTGGTGCTGTTGCCGCTCTGAATAGCGTAGCTCAATAACATCGTCACTTCTAACATCACAAACGGGTGCAGTTCGTAGCTTTGCATTTGTCCCTCCTTGGCCTGGCAGGCTTATAAAAGAACTCCCAGCTGCCCCACTGTTCGGCTCAATATTTTTACTTCCATTCGATTCGAATGTGTTTACCTCAAAGGCAGACAGGTTTTGGGAAGTCGCAAGTCCATGTTTTTGAATTCCTGACACACTAATATCTTGCTGGCGTGTGTTGCCCATGGAGACGCACTCGTAGCAGTCCTTACTCTTTTGATCAACATTTGACATTTCCAAGTCCAGGGCAGATGCACTTCGTGAATGAATATTTTCATCACTAATTTCTTGTTTCGCTGTTTCACTTGAAGATCGTATAGTGACATTCTCCTTCCCCAGGAGACCCTTGTTCTCATCTAAACTAGCTCTGTCCGTGACTTTAAAAGAAACGTGTTCCCTTTGAGAGGGATTTTCAAAACGTGGGCTTGAACAAGAATCCAGCACTGTAGTATGTTGTTCTGAATTGCTAGTTCTGCAATCTCCATGATTTTCATTACTTACTAATGACGTACACAAATCTGTATATTCATTGGAGGTTTCTGACTTTGAAGAAAGGTTGTCTGGTTCAATTGCATCATGGTCAAGTGGCGTTCCCGTCTCATACACGATACTGTCTGTTATATCCTTGAAAATTGGTTTTGAACTTGCTAAGCCATTCCGTTTTCTTTTCTTTATCTTTCCCCGTTTTTTGGCATCCTTGCATGGGACAAGCTACAAACGCAAAGTTAAATGAGACTACATGCGAAAAATGAGTCTAATTGATCTGTAATTTGAAGAACTTCATGGAACACTTAACAAATTGACGTCGGTTTTTTATGCGCTGTCCTCTTATTGACGATAAATTGTATCATAACATTGTCAAAGTGGCTGTGGAACCACGAGCCGCAGGCGAGTGGTTCCGCAGTAAACTTTGACAATATTATGACGAAATTTATCATCAATAAGAGGACAGACACATAAAAAACTGATGTCAATTTGTTTTTTACAATTAACAAGACCCCAAAATGGTCAAATGCCGGGAATAAATGAGGGGAAAAGACGCCGTAAACTTGCCTTAAACAAAGATAAGTGAATTTGATTCAAAAGACGCGAACATTGTCAATACCTTTTCTTGCCTCTTGATTGGCTACTTAAAAAAGTCCATAAAATCTCATTGGTTAAAAAGTTGACAGTTTGACAGCTGAAAGTTGAACTTGAAAGCTTGCGTAAATGAAAATTTTATCCGTCAGTACTCTTATTGATGATAAAACTGAGCCAATCAGCACACGAGAATTAGGCAGTAATTGCAAAAAATACAATGACAATTGATAGAAATTACAATTGAATTTTATTTGATCCTGTTTACGTAGCATAAACTCAAAGCTAAGTGACTTTAATTTGGGCCTATATTTAGGGGACAAGTGAGGTGTGGAAAAATGATAAATATCAGGACATGAAGACACTACACCACATGATTAGTTATCAAAATAACACTAAAATACTCTAGAGTTCTCAACCTTGATCTTACTGGTTCCAACACACACCAAGATAAGTTTTTAACGGAAAAAAGCATGGAAATGATACTATTACCAAGTAACCTTGTCAATGTTGTCATACATTTAAGTCTACTAAGAAATCAGAAACTATTTGCCACAGAACTTGAAGTTTTGAATCACAATTTTCTAACTCTATCAAACACAACATCATAGATATGTCCTTGTAAATTCTACCTGAAAATTAACTCTTGAGACTGCCAAGATGCAACTTACTGTGAAAAATCAATCATTACTTAACAAAGAATTACTGACTCAAGAATGACCCATGTTTTCCCAAAGAGTAAGCAACTGAAGTTCATGTGACAATTAATGTGCTCAAAGCAATAAAAAGCACAAACCTCTTTCTCCAGGTCAAGGTCACAAGGAGACCTGAAAAAGGAAGTTGGTAAACCCATTTTTTTCATCATTTCTAGCTCTTGTGAGATTTCCACATCTGGTTCATCCATTTCATGAAGGCATGTTGACTTGGAGACAACTACTGTTTGACAAGGATTGGTTAAATGACAGGCGGATTGATCTTTTTCTCCATCCTAAAAAATATTACAAAGTTTTTGTTAGAATTGTGACACTCATTGCATTTTGTTCTTGGGCAGGACCCTGGACTTTTGCCATGGTTCTCTCCACCACAGAGTACAAATAGGTGCTGAAAAACTGTAGGCCAGGGCTAGGGGTAACCTGACAGAATGCTGCGATGATGATGCTTGGTGATGTGATGATCGTGGAAGGTGCATTTTGAGGTTGATGTTTGATAGCATGCTGAAAGGTTTCTGAAAGATCAAGATCTGGACCAAGACACAACAAAAGTTGCTCAAAACGTTCAACGGTGTTGACAACTTTAAAGTGCCAAGCAAAGGGATGGAATTGCAAATTTTATTCACAGCCAGGATGTTTTGGTGGTTTTGCCTGGAACAGCATTTTGAAGGTGTATTTTCACCATTTGTAGATTCTCCTTTCCAACAGACAAGATTCTTTTTTGTAATATTCTCAGTTTAAATTTGCGACTTCTTTGACAGTCGCTTTGAATTTTTTGATCCGTCAGTAGCACCTCTTATAAAGAACGCGTGACATACAGATTGTCGTCCTCGAGAGTGAAAAGTATCGGGATTCTTTCGAAGATTTTCAGTTCTTGAGCATTTTCAGAAACAAGCCTGTAATATCCACCATCACACACAGCGAAGTATTTTTGTCTGCCACGCGTGAGAAAAAACCTCTGGTACTCAGGGTAACCAATCCAGAATTTGCACTTTATTTTAAGACAAATATTACTTTTATTATAGCAAGAAAGATTGTGGTGCATTGGTGCAGCATCAACATAGAGCTTACCTCAGCAAACATGAGCTCATGTTCTCCTTTTAAAGTTTTTTCTTGTTGATGGTGGTCCTCATACTTCAATAGGTCTATGTCACTGCAGATAATAATAGATTGAAACAGACATAGCAGTATGATTAACATGCCCTGTAAATTACTGATAATTCTCATTCAGATATATTGTGCCTTTGTTCTAAGAAAGTTTTTAGACCTGTTCGAAATACAGCTTTCCTCGTGTGCAATTTTAATTAAGTATGACCAACAATGTTAAGTTCGGCAGAGTCTGTCACATCATTCGACACTGGAACGGCAGCTGATTTGTGCGTCATTCTTATGTGCCAAACCTATTACATACATTACTGTAAGTGTTATGTGTTTTTGATTTAATGATGCTCATAATTGGCTGAAAAAGATGAGTGGTATGGGCAATCATGCAAGAAACTTGAATATGTCAACAAAAACACCAGGGTGTTTGGGTGCTTACCCCTCTGCCTTTGACTCGCGAGAGGTAGAATTGTATCAGCAATTGTCTTAACAGTAATTCATTGGTGTTTCTGTTTTCTTCCTGATAATAGCCTACAACCTTGGTCTCAAATGTTGGAAAAATTCCTCCTTCCCCCCAGTTCAATGTTGGGGTAGAAATTCGTGTCCATCGATTGCGCTGGTATCTCCAACATTGAACGGGGGCACGGGGGAAATTTTCAAGACAATACGTCCACGGTTGTAGCTTGTAAGTTTTCTCATTTGCAATTTTAATTTACTGAGAAAAACCTTTCAATAATACAAACAACCTTGCAAATGAATTTGCTTTTTCCTAAATATTGCTCTTAGAATAAAAAAATATGTAACAGCCAGATACGAAAATTCCACAGAAAAAAATGAACACTTTTCTTTGTCCGATACGTGATAACATGTCACCTTTCTGCTTTCATCTTTCACAAACAACTGCATCATTGTGAAATATTTGTGGCCTCATTCTTCATATATTTTGTCTTTAACAAGAAAACAGTCGTTCTTAAATAGAACTCCACCCTTCATAGCCTTCTGACTTCTCACATTACGTAGGTAATGTCAGTATTTAAAGTGACAACACATAACAATATTTGCATGTGGGGCAACTACTGTCTTCGTATATGTTAGGTGACTGCACAAATGTTTTAAAACATGTAAAATCCATTGTGTATTCACCCTTGGCTTGAACACTGAAAATACATGAAGACAAAGGAACAGTTTTGGTTACAGTCTGGACCATGTTCAAACTCGTGTGGTCACTCATTTATTTGTTGAATATAACATGGTTTTTTTTAAATGAAATACTGGCATCTTGCATGTAAAGTGAGAAGAATACAAAGGTTTGGAATTATATTTAAGAATGAGTATAGCCTGGCCTCTTTGATAAAAACAAAATATTGAAGGAACAGGCAAAGAATATCCCCAAAAATGTTGTGGAAAGCAATTGCGTGACACTGGGTAAGTTAAATTGAGGATGACATGTTATCAGGTATTGGATGAAAAAACAGTTTCTATTCTCAGGCCCAGTTCAGACGTCGTGCTTCTGCCATGCCGAACTAAATTCAGGAATTAAGTTCGACAAAAGCACGGCAGAAGCACGGCATCTGAATCAAACTTTTGAATTAAGTTCGGCAAGCAATTAAGTTCAACAAGCTCAGCCGTGCTACACAACTCTGGCACAGCAGCGATTCAAACGTCGTGCTTCTGCCGCGCTAAACAAAATTCATAAATTATATTAATGTATTTTGGCGGAATTGCGTTCCTACGGGGAGTTAAGAGGAGAATTGTTATGAGGCATCAATATATCCTGAATTTGGTTCGACTCTGTCACGACGTCTGAATCAGAGTTGTTTTCCTACCGTGCTACAGTCGAACCTAATTGCAATTTAGTTCAGCACGGCAGAAGCACGACGTCTGAACTGGGCCTTAGTCTCCATTTTGTACCCAGTCTGCAGTTTCCATTTGTACCTAGTCTGCATTTTGCACCTGGTCTGCAGTCTGTATTTTGTACTGAAAAAATAATTGGTATTGATCACTGCCAAAAGTAATCTGCATTTGGTGAGTAGCTAGTGAAGACCCAGGTGTAAATGACCCCAGTGGAAAACAATTAATCTGGTGCAATGCAACATCATTGCTTGCCAAAGATCTAGTTGCAAATAGAATGACAGTTATTGGAGAGTTATACAGTAGAACCTCAGCTAACAGACACCTAATAAAGACAGACACCTCCCCTAGGTGGACACTTAATCATGGACCCAGCAACTTACTACATTTAAACCCTGCCATATCAACTCTCCTAATTTAAAAGCGAGGACATTTTTCTGATCCCAGGGGTGTCTGGTAGTGGTTACTGAAAGTTTGAAAGCAAAAACTATATATATGGAGAGCAAGATCAAAGGATTATCACATAAGTGGATTGATAAGTACACCGACGCCGAAGACGCTTCGATTTCGTTGGATTGCCAAACTCAATCGAAATCAATCCATGGGTTCAACTGACCATGCCGGGCAGTCACAACTATTTAGGATGGAGCTTACTTACGTCTTATTCTGAAAATTTAAGCTTGTATCATACCTTAATAATGCACGGGTACAAACGCACGTGACAACTTCTTGTGTTTTCAATTCTTGAGAAAACAAAGTCATTCTCGCAATGCAATTTCCACGCGCCCTCATCGCCCTCACGTTGATCAGAATGGCTAACCACGATCCTTATGGTCAGCAACCACGTCCGCTTTTAGTAGGTACGTAGTGTAAAAATCACATACCTTAAAATTGTAGTCTAGGAGAATAAATTTCCGAAGCTCGTTGGGAAGACCGGTTAAAAAGCTGCAAAATTTTTTTTCAAATGTTAAAAACTATCATCCTTGTCTCCTTCGCTATGGTCGTCAAACAACATACGCCTTTTGTACTAAGGACCAATCAGGAAGCGGAACTATATATTTCCATTTGTAATTTATCTGTTTATGCTTTTATGGTAATCATCATTGCGTGACCACGGCGGGAGCCTGTTCGCAGGCAAGTCCCTGACCAACTGCACAATTTAGAAGATGGCAGACTTCAGAGACCTTGTTACACTGGATGACCTAGAAAAATATGCTGCTACACATTTGGACAAGAACGCCTCTGATTATTATTCAACGGGATCTGGCGACGATGTTTCACTGCACGAAAACCGACAGGCTTTTAAGAGGTATTTTGTCACGTCTTCAATAGCAAAATATATTTTTAGTTCAGGTATGATGTCTAATTATAATATTTAGCCCGCATTAATCCAATTTTTTTATCCGTCGAATATAGTTACATGGTGAAGAACGAGGCAAACAGTCGAGGCTTACGGTTCCTAGGATCTCGCTTGATTTAACATTATAATAGCAGCAATCAAAGATTGTGAGTGAGCGTTCGACGCTGATTTCGTGAGCTGCCTTTCAACTTTTGCCTATTGCCAAAATCATTGTTCTTAGTTTGACAAATGAATTTTTACATACAGATATGACAAAGTCCACTATTTTCCTGTGGATTTGATTTCCTTGTTTCATGGTTCCCTTCTTTCAGAAGAGCTCCCTTCTTTCAACTACGACTTGATACGTTACGTGACTCACACAACAAATAGATTCGAGGTTGCCGTGCCTCTGTTTAGTATAAACAGATCACAGATGAAATCAAAAAATGGTAGTCATCCTTCTGGCGAATAAAGAAATTACCGGAGCTATTTTGCGGGCCACTTATTAACATATCCCTCAAAGCTTCTAAGAAGGAAGCATATAGAAACAAAGGAACCATTCATATTCAGTTCAATGAGATGTAAATGGTGGCCCGGTATTCTGCAATCTAGCCAAATTACCATGTTTCGGCTTTTCCAGTTGAG
>Ga0126338_10003727_pt1 | contig 10723 bp, 8 predicted proteins | sample OrbCmetagenome_2_FD_92529 | JGI IMG/M metagenome (GOLD analysis project Ga0126338, IMG submission 92529) | Coral microbial communities from Petempiche,Puerto Morelos, Mexico - Orbicella C C metagenome | ecosystem: Host-associated > Invertebrates > Cnidaria > Coral | place: Petempiche,Puerto...
ACAAGTAATCACTTTCTTTTGCTCAGCACTTTTTAAAGAGTTTTCTTTTTTTCAAAATCAAGCTCGAAAGTTGGGGGTGCGGCTTATATACGAGTGCGGCTTATACACGAGTTTTTACGGTAATTTGCACTCCCAGTGTTTATTGTGAGCTGAGCAAGCTCCCATAGGTGGCCATCTTTCTGTTACAACTCTAGTGGCAGCTTACGAGAACTATTCTCACAAGTGGCCAGCTCCAGTTACAAACAGCTTTTTCGTGTCCAGTGGGTGTCCACTTACAAGAACGTCTGCTGTATTCACTAGTATCCTGGATTGGTCTTTGCTCAGTTTTGAGTGTTTGCATTGAAGTATCTTAAGAACTGATCTTAAACACCACACACCTTTTTATATAACTGGTATGAATATTTAAGGTGACTAACCTTCAGAGTGGGTGATATTAGGCATTTCAAGAGAGATGGCACCTGTTGAATTGTTATTAAGTTGTTATATTTGATACATGTAGGTGTGATCCCTCAGGACAACTATTGTGAGATGGGCCAAGGTGCTGAAGGAAATCAGAATCAGCCTCAGGCAACAGATACGTTGGGTGAAAATTACGAGGTGATGTCAGCAGAGCAGACAGATGGGACGTCACAAGGTGAAGCTGCAGCTGGTGAGGACTATATGGCAATGGAGGATGAAGTTCAAGAGGATTATGAAGAGCCTCAACAGGAAAACACTGCGGATGAGGATTATGAAATAACAGAAAGCAATAAACAACCTCCTCCATCACAGGATGAGGAATATGAGCTGCCAGATGCTGATTCAGACTATGAAGGTATCAAGCAACAGCAAGCTTTCTTTCCAATAGTTAACTATCTTAAATTAATTTAATAAAAGATTAGGGCAATTTCTAAATACTAAATCCATTTGACAAGGGAGACGTAGTGGCCAAAATGTTAGCTCATTTGAACTCTATTTTAATCTTAGAAATTCGACAACCCTATATGTAGCTGGGATGCAGTAAAGCCATGGCAGCCAAAGGAAAGAAAATCCAGGAGACTGCTAACATTGCATTTTACATTTCCCCCCCTCCCCCCCCCCGTCCCAGCCTCCTCTCCCCCACAAATCAAAACGAGCTCTGCTGATTCAGTGGGAAAAATGCTTGAAATATCCACTCCCTACCTCCTACCCCCTCCCTTAATAGCGAAGATCGGAGGTGAAAGTCATACATATTTTGAGCACTTTTCATCATATCTGAGAAGCAATTGACAGTCGACAGTTCCTCCTGGAATCCCCAAGTTTAATCTCAGGGAGAGTTGCATGTACATATTCATGTACTGTTCAAATACGTCTGGGTGTGCCTTCACAAGTGTGAGCCAGGCTTTTTAAGACAGTAATAATAATCTCTGTTGGGGTCAGGGGTTGGAGTTGTGCTACCTGTAAGTGTACGTATAGCTAGAATTAAGCGTCAGCTTTGACAGCCTGTTGTACTGTAATTTTATATATTTCACACTGACTTGTATGGTATTTCATAATGCCTCTGCGTACTTGATTTTCATCAGACGATTCCTCTTTATTTTAGAGGCAGACAAGTCTACTCCATCAAAAACTGCTCCTGTGGAAACTGATAGTATGTATGAAGGGGTTGAGCCAGGCATGGGAGAAGGCTCCGTTGATGGTCCTCATATGACAGCAAAGGAAAGGTCAGGCTCGGCCAACTTGGATCATTACATGAAGAAAATTAAACCTGAGAATATTGAGGGCATCATTTGTGAAGGTACATGTTAAGCAGATTTTTGTTAACAGTAACTATATAACTGACTATATTTGACTTGTTAGTACTGTACTTCATACTTTCATACATTTTTATGGTCACTCAAGGGTGTGAAGTTAAGAACCCAATTTTGACATGTTAGATAAATTTATGAAGTTAAACTCACTGTATTTTATCTGCAGCCTCATTTATTCATGAGTATATTTAACTTGTTACAATATTACTCACAGAAGTGGAGGTGAATGGGTGTGTTCCATTGGACCAAAAATTCCGGTTTGAATTACCAAAATTTTTGTATGTCAAATGGAACATTATTTTTTACCAGGCCAGACCGATCTCGTTCTATTCCTGCTTGAGCTCATTTCCCACCAAGATTTACTCAACAAAATGCTGAAGGATAATAATGAAGTGGCTGTCTTAAGAGCTGTAAGCTCCATGCAGAGAAATTTAACATGCATTCACATCACTCTTCAGACTTCTGGGATATTTACCAGACCGACTCAAGAATTATTTTTGTGTCATAGGACACTGGCGAACTTTTCTCGCGGGAGATCATGCAAACCAGGCAAATACCCACAGGAAATTCGGAATGACTAGTCCAAAATTTTCCAGAAAAGTGGATCCTAACGTTTTTGTGGAGGATAGGCAATCAATAAAAGCTTGAACTGTGGCAGATCGTTTTGCATCCAGTGTAGTGTCGACTGGTCGCCATCTTGTAGCTTTGGTCGAGGCAATATTCAGGGCTAGAGGAACTAGGGCCAATTTATACCGGTTAGAAAGGCCAAATGGAGCAGAAAACTTCCAGAATTTCCAAATTTCCAAAAAGGGACAACCTCAAGAGGTTGACCAAAAGTTTTGAAATGAGTTTCCAGAAACTTTCTGTCTCATTCGATTTTGAACCGGAATTTCCAGTAATTTTGGTAGAGTGGAACACGCCCAATATCTACCACTTTCATCGACACTGAGGGAATAATTGTTTTTAATTAGTGTACATTGTATACCACACAAGTTTGATAATTAGTATACCAAATCGTTACTTAACTAAGTCTATTTCTAACAATAAACCAACAAATGGTTGGAAATTTCAAAATTTCTGCATGGAGGCAAATAGTACTTTGCTTCCTCCAAGGTAACCAATCAGAATGCATGAAAGCACTTATTCATTTGTGTGATAATATCGAGATATATACCAAAATTTATTATTCTCTTAAAGGCTCATAGCTACATATTTGTCAGTGAACAAGCTGTTAAACAGGTTAATCACCATGACAAGTGAAAGAAAATGAAAAGGCAAATGATTTTCCAAATAAATATACGGATATTAACATACACTAGAAAAGAGTCTGTAATCATAGGTCTCCTTTTGTACTTTAACATATGGCAGTAAAAGCCCTGGGGTGAGTACTTTCAAAACAATTGGGTGGGGGTATGCAGCCCACTACCCAAAACCTTTACCCTACCAGAATCTGCGATTTTCCCTACCCTATTTATGACCTTACCAAAAATTTGATACCCTATTTATGATGTAACCCTTAAATCAATACCCTGTTTCAGACCTGCTTTAGAATTAGTTCGCTTGGTCAGACCAATGTTAAATTGCCGTAAACATAATTTGTGAAGGGATTTTGTTGATGGTCTTAAATCGACAATGATGAAAAAGTATCAGTACCTTCTTAAAAAATATACCCAATTCAAGACTAGAGTGCAAAAACCATTCCCTATTTATGACCAAAACGGCTGAATAATCGTATCTTTTGGGGCCACACAGAGCCCATATAAGGGAGTACCCCCCCTCCTTGGTAAAAGCACTGTCAAGTTTTACAAAGGGGGCTTATAAACAAGAAATTATATTCATTTGTTCTTTTAGCACTTATGGGCTGGGCGATGGTATTATCAGAAGGTCTTGCTGAAATTTGGTTTAGACGGACGTATTTGTATTAAAGGGTTATACAATCCTGCAGAGGGGTTTATATTCAGAAGTTATGATTTTATAGTGTGAACTTGCAATTGTTTCCTAAGGTTTCTTGAAGAAACTCCGCAAGGAAGGCAAAATATATGTGGGAAGTAAGTGGCAGAAACGTTACTGCGTGGTGCGGAACCATGTACTCTACTACTTCAAGGATAAGAAAGCGAAAGAGCAAGCAGGCCAAATTCTGCTGCCGGGTTACAAAGCACAAGTGGCTAACAGGAAAGGGCGCGAGTTCAGCCTGACACATTCACACCTTGAAATTAGGGCATATCAGGTACGCGCTTGTAAAGTCAAATGGACAGCTCCTGTAGGACAAGTCAGTGTAATGCTGCTAGCCGTATGCAGACAGCTCATTTTTAAACCCTCCCCTCACCTCCAGCTGCATGCTATGTGGAGATCTCCTTTAGGTGGACATTTTATGTAGTCTCAAGGGTTTCCGGGTTCTGTTAAAAGTTTTAAACGCATGCATTACACGCTATTGTACGCTGACTCATTTTTTAAAGGTCGTTGTTGGTTTAAGAGAGAGAGATCTGCCCTCAACCTCAAAATGTTTACATACTGTACATGTAAGTTGTCATGCCAAGCTCTACAAGCATTCGTCTACATTAATCTGCTTTGTTGACCCTTTGCTTATAGAAGGTAACTCGAGCTTATTTCCTAGATGATTATTGTAATAATACACTTGAAAAAATAACTTGATTCTGACTGACTAAAGAGGAGTGCATTTTTCATGTAACACCAGAGCATGCAAATTACAACAAAGATTTCCGTAACTAGTATGAAGATATCGAGGACTACCCACGGTCGTGAGGTATTTCAAAGGTGGTCAGAGTTCACCCGAAATCTTCCGAAGATAGCCGAAGGTAATTAGACGTTTTCCGAGCACTTCAGAAGATCACCCAAACCCAAACATTTTCGAATACCTCCGTCAATCACCCGAAACTTTCCGAAGATTGCCGAAGATTAGTTAAGATCACCCGAAGCTTTCCGAAGTTTTCGAACATTGTTGGGAGCTTTGCAAGTATTTTCATTAATGTTTGAAGATATTTGGAATACCAAGCACACTGCAGCCTGCCTAAGGAAACAATGTGTAGACAAAGAACTGAAATTGTGTGTTTTTAAGTGTATTATTGACAAGTAATCACAATTATTCTCGTGCAATTTGGAATATATGAGCAGTTGTTAATTTTTGAAATATTTACTCGTGCTTATTTTTTCCAAATTGCACTCAAAATCATGTTGAGATAACTGCGCAGTCAATGCATTGGTTGATGAAATATTCACAACGTATTTTGGTTTCACAATTTTCTTTTAGTTCGAGGGCACCTCTAAAGAAGAAACAGAAAAGTGGATAAAAGCCATAAATGCCGCTTGCGACGCTCCCTTGTCAGAGGATCAAACTGCTTTGTTAGCTGAACTCCGCAACAACAAACAGCCATCAGGTGACGAGGACAGCTTGCATTACGATGACACAGGACAAGCCAAGAACGAGGTAGCGGACGAGTCCAATGGTGACGATGCCTATGATGACACTAATGAAGATTTATATGAAGTAGTCGGCATTGCTACCCAGTCCGCTGCCTCTAACCAGCAGTCGCAACCACCGAGGCAGGATGTTGATTATGAGATTTCTGCCGCTGCAGTCTCCTCGACGCCAGCTTCTGCTCCTGGTTAGTATGGTTGGCTGTTTGCAATTTTCCAACTTCCCCCGCCCCCCTCGTCACGGCTGTAAAGCCCTCTGAGATTTCTCTTGAACATACCCTCCTTCGCAGACATTCTTTGGGCTCGTCACGCAATCCCAAAGAGGGTCTGCGCAGGAGGCTACCCTGAACACTGTCCCGTTGATCACGTAGCAGTTTTGATTTGTCCAACCTCGTTCCCATGGTCCGGGAAGGAGAGGAAACCGGGAACGAGGTTGTGACGTACGTCAAAGTTCGTAACCGAGTAACAACCAGCGAGAGACTTCACACGTAAATGTATCAAACGACAGTCACTAGGATAGAATTGATCGGTCGCTCAAACCCGTCGCGCTATAGTAACTGTGTTTGGATTGCCGTTACGTCACAGAACCCGTCTGCTCCCTTGTGTGTGTATCGATTCCTTTCCCGTCATGCAACGTGTCTCTTTCTGTTTCGTAGCTACTCAGATCACGGCTGTCAACGGAAGCCAGGAAGCCAGACGTATATGAGGTTTATTTAATTGGTTTGACTTCGTTTATTTATGTAACAGTATCTAAACTTTTTTTTTTCAGCTGAGCCTTCACCAGTTGAACCAATACAAGAAGACTACGAGCTTCCGGAACAAACCAGTCCCGCGCCACCTCCCCCACGACCTACTAAATCACAACCCCAATCACCAAGGGAAAACATCCCCCCTGACTTACCACCTCCACGGCCTTCCAAAGCTCAGCCAGCGTCCCCGGCCGCACCGCAACAAGATGAATTGTACGAAATTGCCGATAGTCCTGAGGTTACCTCCTCAGAATTACCACAACCACCAGCGCCGCTGAGAGAAGAGGAAAATTACGAAATATCGGGCGAATCGCCACCACAAGCACCAGCCCCCGTGCGACCTCCCAGAATACCTCAACCACCGACCCCAAAGCCGTCACCAGATGTTTCACAAAAAGAGACTCGTAAGTTATATTTTCATTTGCAGGTTACGATATTATGATATCGTTACGTGATGTTGTCGTTGCGTGACATTTACCAGGCTTAGTACAAAATCATCGGCGAAGCATCACGTAAAACAAAGTATTAGTTGTATTCGACGTATCATATGTACGTTAGAAACCTAATAAAGTGCTATCGTGTCAGTTACAGTTCTGAACCAATCATAGGCTGGTAATTCGAGAGCGTGTCATCGCGACATTTTGCCGTCACTCTTGAACGTAAATCTCTTAGTGAATCGCATTACTACATGTTCCATTTGTTAAAGGAGCTCAGTCACGGTATTTTGAGTTATTTTGGCCGCGTACAAAATTACCTTAACTTGAAAGAAACCTGAAAATAGTAGTTTACTAAGATAGAAAAACACCAAAGAGGTAATAATAAACCATAAAGGAACAAGGATGGTTAAGGATGAAGAAGATTGACACGGATTACAAACGATGAACTTGAAAAATTCAGTCTACGTGTTTCAATATGCGCAAACCGTGACGTAGTTCCATTCTGGTTGTAGCTTTTGTCTCAGAAATTCAACATAAAAAAGGGTCCGTAACCATGCGGGTATATATTCGTACGTCAATTTTTATTTCTCTGGCTTTTGCAGATGAGAAAATTCCGGAGCGACCTGCTAGGCCTGGTGCCAAGCCTCAACTTCCGCCTCCACCTCAACGAAAAGACGAACCACCGCAGAGTCCCTCAGAAAATCAAACTAACGAAATAAATTACGCCAACATTTACCAAGCCTTGTGGAATTGTGACGCTGGTGACAAGGACGAACTGGGATTCCGACGCGGTGATCTCATTTACATTTACGAAAAGCCGCATCCTGATTGGTGGATCGGTTCCTTGTTCAAACCTCAAGGGTACAGTGTGGGCCTGGTACCGAAACAGTATGTGATGGAGGCTTATGAATTGACTGCATCTTAAAGGCACTGTGTCACGGATCTTAGCCAAATTGAGACATAAGAAAATGACCACCAAATTAAGTCAAATATAAAAAATAACCACTTGAAAGAGTGAAGGAACATTTCGTAAACACAACCAATACCAAAGGAGATACGGATGCACAAAATTTGAATAAGATTGAAACGGATTGCGATATGGGTTTTTGAAAAAAACGCTAAGCTGAACAGTTTTCAAAGTTAATCTCGTTTGTTTTCTCACCTTTAATTAAACCGCCCTGGAGACATAGTTGTTTGTATTGTAGCTGTGGTTTTGTCATTTAGTTTCTTCACTAACATTTTATGATTCAGGGTGAGTATTTGCGAGTATTTGACTAAACTCAGCCGTGACACAGTCCCTTCGAAGAAGCAATGCCGCGTTATTTTAGACGTCCCTGTTGTGTAAACATTTCTCCAAAAAAGAAACTTCCAAATTTCGTTCAGTCATAACCAACATACCTAACTGTCGTCCTGGCTATTTTCTCAAACGTTTAACAATCTTTTGTACGTGAGTAAAAGACTAAGACATGACGAGTACAGTTTTGAGTTAACCAAAACTGTTTAAATGAAAAGACTTCTCATCTGCGTCGTGTGTAGGCTGATTCTTATACGCGAAAAGCTTAGGACAGCCGCTGGTATGACCTGGGACGCTGTTACGGTATATGAGGAAATTTTTCGCTGGCCTCGCTATCTATTCCAGGTATTGACCTCAGGCATGACTGAGAAATTGGGTGAATTCAACTTCACAGACATACTGGCGATAAAAAAGTACTCTGTTCTAAACTCGGAAGTAAGATATTTACAGCAGAACACCACAACCCTTAGTTTAGTTTTCAACTCCTTTCTGCTTGTATTTGCAAATATTAATTCCTCGGAGTGAGCTACCATGAGGGGTAACTGTGCGGATGAGTCTTTGGTCATTTTATTTAACGGTCTTGTCTTGCCTTTCTCAAAACTAGACTGTTCAATCAGGACTCGAAGCACGAAATGCCAAGTATATATGTACCAAAACTGCGACTTGTATCCCTCTATGTTGACTACATTACTTGCAAAAAGAAAAAAAAACCTTCGGACGTTAGAATTTCGGACACTTTGCTGAAACCTAACCAGCGTAAATTTACGCCTACAAAACACAAATTAACATTTAATTAATTAGCATTTAATAGAAATAGCATTTATAAAGACGACTGCACGCTCAAGTTTTACAGATACACTGACGGAAAATAAGAAAAATTCTGTCAAGCCGTAATATATCTCTGCAAGTGTCTCAACTAGAGCTCGCTCCATAAAGGAAACTGTTTTGAAGCTATTTAAAAGTTTTATGCTGTACTGTAAATATTTCGGACGCTTACAAATTTCGGACGGTTTTAGTTTCGGATACTTTTCTGTCCACAATTATAATCGTCCAAAATTTTTTGCAAGTAATGTATGCTTGTCTAGACTGTGCTACATTGGAATCAAACAAAGGAGAGTACAATGCTATTTCTAGCAGAAAATGCAGGTGTAAGATAGATATGAAATGACATATTTTTGCGAATTCCGTTGAAATAAGAGAAAATTTACCGACCCAAGAAAATTTGGGTATTGTGTACTCTAGTGTATGTCGAACAAAGGGTTATCAAATTGCTGAGTGGATTCAGACATGATTTGAGATTGTAGTATTGTAAAAGACTTCAAATTTCGTAGATTATGAAAATGAGGCGGGTGAACCGTTTGAATGCAAGCTTTCGGCCCAGTCTTACTTGGGTTAGGCTCGATTTCCAGCCGTTTTGTGAGCCCGCGTTCCTTGCCCAACACCAGGATAAACAACCGAACTCCCAAAATCGAGCCTAAACTTGGGTTCGAACTCCCAGAAATTCAGAGTATGAGGTTGTTGATATAAATAAATAAACAAATGGCACAGAAATTGCCTGAATTTAACATACATTTAGTATATTAAAGTATATACCTCACAGGATTTTATAAGTAAATATTTTTGTATGTAGCTAGGAGATATAATGGAAAAATGAATGATTCATATATGTGTTGGCAGTGTGGCCGTTATCGAGGTTAATGGTGACGTGACATCTTAGCGTTGTGTGACGCGTCACGAGATGCTTGCCGCAGCGTTCAGGCTTACGTCGTTCATGCTCAATTTATATTTATGTACGTTTGGTCACGATTATTACTGGTACTAAAGCAGTGTAATCTGGCTATTCTTTCGGGCAATCTAATCAGTGATGATTCGAAAATGGCCTACTCTTAATAGTCAATGGATTTTTACAGAACAATTCTTAAATTTTACGAGTTTTATATCCAAGTATTGTTTATTTTAGATAGTCTTCTTGCGACATTGCTTTTTTACCCTGATTTTATATGGAAGTTATTGAAATGTTACCATGTGTAAACAAAATTTAAGTGAATGCCTTGTAAATGTATTTTATCACTTTTAAACATATGAATGTATTTCTTTTAAATATTTCGCACATGGATTATGGATCATCCCATTAATACTTGAATAAAGTGAGTTTTGGGAAAGTTAAGTGGATTGTTGGAATCAAGCTAGTCTTGGGCTGATATCGCGAGGGCGTCGTATATGCGTTAGCAAGACACCTCTTTTCATGTATTTAATTCTTTCCCAACTTTTGTTGGGTGCCAAAGGCTATTCTTGCCTGGTTTCAGGTCTTGGGCACCCGTTTTCGAAAGTCCCTGTAGTTACCGGTCCCGAAAAGCTGTTTCTTTTTTCGGTGCGTTTACATTCAAGATCGAGATATTAAATGGTTTTGATATTCAAACAATCAAAATATCAGGAAATGGAACTCAATGGACTGGTTTTTGAGTTAAAACCCGCACTTCTGTTTCTTAGATTAAGATCTTAAAATATGGCTTCGGGTCCGTTAAGCTACCGGGACTTTCTGGAAATGGGACCCTGGCCGGAGGCATTCAAGAGGAAAAAAACTGGTACCCAGGGAAGAGGCTTCTGAAATATGATTGGTCGAATCTCACGTTGCTGGCGCGGCTTGAAGATCAGTTAGGGTAAGGCAATTACCATGGCAACACCAAGAGACACCTAGCAAGAAATGAATTTTGCTTTCACCTATCTCTGTTCAGGACGCCGGAGGGTGAGGAATTATGGGTGATGGTTTATATAACACTCTCCTCACACATAATGGAGTTAACGCTGTTAGCAAGCCTCCAAATATCCTTTCGCAGTTTTTGTTATGCTCATTCATATTGTGTATGGGTTATTGACCAAGTGTGAGGTCAAGATGGCTGAATATTGGCCAAGTTCTTTTTTTGCGTGTTTATGGACCGAGACGGAGTCGAGGTCCATAAACTCGCAGAAAAAGAACGAGGCCAATATCCAGCCATCTTGACCGAACAAGCTTGGTCAATAAAGGATTTATTATATGGC
>Ga0126338_10003730_pt1 | contig 10722 bp, 8 predicted proteins | sample OrbCmetagenome_2_FD_92529 | JGI IMG/M metagenome (GOLD analysis project Ga0126338, IMG submission 92529) | Coral microbial communities from Petempiche,Puerto Morelos, Mexico - Orbicella C C metagenome | ecosystem: Host-associated > Invertebrates > Cnidaria > Coral | place: Petempiche,Puerto...
AGCATTTACATTCACAAGAAACATAGATCAGAATTTATTGGTAATTATTTGTTCAATAAACATTGTTCTTCATTCAAAAAGCTTGAAGTACTCCTTAAACATACTGACAAACAGAAATTCCCATGAAACACCAATTTCAATCAAAAAACCCTTTTTTCCAAAAAACAATACCATTTACAAGGGGGGATGAAGCTAACAAAAGATATCCCTGCAAACTTTGGAAATTCCTGAGGGTGGCAGTGGTCTCAAAGGCCAAAAACTTTAAGGAAATGTATGACGCTTAATTGGAATTTCTAGAGTGGAGGGATTAGAAAAAATCCCTTGCGTGTGGGAGATATGGATAATTTAAGAAACCACACATTTTCCAAAATCTCCGCAAAAGAAAAGTTACTTCTTGTCTAAAAAAACTCTCCCAAATCATACTATAACCAAAAGAATGCAATCATTCAAAACAATATCTGAAACAAGCTGGGTTGAAAAGTGTTAACCTATAGAACAAACATGACATTTTAGTATCTGAGTTCATTTCAATAAGCAATACTTTATCTATTTTTTGAAAATCCTGTTGGCCACATAGATGGACAAATGCAATCATATAGGTTGAAAGTTAGCATTTTACTGCCAAAACCTTCATTGCTTTACTTAAAAAAAAAACGCAGACCACAGACCAGGCCTAAAAAAATGGACAGTGGGTTATATACAACACTATGGTAGAGCTATGAAACAATCGACAAAAGACAACTAAGACTTCACCATGTCGATTTCCTGGTGTTTACAGCTCGATATGCCAGGAAAGACGCCCAAGTTTACGCAGTTATGCGTCTTGTTACATGACTTATTAGTCTTGTTTGGGCTAATATAGGACCTCCTGATAGCTGATACCTCCTGATCTCTGAATTTTGTTGTTGTTTCAATTAACCTCTTAAACATGCAGGGTTTGAAAAGAAAATTATCTGAATCGAGTGACATATAAGTTAACTCATTTTCCACAAAATAACATTATTTGTATCATCAAATCTGCAAAGGATAACAAGTACGTTTTACTGAAAAGGAATTGAAAAGCCCACTTTCGATATTCAAAATAGTCCGCATTCTAGTACGCACGTGAACAAGAGCGGAACAGATAGAATACGCTGACCTACGTCATTGGGACCTTCACTCAGCAATGAACCGATAAACATAATAATTTAAGATTATCGGGACCCCAAACAACCTACCAATTCTCAGAAACTTTCATTTGAGGAGCGTATTAAAACAAAAAATTAACGTGAATTAACATAATCAACTCGACAAAATCTTTAAGCGGACAATCAACGATGCGTAAACTGCCTCAAGGGCAAGTTTCAGCGACCTTTAGCGCCAGTGATAGTTGCATCATACTGTCTCGTAAACAAAAGCACGCAGGCCAAATTTATGAGTACCGTATAGCTTACCTTCTGCTATTAACCATTTACAATACTCTTCCAAATCACTGTTACATTTTGCGAAAGCATCGATTAACACACTTTCGATGCTTTTATCCCGGTTGTAAAAGTGAGTGATACATTCGTGAAGGTGATCGCTTACAAAGTCCACAGCTACCGACCCGCCGTGTCCATCGAATACAGCGTAGTAGTGTAAATCTGGCTGTAATTCTACAAGTTTAAAACTGTCTTCGTTCGCCTGTCGATGCCCTATGGTTGTACTTTTACCAACAGTGTCCACTGAAACATTGTTAAGGAAGGATTTCGCTTCAGCGTCGTGCCAAGCGCCTAAATCGTCAAAGGGATTCGACTCAACTTCTTCCCCGCCACCATCACTCCACAGACGAAGAGTCGATATTTCATTGTCTGGGACGGCTTCGCTGGCGAAATAACGCGCACATCTATTCAAAACTGCGGCAAACTGAAGGCCGCCTCTTCTTTGAACAACCTTAGGTAAAGAACGTGCTCCGATTTGAGCAAAACCAGTAATTCCGCGCCAAAACATTAGTCAACTCTCTCTCCACATCGGGGAGCGAACTATAGTATTGTTATGCGGATGACGAAATGCAATTCGATTTATGAAGAGCATGCCATTCAAACGCGGTTTGTGATTGGCTAGCTTTTGCTCTCATTGAAAAACAAATTGGGATTGGATCAAATTAGGGACAGCGCCCCCAACGTGCCTCCGTGGCTGAGCGCACGTTGCACGTGGCACGAGAAATTCCGATCGTGCAGTTTGTCTCACGTTAACTTTTTGTTGCCTTTACACCTGTTCCCTCGCTGCAAAGAGAACATATATAACTTTATAACCATCGTTTTTCTCAGAGGAAATACGAAACCTCAGCGAGACGTGTTCTAAGTTTATATTTCGACAACATGTCTTGGTGAAATGTACTTCCAGAATTTTGTTGTACAAAGTTGTGATCTGCCTAGACAAAATTGCTTAATACTCTTCCTGCAGGTCTCAAATAAGTCTCTTCTCGGAGAGGAAACCGCAGGAAATAATATTTCGTTCCGCTCAACCGAACCTTCAGATAAAAATGTATAGGTTGAAAAGGGGTTTCATTATCACTGAAGCAGCTTTAGTAATATGATAGGTTTTTATTCTCTTGATACTATATTAATTACTAATTAGTTTACTAGGCAGACTTACATATTGTACTTTAAATATTGCGCTAGAGGAAGTTTTACTGAACAGTAGAGGTAAGTTTATCAGTCAATCAATCTATCGATCAATCAATCATTTAAACTAAGGATGTTGGCTAATTCCAAGCCATTGTCTCTACTCAAACAGGGCTCTCTTAACCGGATCTTAATTGCTTCCCTTAATTGTTTTCCGTGGCAAAAACTTTAATTTTGAGTAGTACATCCACCGAATGTTCGTGAGCTAGCCAGATGCCCAGGATGTCTGCATTTCCTAATTTTCTCAACTTCTTCCGCTTTATTTAAATTCGTTTTTATAGCGAGACAGACAAACTTTAAAGACAAGGAAATGAATCAAACTGCTCATTCCATTTCCTCTTCTGTTCAGGTGAATTCTATTTTTAACCCTGGGTGGCAGACGCTTCCTTTTCCAGGCGAGGGGATCGAACGCGCCTGAGGCGAACAAAAAATGGGAAGAAGTAGGGAGAGGTGAGTGATAAAGGGGAGGGGTGGGAGGGATTCATTTTCTACGCCACCCCCTCCCTCCGCAAGAAACGAGTTGGAACACACAACAATACAGAATACATGAAGCAGTGTATGCTCCACCATGCGTATGCACGTCCTCGCTGCAGCGGTTTCACGCAGTAACCGTGGTTACAAGTCAGCGAGTTTGGAAAATACGGATTGAAATCCTCGGTTGAATCGGGGGTAAATTTCTTGATTTCACTTTGGAAAATGGACTCCGAGTATCTCAAAAAGCACGTGGGAAATGCGCTTGCTTCTGGTCTGGCTGAAATAGCCGAGAAAAGGCCCGTTGATCCGATCGAATATCTCGCTCACTGGCTCAGGAAATATGTCGAGAATGAAGAGTTTGCAAAGAAGGTAAGCTCGAAAGACATTTGTTCTTACATCGTTTTCACTGTCTTCCTTTACTTTTGCACTGTAAGCTTAGTCTTAAACGAAGATGACGAACATTCATAACACAGATTTCACAGTCCTTTGCCTTCTCCTTTCAGTACTACTCGTTATGAAAGCGTCTTTAAACTGTTGCCATAATATTTTATCAGTTAAGTTGAGAATTACATTAAAGCTTACAGGAAAAGCGTTCCAAGCATGGTGAAAAATTAATGAATATTCCTACAAGGGAAAGTGGCAGCAAAACTGAGCAGACTGTTTTATAAGAAGTTTCTTTTTCGCTTGTTGTGAACATTTTCTTTTTGTTTATCCACGTGAGATTTTCACTACTGAAGGCTTTGGTCAAGAGTTTGAACTCACAATTATTCTCACTAGTTTAATTTTTGTTTTTTCTTTTTGTTAGATGTATGCTATAATTAAATCTGGGACCAAAGGAAATGCAAATCAAACTAGTTTGAAATCATTACGACGTAAAGTTATAGTAATATACCAAATTACAACGTCTACAGTTTAAGCCTTCAAGTGGCTAATACAGGGGACTCACAATTTGTGGGCCAGGCAGCAGGCAAATTGATGGGTTATGGGGATGATTTTGTCTACCTGGTTTGACCATCTGGAGAGAAATTTTTCTTATAAAATTTAAGTTCGGTTAAAAATGTTCTGCCTGCCTGCAAAAACTAATAATTGTCTTCAGACTTTTAGCTAGGATTTTAGCCAAATTGTACTACAGACTCTGCTCTGCTTAGTTATAAAGTAACATTTTAAGTCCACAGGATGCCTGGACACCCATCTGGTTAAAAAGCTGGTAATCTTCTGGCCTGCTGAAACCTGCAATGAAACCACTGCTGATACTTTGCCTTTTCTCTTAACATGATACCCAGAATATCATACTAGAAGCTGCACAATCACCCAATAATGTTCTTCATTTTTTTTAAACTTAGAACTCACATTTCTTTCTAGAAACTGGAAGAGCAAGAAGCTCTTGAGAAGGAAAGAATAGAAGCAGCCGAGGAGCTCATAAGAGAACAGAAAAGAAAAGAGGAAGCGGAGGCTATTGCTCGACAGGAAGCTTATGAAAAGGCAGCCAGTGAAGAAGTCGTTATTGACCCAACACCAAGGCCGATACCACCTGAGGTTACTGGCACTTTAGCCCCTGTTGCGGAGGGTGACGAGGTTGAAGGTTAGTACTGAAACAGAATCAAAAGGTGATAAAGTTCTGAAAGTGACAATCTTTGTTACTTTCAGACTTGAGGCCGAGGCCAATTTTTGTTGCTATGTTAAGGGTACTAACAAATGCCATTGAGGTAAAATGAGAGAACTCACCGAGACATTAAGGTCCTTGTTGGAAAATCCGAGAATGAGACTAATTTAATGATTTTCAACTGCAAGATGGAACAAAACACATATTTAATAGTCTCCATTACTTATCATACAATGTGTAAAGGATTCTGAGATTTTGAGATTGGATTGAACATTTTCTGTTTTCTAGGTTACTCATTTGTGGCCCCTTGCTTTGGGAGGATACTGACTTTCAGAACTTTCTGGAGGGAGGGGGGAGGGGGGAGAGGGGTTGTCAGGTTAAGCTGTAGTGGTTGCCATAATACAGATTGATCCATTCAATAAAATATTAATTAAGTCTTTAAATGAAACTTTACAACAGCAATCTTTGTTTTATACTGTATGCACAATCATATAAGCCAATTAATTAACCAATTTGTAAATTCAATTAGAAATATGAAACATTTCAAAAAGAATTTAGTCATATAGGTACAACATCAAAACAGGGTAACAATTAATATACATGTAGTTAGCCTTTCTTTTTTCAGGGCTTCTGAAATTTCGCGCAGTCATGGAGCTGCCAATTTCAAGTAAATCCGCAAAATCCTGTAAAATTCACAAAAACACACAAAACAGCACAAAATTCGCTAGTAATCTTACCAAATACATATGGGTTATTGACCAAGTGTGAGGTTGAGATGGCTGGATATTGGCCAAGTTCTTTTTTTGCGTGTTTATGGACCAAGATGGAGTCGAGGTCCGTAAACTTGGAAAAAAAGAATGAGGGCAATATCAAGCCATCTTGACCGAACAAGCTTGGTCAATAAAGGATTTATTATATGGCTTTTGCGGAATTTTCTTTTATGGGACACGGCGGATAGTCCTGAGCAGGCAAGATAGCTCCATCTTGCCCGCTCGGGTAGCCAGTCACAGCACAGGATTATATTTATCTTGCCCGCTCACGGAGCTAGCCATATAATAAATGTTGGTACAACATATTTGAAACTCATCTTGGCTGTTGGGGCTCACTTGCAGTAAACTTCCAAATTTGTCTTGGAACTTCATCATAGACTTTCTCAAAGCCTGTTTCTGCTAGATTAGACAATTAGGTGGCCCGGTGGGACCACCTAAGATCATCGCTCCTCTCGGGACTTTGTCCCTTGATTTCGTCGTCTTGAGACTCGCTCGCTTTTGCATTTTCGCAGTCAACTTGTGGCAAGTCTAACTTCATCACTGCAATGATGAGTAAACAACATCCCAAAACCACGTGTACCAGGCGTTCTTAGATTAATGTTGCAAAAAACTGTCTCTGAAAATCCTGCCAAATTTGACTTTTTTTATGCGACCTATCAGAAGTCCTGTTTTTTTTGTATGATTACCTTTGCAATAATATTATTGCCCAGGTAATCTTATCACCTCACCAGGTTTTTCTGACTCATTGAACATTTCATTATATCAAGTCAAGTTCAGACCATTTCAAGCTGCTTCTTTCAGAATGTAAACACTACTTTCAGTCGGGTCCACTACTTTTAGAAATTATTTATTTGCAACTGAAATTTCATTGCTACATTAATTTTGGAGAGTCGATACATGTACTTTTGGGGGACATTATGCTTGGAACTGTTCAGTTACTGTCAGTAGTAAAGAGTGAATGAGGCATGTAATTTTTTGTCACTTTACAGTAGTCCCAAAAGTGCCAATTAATCAAAAAGTTCTTGAAAAAGTGATTTTGTTTTCCAGTGTTCAACCTTCCATTTAGGTGATTCTCTAGTAAAAGAAACCACCATAGATTTCTGATGAAACTTGGTATGATGTTGTTATAGGAAAAGGAGATATTAAAAACGTAGTAAAAAGAGGGGGTCACCGTGTTTGTTTTCACACCACAATGCTGACAAATACCAGTATGGTTATTTAGGTGACTTGGTAATCTCCATGTGCAACAAATAAGCTCAATTATTTTTCAATGCAGCGTGTTATATCACACAGAGTTTGACTTTCTTTGATTGTTTTTCGTCTACATCCCAGAAAAATGTCTTTAAATACCCTGCATTTTTTATCCTTTAAAGCAAACATAATTTGGACATGCGCTCGTGGGCCCATTTTGTCTCCCTCTGTAGTATTTATTTCATTAATTGCCAAAAAAGTAGCCATAGATTTCTGCTAATTTTTTTCTCAGGTACTGAGGATATTGTTCTCATTGAAATTATGAAATAAAAAGTGGGGAGCACTGTGCTAAGTTAAGAGAAAAGGAGCAGTTATTTCACTTTTGAGCTTAGTTTGAGGGAAATCTCTTACGTTTTGTACACGCACACGCTCATGTGCACGCACTAATGACTCGAAAATCATGCAAAGTAGGGATGCGCAGTGCAAATACTAAGGAAGTACCTTAAATTTTATACCAACAGAACTTGTGTTACAAAGTACACAATCAAATTCATGAGTAGGCTATTTTCAGACCTAATAAATAGTTTTACAGGGAAAAAATAGCATACAAGTATAGACTGCACTGATACAATGGAAGATGAAGTGGATATCATCAACAACCAGCTAACAATGAATAAATGCTCTTTTAACTTTCTTTTCCACCTTAAAGTTTACATCATTCACTAACTAAAGTTACATGGGATGGTCAGGGTCAATTAACAAACTTCCTTCAAGATCAGCTGTATGCTCAGTAATACTTTTAATTTATATAACTGACTGACTACATCTGATGAGTTGCTGCAAATACCTTGCTAGTAATAGCTAGTTTACTAAGATTTTTTGTTTCATTTGTGATGCAGGAAAGCCAAAGCCTGACTAGATCAGATGCATGCTTCATGTAAAACTCATCAGGATGTCATCTTCATTGATGAAAGTCTTTAAATGCATCAATTGATTAATTCCACATTTAAGCCTTTATAACTGTTTCGTAACTTTGTTCTTGAATCTTTTCAAAGCTTCATTCAAATATCTCTATGACAAAGAGAATGATAAAGAAAATTACAGTTTAATATTTGTTTCGATATATGAATTTACTTGTTGACCTTTGGAATTCTTCAGGTCTGTTAAATTGTGAATTTTACGCTATTACAAAGAAATTGAAGATTTCCTTGTACAATTTATGCTCTTAAATATTATAATAAAAGAAAATTTTATATAGTTATTTGCTAAAGATAAATTGAGAAATAATATATATTACAGTTTCACATTTATAGTTTATCAAAGGTACATTAATATTGTATAATTCAATTTATTGGACAGAGTTAATTTCAAAATTATCTGGACAGAAAATTGTAATGATTCCAAAGTTATAGTTAATAAATTTCATTGTCAATTCAAGTTTCACTTGAACTGGCATGGCACTTGTTTGAATATTGAATAAAAAACAGTTATTTCAAGTGGCTTTACAACATGAAGATCTTTTGTGAATGTGTTGAGCCAAAAAAAATCTAACATTATTGCCCACTTTCTGATACCTTCTCCCCCTCTCTTTTCTTCTTTTCTACATTATTCTTTTCTTTAAAGGTCATTTCACCTTCAAATTCTGTGAAACTTCTAGCCTCTTACTAACTGAGTGCCAGGGCCATACTGGGGAATATTGCCCTCGAGTCATGGCAGTATAGACGAAGCTCAGCAAGGTCCATAAAAAAGTAATGATGCCCAATACTTCACAGTACAGCTCCAGTAAACTAGGCTAGTAAGTGGTTAGTCATATGACAAGAAAGAATCAATCAGAACTTTAATTAACCTTGAGACTACCTTGTCATATAATAATACTATTTACTTAAATGTCTCTATTTGGCAGAGGGGTGGTACATGTATCTAACCTTGACGAAGATGGGACTAACTTCTTAAAAAAAGTCGAAAATTACACTAAAGTGGGGCTTATACATGTAAGAGAGGGGAATTGATGCCAGAAGGTTGTAGTAATTAAGCAAAAATGATACGGCAAAGATGTTTGTTTTTGTTTAAAGATAATAATTTGAGTAGCAATGGCAAAGGGTCCCCTGCCACTGATTTGTAAATACAGCGGTTTTACCGTTTCTAGTTCAGTTATGGCCCTCTCTCTGTCACTCTACATGGAGAGAGAGGGTCCCTTTCTCCTGATGTTGCGTGACACAGAGAGGGCCAGAACTGGGCCATTCCGCTCCCTACTGAGAAGGGTGAGCACGAGTGATGGAAGACTCTATTTACTCACTGGTCTCCCTTCGTCCCTTTTGCCGGTCAGGATATGAGGTAAAAGTTTTCTCTGTTGTGATTCATCAAACAGAACAAGACAACAACAAGGCAGAGGAAGCAGAGAAGAATAATGAAGAGACAGCGCCTGCAGGCGAGGCTGAGGGTGCTACTGAGGAGGCGAAAACCGAGGGTGAAGAAGAGAAGGCCGGCGAGGAGGAGAAGCCAGCCAGTGAGGTGGAGGGTGAGGAGAAGCCTGCTGAAGGAGGCACGGAGGAGGCCGCGGGGGAATCGGAGCAGGCAGCTGCGGGATCAGGACAGGCAGCCGGGGAGTCAGAGCAGGCAGGAGGGAAGGAGAAAGGCGAAACAGTAGGGGACGAAAAAGCAGGGGGACAGCAGGAAACGGAAGGTGCGTTCAGCAAGTCTTGATACCTACAGGTATTCCAGGGACGTTAGTTTAAAAGCGCAAGAGCGCCAATGCCTTCTGCTTTGCATCATCGCACAATCTTGAGGTAAATTGCTTGACAGGCCAAGTCAACGTCTGACGCAACGTCCGACGAAGCCTTTGAGAAAGCGTTTGCCCCCGGGTGTTAACCATAGTATTATCTCTCAAAATACTCCGTTTTGATGGATTGTGTTACATGTAAAGCAGAAGAAGGCGTTGGTGTGCTTGCATTTAAGACGAGCGTCCCTGGAGTATCTGCTTTGCATGTAACGCATTCTTTGAGGGCTTATCGGATGATACGTTGCGTGACAAGTCAATGTCTGCGCTGTCACTATGAGGTGGTTAGCAGGGGCTTTTCAGAGACTCAGCTTTCGCTCTCACAATCCTCCGTTTCCTCAGGGAAACCAGGGATAAATCAGGTTAAGTATTAGTCTGCGAATGGGAACGAATCCTCAGTTGGTACTTCAGACAAAAATCCGTCTGTGTTGACTTTGCTTCGCTTGTTTTAAAACCGGGTTTAAGTCCACTTTCCAGCCACGTTAGATGTCACAGGGCCAGTCAAAACAGCGTGACAGTTCTGAGTTGGTGTGACTCTCGGGCCCCCTAAGGGTAGCACACTGGCGCTCAAGGTATTTATCACTGTGCATGTCTGCCTTTTCTCCAGCAGCCGAAACAGCCCCCGAACAACCAAAGGAAGACAGCGAGACTACAGAAGATGCAGAAAAACCACCCGCCATTGAACAATCTGATCCTACACCTCAAGTACAGGAACCTGAAGCACCACAAGAATAGGAGTTGAATTATTCTTTAAAGCATTTTAGTTTGCAAGACGAACGTCATACAGTTGTCGCTGTACATACTCATTCTGACGTCACGCTAACTTCGCAACCGTTATAGTTTGTCACGTAACGGTGAGAGGAATATTGTGTGACAAGGTTATCTTTGAGTGAAGGAAGACGAGACTCGACGTCTGCGAAGGGGATTTAAGTCAATGTTCTCATTTATGAAGGAAATTTAGGGGTTGACTTCTAAAATGCTTAGAAATTGCATTACCCTGTGCCTTTATTTTTCTATAAAAGGAACTTTGCAACATTTGTAAAGTTTCCAACGTTTTTTACAGGTTGACATCAAAGGGGTTTTTAATACTACACTCGATATTTATTTAGCTGTACTAAAAAAATCAGTTAGTGTTTTATATTGAACGTATTTACTGGCTTCTGGTCCCGGGCTTCTGTTAAACTAGACAGATTTTATCAAGTTATAGAAGTATTACAGTTAGGTTGTAACTGTTGTAGATCGATCTAGCTAATAATAAGTAAA
>Ga0126338_10003731_pt1 | contig 10722 bp, 8 predicted proteins | sample OrbCmetagenome_2_FD_92529 | JGI IMG/M metagenome (GOLD analysis project Ga0126338, IMG submission 92529) | Coral microbial communities from Petempiche,Puerto Morelos, Mexico - Orbicella C C metagenome | ecosystem: Host-associated > Invertebrates > Cnidaria > Coral | place: Petempiche,Puerto...
TCTTATAAGATATGTTCACACTTACGTAATGTGTATATGTAAGACCATTATTTCCTGTTTTTAAATCATTTTCCACTAAGTTTACTTTTGTACAGGGTATTCTCTATGGCAAAGCAATTACCTGACACTGAACAGACATGTCTAGATACATATATTTTACCTCTCTTTGGGTCTGCAGTTATGATAATGTGTAAAGAATTTTTGTTACATGTGGCTTAGTAGAAAGAAAAATTAATTCAAGCTTAGATCAATTAAATGTGTGAGCTAGGAGCTATCATTAAGTTTTAATAAGGATAAGGCTAACTTTGAAAAATATTTAAATATCTCTCTATTTCATCTACATTCTGGTGACCCAGAGACAAGAGAGTGTCTTTATTTTACAATAGGTTTCTTGTAATGGCTAAGATGGAGAAGACTTTTTCAGCTGCTGTTTTCCATTGGAAAAATATTTTGAAAGCAGTGTGAGCTAGAAGCTGCCATTAAGTTTTAATAAGCAGTAAGCTAACTTTGAGAGAAATTTAGTGAAAGGAACAATAATTATTTATCTCATCTACATTTTGGTGACCCAGAGACAAAGAGAGTGTCTTACTTTAATTTCATAAATTATAGGATTCTTTGGCTGTGATGTGCTAGAACTTTTCCTCTGTTGTAATCCACTGGAAAAAAAATTATTTTGAAACTAGACTCCAATTAGACTGCAGTATATTTGAATGGATTTTTGTAACTCAAATTGGTCTTGTCTAGTTTCTTTCAATATTGATTGGCCATTCTGAACATTTGTTACTGCAGGAAAATTTGTCAGCACTGCAGGTGTCCAAGAGAGGATCACAATATTATTGAAGATGATGCCAGGGAAGGCTGCAGTGTATATTTAGGAGATGCCAACTATTCTGGCTTTCCTAGCGATGATGACAGCGGTTGTGCATTAGATGAATATGCATGGATTCCTCCTGGACTTAATGCTGAGCAGGTGAGTACAGATGCCAAATGGATTTTTTTTTTGTTTCAGGTACACAGTTTCTTTCCAAATATAATGGAAGTAAATTGGTATCCACATTGTCTGTTCTGGTTGTGAGGGTAAAGGATGGTGTTCTTCATTCCAGCGAGATCATAAAGAGAGTTGTGTTAAAAGAATCATTTAGCACTATTTTGTTATTGTGACGTAAAAAAAATGGAACCATTCCCTTGATTATCACCTTTCATTCAAGAGGGCTTTGGAGGGTTATCTAAGCTTCCTGCTTTTGTGAGTTGGACTTTCAAAGACTACAAATTGTTGTTGATTGATTTGAAACAGCTCAGGTACACTGTAGGTAGTTTATAGTTGTTGCATAGGTCACAGTAATTTTGAATTTTAAGTAGGACTTTATTTGTTGAATTAAGCTGCTGTATGTTTTGGCTCTGGTAGGAATACAAATTTATTGCTAGTATTGTGGTTTGCAACCTGGTTTGGATTATAAATGGTATTGTTTATCCTCACATCTGTAGGGAACTAGTGTTCAGCATTTTCATCTGTTTCCAAGGTTAATCAAGATTAAACCAAAACCATGTATTTGCTAATTTCAGGTGCACGCCTATATGAGTTCCCTTCCAGAAGAAAAGGTTCCATACATAGACAGCATTGGTGAAAGGCACCGCAACAAGCAAATCATTGTTCAACTTCCACCATATGATAGTGAGGCAAGATTCTGTAATGGCCTGACAGATGAAGAGAAAAAAGAGCTACGAATCTTTGTGGCACTGAGAAAAAGAGATGCTTTAGACCGAGGAGTGGTGAAGCACATTCCAGATGTCTCTGAAGGCTACAGTTGTAGAGAGGTGTGACTAATTTATATTCATGAGTAATATCTGTTGAATGATATAGTGGCTTCCATAAAGCTTTTGGGAGGCCTTAAAGCTGACTGAAATAGGATGTAGGTGATAACAGTTCAAGAACATTCTTCATTAACATTTGACAAAACAACGAGCCACTGCATTCATATCTGGCTGCTTTAGCAAAAATAGGCTTCCAACAGTCCGCCAAAACAAATACTCCCATTGTAGAAATCTAATGTTGAGGGACGTGGTTAATTTTCTTGTAGTGTGGTGACCGTGTCTGCCCAGGATCCATGGCAGTTTTTGCTCCAAGAGCAGGTCAGAACACAAGTTGGCATGCTTCTTGCTTTGTTTGTTGTGTCTGCAAAGAGCTTTTGGTGGATTTGATCTACTGCTACAAGGATGGAAGGATTTTCTGCGGAAGACACCACGCAGAAACATTGAGGCCCAGATGTGCAGCATGTGATGAGGTACATGTACAGGAATTTTCAGAAAATTTGACAGTCGTAATAGTAATAAGTCAATGCCTAAAGTTTATTGGAAAATAAGGAAGACTAGTCTGGTTGTGGTCTGTCTATTAGTATAGGTGAAGTGATCACCTTTGCGATAAGAATCATGAAGCACCATCACATAATTATGTAATGCAAGCACAGACAGGATTGCCATTAAGGGCTGTAACCCATAACACCTGTTACGGCTGAGTATGCTTGATAGGCACTTGATGTTACCCGTGAACTTGTCTTTTGTCAATACAACTCTCCCACAAAGTAACGAGTGCAGTGTGTATGTTATGAGTGTGAAGATCAAGGCGACGAGGTTGACTCAAAACTCAATGACAGCCCTGACTGAGTTGTTAATATCAAGCATTTTTTTGTTTTATGTTATCAGATTATTTTTGCTGAGCAGTGTACAGAAGCTGAAGACCGATGCTGGCATGTGAGCCATTTTTGTTGTTTTGAATGTGACTGTCCCCTTGGGGGTATGCGTTATATAATGAAGGATGGAAATCCATTCTGCTGTCACTGTTTTAAGTCAATGTATGCTGAGTTTTGTGATGCTTGTGGTGAGCCAATTGACCCAGATGCAAGTCAAATGGAGCACAATGGACAGCACTGGCATGCCACAGACAATTGTTACTGTTGTTACAATTGCCGCAAACCACTTCTTGGACAGCCATTTCTACCAAAGAATGGAGAGATTTATTGTTCTCCAGAGTGCAGCCGTGGTGTGCCTACTGTTTACCAAGGACATGAACATTTTGCTCCTATACAATCAGGCTTTAACACAAAACAATACAGTGCTCACGAGTCATGCACTTCTGATCTTGGAACCCTGGAGTCAGACTATGTGGCCTCCAGCACTCCATCTGCCTCTGGCAGGTTGAGTGTTCCATATGAGCCAAGTATTGACGGTGACAGTGTTGGCCAGTATTCAGGAATTTTGTCCAATCGCAGGGCTGGAAACTTGGGAAGACAATGCCATGAAGATGCTTCTGTTGGAATTGGAGGATTATCTAGCACCATGTTTGGTCTCATTGAATCTTCAGGATATTCAACTGATGTATTTGACAGTGTAAGTGTACAAGGAGGCAACTATGGCAGCTTTGATTTTGACAATGACCGATTCCATAAAGGTCAGAATTTCCAGGAGGTCTCGAGGGCTAGACAAGTACCTGATAACTTAGAGAGAGCTTACCAAGTTGAAATATATGACAATAGAGGCACTTCTGACTTCATACGAGCAACTCCTGTGGATGTTGAGTCTGCCAAAGACAGTAACTACGGTACTATTGAGAGCAGGGATAGTAACTATGGAACAGAGATCTCTTCAGCCAGTCAAGATTTAAACAAGGCTATTAAGCATGTGAAAGTAAAGCAAAGGGTTAAGGAGAGGCATGCCTCTGGATATGCGTCAGACCACTGCTCAAGGACATCCAGAAATTCAGGTTATCGAACAAAAGCAAGGCAAATAAAGTATTATGATTTTTCAGATATTGATGACTTTGGTAAAAAATGTTACTTCAGTGAAGGAGAAAACCCAAGGCCATTGTCAAGATCTTTGGAGAGTTTGACATGGAGGCCAAACTCTGTGCCCCCTCCACGACACAGTCACATGAGAACTTCTTCGGGTACGTATGTGTCAGCAAGGAAGGAGCATATGATTAATAGGAAGGGCTCTACCCCAAAGGAGCCAAGTAAGTCACGTAATGGACACACTCAAACAAAATCAAAATCATCTCAGCTACCTTGGGAAGATCCTTTTGCCAATCCAGTGGATAAGAGTAAGTCAAAGCCTGTTAGACGTCCAAGAATCGCTTACACAGAGGATGGGTTCTGTGAAAAACCTGCACCACAGATTGTGAACACAGCTGATGCAACCAAGAAAAGGAAAAACAAACACAAAAATTGCTTGGTACAGTGACTTGTCAAATTTTGGTAGCAAATGCACATGACCACTTCAATGTGACCATTTGATTTTGACTTTCATGCATGCATGAAATCCATGCATTGTGTATGTTTGAAAATAATGTTGGACTGCATGTACTAATATAGTCAAATGTGAGCTGTTGTTATAATGGTTGCCACAATAGATACATACATGTGGCTTGTATATTGTAGTTGTTTGGTTTGTTCCAAGTTTTTGTTATTGCTTGAATCAAAGAGACATATTAAGACACTTTATTGGAATTTGGCTTTCCTGCAGTTTTTAACATTCTCTGTGTGTCAGGATCAGTATATTTTTGACATGTTAAAAAGACAAGTTTTGTTTACTGAAAAGGTGGATATTGATCAAGTATGATGTCAATGAGCCAAAAGAATGTTGCATGCTTTACTCACTCACTCATCCTCATCGGGCCCATGACAACTCTTGCTGCATGCTTTGGTGTTATCTAAATTCATTACCTCAGAAAATTCATAAATTCTCAAATGGGCCTGTTAGATACCATGAAAGCCAGAATGCAATAAAAGTGCACAGCCATTTTGTTTTTACAATTTTATGGGGTTATAATTTAGTAAAAAAAGTAGTAATCAGGGTTGAGAATGGAAATTTTTTGTTAACTACAATAATATTATTATTGATGATATCCTTAAAAATCAATATAATAGAAGTGCTCTAGTTAAATTTCCTTATTTCATTTCATGAAATCAGTTGACAAAGTAAGTCAGTAATATATGACAATTTGCAAAGAATTATATATTATCATTTGATACTGTGCCAATAAACACAATATCAGCCACACAAATTTGAAATGATGTTGGTTAGACGAATGTTTGTAATCAACTGTGAACTCAGTGTACACATTTGAGCTGCTAGTGTAAACATGTTTGCATTACAAAGAAAACATACTGTTACCATCTAAAATCCATTTTTAACACCATATATTTGCCTTTTGGATATTTTAGTTATAGTCCTTTCCTGTATTGCCTAAAACACTTTAACTGCAGTGCAAACAAAGACTTTGTTTCAGAGTTAAGTGACATGAATGAAATAAAATACCAGTAGCCAACATAATGTATCATGTACTTAGTTGAAATAAATGACTATGATAAGTGAATATTCATGGATAAGCCAGAGTTTTTGACACTTGTTTGCTACCTTCAATGGTCAAGTATTCTTTTTATTTATTGCACTCTCATTGGCTGAAGTTAGAAATATTACTTTTTAGCTCCGGTATACCTCAAAATTCTCATTATTTTTTTAGTGAAAGTTTTTGTTTATAAGGACTTGGAAACTCAATGTAACATTAAACTTGTGCAAGAAAGATAGATCACTTTTCTTAAACAAAGACGAGGTTTGGCATCAAGCAAGATTCTTAGATCCATGCATTTTTCTCTGTAACATCCACAAGTCATTTCTTACCTTAACTATTTAAATTTGTTGTGTTCTGTTTCGGTTTCTGTTCCCTACACAATCATATCTATAGATGACGGCAAAAGTTGTTTTAATTCTCACATTTTGACATGTACCGGTATGCGGTAAGCAATTAGTAGCAACTAAGGTTTCTTTTGTGAACGTTTTTTTTTTCCCTTAAAGCAAGACAAAAATGGTTTCTACATATCACTCCATATTTGCATATAGCAACATTGTATAATATTCGTGCAAAGCAAGAAGTGAGATATTGACTATTTCTGCTTTTGGTATGATCTCTCGTATTACTAGATGAGTGCTCCTTTGCTCCTGTTCTGGTAGTAATTTGTTTTTGTCTTATTCTGTAAAGTTTATTATGTAGTAAGACAATATTTGCCACAACTTAGATAAGATTTTGTGACTACAGTTAAAATGCTGTGTTGGTTTATCCATTGTGAATGCATCATTACTGCATAACTCTTGTTATGGTTGGTCACAGTTACACTATTTTAAATTAATATATAATAATTATTTGAGAATATTGGAATTTTCAACTTTTAAGTTATGTTAGTGGTTAATGAAAAGTTTTCATAAATTGTTGCTGGTTTCAGAATAAACCCTTCAGATTCAATGTCATTTATGTTGGCCAGGTATTTTGTTACATCTAATATGCCCAAGTATTATATGGCTGTCTCACAAGGACTGGGAACTACCAAATTCACGAATTTGATTGGCTGAAATCGATATTGAAAGCGGTCTAGAATTTCCCATCAAGACTGGCATCTAGACCTGTAATGTTTTCTGGTGAAAAAGCTGCAAACTAAAATGCAAAAAAATTGACTTTTTTCTTCTAACAACATTTATTTGTGGAAGTGCTAAAAGGCTGAGGAGAAAAAAAATTAAAGAGGACCAGCAAACTTGGGCAGAACTAAGTTCAGTGCATCGCCATTTGTAAGCAAAATGCCAGCTAGTACAAACCAGGTACATTAACAAATTAAATTTTTCTTGTTTACCATATAATAAACATCTTATTCACCAAGCTTAGTCAGTCTGTATGGAAGAATCTTGACCTCAGTCATGTGTACAGACCCCACTGCACTGGGTCTGTACTCATGACCTCAATATTCTCCCATACAGACCTCCTGCTTGGTTAATAAGAGCTAAGTACTCGGTATAATAGTTGAAACTGGATTATGATCAATCCAAGTTTAGGTCACTGTTTTGTCTCTCTGGGCAAGACATTTGACTCTCACTCCCTCTCGTTGCCCAGGTGTATAAATGCATGGATACCAGCCATTTCAACCCAAGGGGGCTGGGTGGGTTATTTGGGGAGGGGGGGGGGAGGAGCCTGCAATGTACCAGCATCCCATCTAGGTAAAGAGGTAGTAGACATATTCCTAATCTCTTAGTCTTGCGGAAACGTGAATAAGCCTAGTATGGGACATATCCTCTCCCATCAGGTTTCCATCTCCAAGCCAAGGGACCATTAGGAGTGGTTTTGTATATATATATTTTCTAAAAAATGTGAAAGGCACAGGTTAAAATTAATGTCACTGTCAGTTTGCATCTTAAGGTATATGCTCCAAACTACTCTGTCATTGAGCTCTCTACACTGAGGGGTATCAGTAAATGCATGTGATGGTACACATTAGGGAGAAGTATAAGCCCCCTTCCTCTGAAAAAAAATGTTGAATTATGCAGTGCCAGAAAATATCCATACTCCCCCACAGAAGGGATTGGAATTTCCCGGGGCTGGGGGTGCTATAAGACCAAATTTTTTGTAGAAATGTGTGAAGCTTTATTGGAATTTCCAGAAGGGTTGGCAGGGAAAGGTATGGATATTTTCTGGAACTTCACATAATTATGTATTTAGGAAGTGTTTTGAAAGTGTTAAAATAGTATTGTGTATAGCAGGTGAAAATTATATTACCAGTGAACTGTCCTAGGCAAGGTTTTTAACCAGGATTCTAGGAGACATGAATCGACAGAGTAAGTGTAAGAATGCTTGTTCAATGCAAGATACCCTGGTAATTTTGTACGTGTGCAAACAACTTGCCAAGGCACATTGGATGTGATGATAGTAGCACTGTGAAGTGAATAACATAACTCAAACAGAACAGCTAGATCAGGGCTCGATCCAGGACCTCGTGATTCAAAGATCAACATGCTGTAACAAGTTTTAGACTAGTACGCTTTCTATAAGTAAATGTGACAAGAATGGCAGGGCAAAAACACTGGTAGCTGGTAGCTGGTCACTGGTCACTGGTCACTGGTCACTGGTGTCTGATAGATTAGATACTGTGAAATGTCCCTGACTAAAAGAAAGGCATAATTGAATGTTCAGAAAAAAATTCAATGCGTAGACAGGTCACTCTGAAGTGACACTAATTTGCCTTAATGGCAACATGTTTGTTAAAGTTACCTCGTGGTTGAAACTCATTTCTTAGAGGGCGCAGTCAGCAACAATCATTCCAATCTTGACGCGCACAGAAATATTCAGCGCCATGCGATCTCATTGCAACCCTGGTAAAATATGACCACCCACTACCATTTACTTTTGAATATTAAATTTTTTTGTTGAATGAATAGCTTGAAAGAGTGACAAAAAAAGGAACCATGGATGAAAACTTTACTTAATTTTGTATTAAATATACCAAAATTTACAGTAAAAACAAAACGGAACCATAAGAAAAAAATGAGGGTGTGGACAAATTATTTTTTATAAGTTGTCATAGTATGCTTAGTGTTGTAAGGTACACTTAGTGTACTGCATCAGTGCTTAGTGTACTACATCGGTAGTAAGGGACATTTCACAGTATCTAATCTATCAGACACCAGTCACCAGTTACCAGTGACCAGTGACCAGTGACCAGTTATCAGTCACCAGTTACCAGTGACCAGTGACCAGTTGCCAGTTACCAGTCACCAGTCACCAGTGACCAGTTGTCAGTTACCAGTCACCAGTTACCGGTCAACAACTACCAATGACCAATGACCAATGACCAGTGACCAGTGACCAGTGACCAGTGACCAGCTACCAGTATTTTAGACCCGCCGTGACAGGAAACATGCAAGTGTCCCCAGGACCTTTTCTCAGGTTGAAAGGTGAAAGGCCAAGGAAAGTCTGTTTGGACAGTTTTGCAGTATATGTGTAAAACGCCCTGGCTAGGAATACCTTTACTTAACTATTCACGAAAAATTATTATTTAAGTTGCAACCGTCAGCAAACATACCACCACACATTGAACTAAACGCAAATTTTAGGTTAAATAAAACCGGTTTATGCCACGTGTCATTGAAAGCTCATCAGCACAAACCGAACAAAACAAACATTTTATTTAAACTTACCCCAATTGTAAGCTTAATTGAAGTCTTTTAAATAGTATTCAAACTTTGTTCAGGAAAATATTTATTCAAGACAGCTTAGATTTCGATTGATAAGAAACCGCAGTTCAGAAAAAGCGCAAAATAAATTTGACGGTGTTTAAAAGGAAAAAATCCTACCTTTGACAAACCCGCCAGCTGCTCCGGCTGCCCTTCTTCGCCCGCCCACATCTTCATTAATGAGCAAATTACTCCATTGTAATCGATATTCGATGTCCAATTGCCAAAACAAACGGAGAAAGGAAAACAAACCGCCACAAAGCAGAAACATGAACACAATGGCGAGAAAAACGACGTCCAGCGTGCCCGGATATACTTCTTTGACATGTCCGTGCCTGCCCACACTTTTCCCGCCAAAAGGAAGCCGACCGCCGCGCCCCCCGCCGGATAGGTGTGGTCTTCCGCTCTGAGCTACTACGGTGTTTTCTCATCGTTATAAAGGCCCGTTTACACAGGCGATTTCGATGCAATTTTTGTCGCGCCAAAGTTACAGCTTCAAAATCGCACGAGTAAACTAAAATTTCTATCTTCTGTATGTAGATAAAAAAAATGCGTCTTCTTTGAAGCAAAATCTTTGTCTTCTCTTTCGACTGGGTCACATTGTCTCTAGAAAAACGTAACGCCGGCAAAGATGGCAAACTGTCGCATGCCAATTCACAGTGCCGGGTAGTTTCTGCCGCTTACGCTGCTAAGGTCTGCTAACACATGCTACATCGGGATTTAATTACCCCTAAGCCTTTTATATTTTGAGGTTATTATTTTTCCTGTGTGCTGCGTGACTCGCATTTTGACGTTGTCACACAACTGACCCTCGAGAGGTCGAGTTGCGTGACACCCCCTCCACGAGATCCTCAGACTAGACAGAATGGCACCATTTCCCAAGCCCTTAGGGGTAGACCAGTTGACTTTTGAGGGAAGGGGACGGGGGTGATTTTGAAAAATATCCCGCATGCATTCTTGTACCAAAAACAAATTCATGCCCACAACCAGTGAGCCAAAAAAGGCGTGCGTTACACGGAGCACGAAGAATATCAAGCATCCCTGAGAACAAATTCCCTGGTGCATGAAAGGGTTAAACAAAATTCCTGCCTGTACCAAGTCACCCACACCTCCCATCAAAAGTCGAAAGGTCCACCCCTTGTACAAGCTGGATACTGGATACTGGATACAGAAAAACCCATGTTAAGGGCTGCAGGGCCAAGGCTGTGAAATTTGAAATGAGACCCTAGGCCCTACATGTGATACCAGTTCCTGAAAGGTTCGACAAACATCCCCGCCAGTATCAATGGAGTTCCCCCTTCCACTTCCCCCACCCCCCGATCCCCCTAAACAACGTTCATGGTACACCCGAGAAAGTGTAACGTCACAGCCACTCCATTTCAACAGATGTGAAAAGTTCCGTATCTTAGGTTTCACATCCCCATGTTAAAGGGAGCGCTATTATGAAATAACATATTTTTTTGAAAATTTTCTTCACCTGTAGATCTTATATCAAACTCCCTGATCTTTATGTCTTAAATATTGCAATCTTTATGCATAAATTCCATCATATAAAATTGCCATCTGCTTTCAATCATTATTTTACTACAGTTAATGAAATTCATGCCTACAATACGAGACTTGCTTCTAAACAATCCTATTCATTGCCCAAAACCAGGACTAATTTTGGAATCTTCA
>Ga0126338_10003732_pt1 | contig 10721 bp, 19 predicted proteins | sample OrbCmetagenome_2_FD_92529 | JGI IMG/M metagenome (GOLD analysis project Ga0126338, IMG submission 92529) | Coral microbial communities from Petempiche,Puerto Morelos, Mexico - Orbicella C C metagenome | ecosystem: Host-associated > Invertebrates > Cnidaria > Coral | place: Petempiche,Puerto...
AACAATCTGAGAGCGCACCTGCCGTCATGGTGCCTCAGGTCGAGACCCACACATCACCTGCCGGCCATATCCCACAGCAAGCGACAACCACAAATCCATCCACGCAGCGCGTGAAAAATCCTAAGCGTGTGGCTGCTGGCAAAGCGACATCTGAAAAAACGCGGCTGGCATGGGAACAACATAAGAAAGATGCCGAGACTTATAGGGCTCTCGGGGAAAAGAAGGCAAAAGCCGCCACAGAGCCCCCTGAGCTCGCCCCGACTAAAGAAGGACAAAGCCCAAAGAGCGGCGGCCTCAGCATCAACCAATGGATTGCTATTGGCGGCATAGGCGTTTCACTGTTCAGGATTTATTACAAACGGGAGGAGCTCAAGGCAATGGCCAAGGCCGCGTTCAACAAATTCAAAATGCCGGAGCCCGCGCCTGAGCCCACGAGTGTCGAGCCAGAACCTGCTCGTGCGACACAGTGAAAAGGATGTAAAAAAATGATTTAAACTTTTGTGTGTAATGCATATCACGATGTCAGACCCAACCATCGCGCATCTTCTCATCTCTTCAGTCGCAATTTGCGGAATTGCAGTATCTTGGCTCCAATTTACCGCAAAAGCCGCCAAAAAGGTGGCACAACTTTCCAACGAAATGTTTGCCGATAAGGCAGCAGAAGAAAGAAAAAGACAAAGAAAAATAGAAGAAGTAAGTAGAAGAATAAGAGAAATAATAAGAAGAGAAGAAGCAGAAGCAGAAGAAGAAGAAGCCACGGGAATGGCAGATTAATTTTGTTTTAAACTTTTCCGAGTGGAATATATCAACATGCTCACAGTTGACGCTCCCAAGTTTCTCGTCTGTTTCTTAACCTTTTTTGCTATTTCGAATGTGTTGTACGACTTAAACAATCTTTTGAGTGCAGCATTTGACGGCGAGGTTGCAGAAGAAGAGGCGTGTGCCAAGTGCACAGAAAAGGACGCAGGAAAGATAGATTAATTTTGTTTTAAACTTTTGTTGTTTTCTTATATCGAACTCGCCATGTCCGACAACAAGCTTGTCAAGACTGTCATTGAGGCCGCAACTCTCACGTTAATAGCCGCGGGCATTGGCTGGGCTGCAAAAAAGGTTGTGAAAGAGAATTTCACTTCTGATCCCAGCAGCAGCCCGATGAATTACGTGAAGTTCACCGCTGTTATGGCGGGCAGCATTGCGCTCAAAAAGTACCTCGAGGATCAGAAAATCCTTCCCACCAGCGTCTGAAATAATGATTTAAAAGAAGAGTCTGCTATATAGCACCATGGTGAGCATCATGATCATGATTGGCGGAGCTGTGTTGAACGCCACGGCTTTTATCGGCAGCAATTATCTGGCGAGGGTGTTTGGCGGGGGCGACAAAGCTGCGCTTGAAGAAGAGAAACGCCATGAGAAAGCTCTCGAAGATTATCAAGCTGCTTACGCCAAATACATGCGAGACCGAACACGACTTCTTGACTGGATCACGACTAATGCGCAAACAAAGGAGCAGGCCAAGCAGAACTTCACCAACACCGACTACGCCTTCAAACTCTACAACCAGGTGCATCCTGACGAACAGATGACACCCCCCAAGGAGCCCAAGTTCTCAGATTTCTATGAGCCAAGCGAGCAGCAGAAAAAGGGTGAACTCGCGTTCGTGGGTGCCGGCGCTCTCGCTCTGGGCTACGCGGCCTTCTGGTTCCTTTAAACCTTTTTACACCTTACTAATATGGACGCCAAACTTGCAAAGATATACTACGGCCCTGGGGGCTATTGGAAAGGAATCGCCGCGATAAAAAAATTAGCCGAGGCCGCCAAGGTACCTGAAGAAACTGCAAAAAAGTGGCTGATCAGGCAAGCGCTCTGACAGATATTCCTCCCCATGCTGAAGCGAATTCCTTGACTGAAATTCGACATTCCTACACCCAATAAGGTCCATCAGGCGGACCTTCTTTTTCTGCCGCACGACAAGCTCCCCCACGGCTGCAAAGTTTTCAGATACGTGCTGACTGTTGTCTACGTGGCCAGCCGCTACAAAGAGGCCAAACCCCTGACTTCGAAAAATTCTGATGAGGTCGCCCAGGCCTTTCAGAAGATTTACAAGCGTGGGCCTCTCAAATGGCCTGAAATGCTGCAGGTTGACTCTGGGCACGAATTCATGGGTGCTGTCACAAAAGAGATAGACAAGCGCAGGCACCTTGACATTCACCGCAACCAGGCCATTGTTGAACGTTTCAACCGCACTCTGGCTGAGCGCTTGTTCGGCCACCAGTACGCCATGGAAATGCAACTCCCTGAGGGCAAGCGGTCCACTGCCTGGGTGAAAAGACTTCCAGAAGTTGTTTCGCCTTTGAACAACGAGGTCACAAGCCTTATCGGCAAGAAACCCGCCATTGCGTTCAAAGAAAAATCTGTTTATGCGAGGCTGTCGACACCTTACTCGTGGCCTGTTGGAAAAAACGAAAAAATACTCCCCTCTCTTGTCCAAGTTCGTTATCTCTACCAGCCCGGCGAGCTTGAAGGGGGTGTGAAAAGAGCCATGGACCCAATCTGGTCTGAAAGTTTTCGGCATTGAAAACCGGATCAACCCGTTCTCTACTATCTGCGTGACGGTCCCAAGCGCGAAGAGCTGCTGGTGGTCCCTCCAAACACTACTCTTCCTCCGGCTGACGTGAACTAGATGTGATATTCGATTGGTTCGGTGTGTATCCCGTCGGGCAGCACCCACCGCTTGTCGTAATAAGCGCTCAGCCCCACCTTCTGCTGCTCGTACATGACCATCTGCCCATCCTGCATCCTGAAACCTCTGTTGGTTGCGATATCTTTGCTGTCTTCCAGCGCTTCCTCAAACCGCTGCCGTCAGCTCGTTCTGCGTTTTCGACAACCCCTTCGTGCTGAACTTCTTTTTTTCGCACCCCTGGCTGTCGTTGGCATAATGGCACTTCAAGCAGAGCGCGATCATCCTGCTGCTCTTGAACTCAATCTTGAAGAGGCCTGGGGTCCGACTGCTCCACTTGTCCCAAGGTAGCCACTGATTTTTTTCCGCCTCGAATTCTTGCTTCGGCTCTGGCCGGACAATGTCTTCGAGCCACTCACTGGAGATTGCAAGGTAGTTACTGTCCGTGTCCATCTGGATGAACTCGAAATCTCTTCTGTCGACTACTTATCGAGAAAGTCGTAGTAGAATTCCAACATCCACAGCTTCGCCAGCTGATAGACAGCGATTCCAATCTGGAACAGCTGTCTTATTGTAATCCGAGGCTTACGGCTTTCCAGCTCGTACGCCTGCCCAATCTCGTCGAGGTCTTCGAAATACGCACTCCGCAGCGCTCTGTCGACAACGTTCCTGTCTTTTGTGTATATCACGTTTGTTTGCCGCTCCAGCACTTCGATCAGTTCCCGTAAGCGCTGTTTCCGAGCAGTTTAAACATTTCGGCGAGCAGCGCCTTGCAGCTGTCTGCGTCTCCTGTCCGGCACGCCTCCGTCACCTGGTCCACGAACCAGGTAAGGATCTTGCCCGGTTCATAGTCGATTGTTCTGGAAACTTTCGTGACAACCGCTCCATGGTTCACGTACCACAGCAACAGAGGTGCGTAAAGCAGGATCCTTTGTGCAGACAGAGCCCCCACAAGCTTTCTCCCATCTCTGCACTGTCTGCCTGTTCTTGCTAAGTAGTCTTCCATATGTTTCGGCACAGCTTCAGCAGGAACCCTTTTGTTGTAAAAGAAAGGGCACATCTCCTCAAACATTGGCCACAAACATTCTGGGATCTCTATGTGAACTTCGGCGAGGCCGAACCACTCCCCGGCTTTCAACCGGCGAATCAGAACTTCGGCTGCTTCCGCTTGCCTGTCAGGCAATAATAGTGTTAAACAATTTCACACCAGCATTTCTAGTAAATTGCACACAAATGAAATCCCTCATTGAAACTTCAGTTCAATTTCCAAGCTCCATGTGACTGTTTCCTGTTTATATTTCTTAACTCTTCTTAGTATTTTCCATGAACTGTGATAAGAGATTTAAACATAAACCCAAATAAAGAGGGCTTTTATTTTACTGACATCACCTTAGTTATTTTAAATGAGTATGAACCACAACAGAAGACCTGCTTCACAGAAAATAATCACTTCAATTTCAACTTATGTATGAATGAAACCCTTATAAAATTTTTGGCTTTCTACATAACTGAAAGATGCCTATGAAGCTTTATAGATTGGCTTATTAGCATTTCTATTTAGTAACAAAAGCACTAAAAATTAAAGACATTTTGCCCCTGTCACTTACAATGTACGTTCATGAAAGATGATAATTTATTACATTTACACATGTAATTGTACAGGAAAAGCTTCTAAAACCAATCAAGTGAAGGTGGAAATTTCATTGACAGATGTTAGCAAGGATTTGACTATCCCAAAGATAGTCTTACTTAATGAGGCAATTGCCATTCATCCTCAGAGACTCAGAGGCAACACTAGCATGGGATATTATCGCTAGAAAGTTAACATGAAGAATTGGATTGTACTTATGTACTTACTCAGGGCAGTCACTAACATTTGAAGCAGACATGACCCCCTTCCTCTTGAAAGGTGTTTTTGGAAAACATTTTGCAATTGGGTGCCCCTTGGTCTCTAATGATGTTTACAATTAGCTATTGTTTAAAAAGATTGGCAATCACATCGCTCATGTTTACTTCCTCATTACCTGACTGATCAATGTCTTCCATATAAACACCTACATTAAGCAAGTCACTTTCACTTAACAGCTGACACAGTTCAGAGTCACCGCTGATGTCTGCCAATACCTAAGCAAATTTCTTCGTGTACTTGTCTTCACTCTCTGGTGCCTCCAATTTGCCACTGTGAACATCACCAAAGACCTGGTGAATTGCACTTAAAATTGCTCTGTTGCATTCTGTTCTCCAAACTTCAACAAAAGTTTCTACATGCTGTAGTGTCTTAATTTTGTTACAATTATCCAGAACTTGCTTGATTTGCAGTGGGATGAATTCATGCATCATGTTTACAGAAGCCACAGCCCCTGAAGTATTTTGAAGAAGCAAGTTTTTCATGCAGTTGAACACTTCAGTCCTGAGGTGTACCTTGTCATTTTCTTCAACTGAATGAACGGATTCAAGACAGGTTTTCATCTACCGTACCAACCAGAACTAGTATAGCAGGTTCCTTGCAAATTTCTTGTTGACATCCACATGCTTTAGCACGTGTGTCACAGCACTTGTGACCTCACACAGAGGAAGTAAATTTCCCTGGAAAATGACTGTAAAGGTAAGTATGCCTACAGTCAGCATTATTAGCAACAAAATCCTTGATGTCATACATGCAATGTGCACCAAGTAGCCCATCAATAAAAGGCATGAACTTGGCTGTCCATCTCTACCAGCCCTTCCATACTCCTGGACATAACATTCAAGGTTTTTTAGCAAGGCCACAATGGACGACACGATGAACTTCTTTACAATCAACCCCCATTCCAAATGCAACAGTACAGGCTACTATTCAAATGTCGCCATTAGGTTGAGACATGTTACAAAGAATGTGGCTTTTTCAGAGCCTCAGGTGTTCCAGCATGAAACATTTCCACCATTCTCTTCTTACTGTCAGGGTGTTTATTGACATAAAAATCATCTCCGAGACCTTCTTTAAATGCTGAGTATACCAAAGCGCACTGCTTGCGTGTTTGGCAGAACATTTGTGACTATTCACAGGAAAACATACTTCAACGCTTATCCATTAAATGGCTAAAAACTAACAGATAACTAATGGATAGTTAACGGCCTTCAAAGTGTTCTAACGCTTTGAGCTAACATTCTAACGTCTCATTACAATGTTCTAATGCTTTGCCCTAAAGGTCTAACGGCTTAGCAATCCAGCCTAATGGCTCATGAAAATGATCGACAACCGTTTAACATCCGAGAAAAAAATCTAATGGATAACTGCGCAAGTGCCCTAACGCTTGCAACTGATCTGCTTGAGCGTTAGCAATTGGTGTGATGCATACTGTACAGTGAAAGAACAGTTATAAATTGCTACAGGAAAAGGTCAATATCCCCACGAAAATTTAATGCCAATTACATTCATAGCTGTGAAATAAACACTACTCAAAACAAGCACTAAATTCGTCGAGACACGGGCCCGTAGTGCTGAATAACGTCCGATGTTAGTAAGATGCTAGCGAGCGAAAAAGCCAAATCATGACTAATAAATTTTGTATCGGCATGAATTCCATAATCACTTTGTAGCACAATGCATTGCAATGCAATGGTTCATGCTGGATGTGTCAGTTTAGCATTTGTTGCGACCTGACGTGACAAAGCTTGCTTCATTGATTCCTTGATAAAGTGTTGGTTCTGATAGTCAAAGTCAACAGCGTGTCAAAATAGTTGTTAAAACATTTCCCCGGAATTAAAAAGTTTTGAAACCAGTCTCTTGAATTACACTGTAAATTTCATACTCAATGTGGACGACCCCAAAGTTCACTACGAGCATTTTGTCATCTTCAGCAGAAGTCCTTAGTTGTGCATCCCAGCATATCAAAATAGTCATAAAAACATCCCACTGCAATTGCTTTTTGGAACGAACTACACTGTAAACATTCTGCCAGAACTAAAAAGTTTTGAGCCTACAGCAGTCTCTTGAATTACACAGTAAACAACCTAATGCAAATTTCATACTGAATGTGGATGGCTCCAAAGTTCTACAAGCGTTTTGTCATTTTCAGTGGAAGTCCTTAATTGTACATCCCAGCCTATCAAAATAGTCATAAAAAAATCCTGCCAGCATTTGGCTATTGCTTTTTGCAACGAATTACACTGTAAACAAGTTTATGTTTCAAACGTACGTTTTTTCGTGAAAGCATTATTGATAAAGTAAACCCGGAATTAACTCACTCATCTTATTCCCTCCTCAAGTACATCGCTCGGTTAGTCTCCATAATACAAACGAGACTATCCCCGGCACTTGCTCGTTCCGCTTGCTTACTTTAATACCCCATTATCATGCATTTGCACTGTAGCTTACAAAGGCGACTTCAGGGCAAGACATAGCTCACATCTTGCAATACATGGATTTCTTTACTTCTAACCTTTGCTAGGCCATTCTAACAGATAGTAAACAGTTACATTACTGTTGAATGGATGTTAATTTTTTCTAATGGCTCTGCAGTGTTAGGCTTTTCGTTCTAATGGTATGATGCTAATGGCTAAAGAATACATGTTAACAGCTAACGCTTGCACTCTTCCCTCTAACCTTTTGACTTTTACTGCTAATGGTTAGATTAACGCCTCTAATGTTTATGAGAAAATTTTCCAACGGGTAACTAATGGATGGTTGACGGTTTCAGCCATCTAATGGATAAGCATTAAAGTATGTTTTCCTGTGAACGGTCACGTTTCATAGGACATGTTTTTGCTTCTAAGCTCATCTATTAAAGTACTAAATATTGAAGAAACAGGAGAGTTTTCATCCAAACAACACACACCGAATTGCACATTGGGCCTTTCTGGACTGTGTTTCATGATGAAGGATGAAGACTGGTTTAAATTCAAAGCCCTGAAAATGTCTCTTTTAGTTGACAGTGAAGTGGTGGTCGTCAGAATGATAGAGAGGGCATTACTTGTGGTTAGCGACTTGAATTCTCCCAGGTTTCCTTACCAAATTCAGAAAAGGACAACTGTGCACTTTGAGGAAGATCCAGGAAGACCCCACTGGCTTATACGATGGGCTTCATCAACAGTTATCACCACCAGAAACTTCCAATGGTGTTCAGTTAAATGAAGCTTATGCCATTTTCTCCGGTGATGCAAACAAGTAAGTGAATGCTCCTTTCTCTACTTCCTTTAGTCGTTCTTCTGATTGCTCATCGTGAAGAGCAATTGCTAATAATCCTAAAGACCGCAAATATGATACCTGGTCTTCCATTAGCATTCTTAGAGGTGAAATAACAATTATTTTACTGATCCACGTGGTTGTGAGAACAGCTCATCAATGACAATCAGGGCTGCACAGAAGATTAAAGACTTTCCGTACCCGGTTGGATGACTTGCATATATGTCCTTTCCTTTCAAAAGTGCTTCTAAGCATTTTCCTTGCTTGCTGTAAAGCGAAGGAATTTCAAAAATGCTGAAAACTCCCTGCAAAGCACAATGGAGATCCCTCGCATCGACCACCATTTTCAAAATTGACCTCTACAGAAATATCAGCCTCAAGGTTTTGGTCAGCGTGAATCACTTTCAATAATTAATAATAAATAATAAGTAATTCAATGCAAAATTATTACACGACTATCAATGGTAAATCACAGATGCTCCTTCCCGATTTTTTTTTTGGAGGGGAGGGGGAGCTGTACACAGGATGGGATGTGCACATCTGTGTCCACAATCATCATGTCTGTTGTGAAATCACTCCTATATATGTCAAGGCTTTTAAAACACAGTATGCGCTTCCTTAATTGCAAACGAATCAAGTAGGATGGCTGTTTATAGCACATTAATTTTGTTTAAAATCACTTTTAAACCATGGTTATCTGTAAGGGTTTTTCTGCAAGGATGTTTGGCTAGCAGTGTCCATGAGGTTGCACACAAAATGTATCAGCCTTGAAATGGAAAAATGTCTGTTTTCCTAATTGTAGAGAAAACCAGGACCAAGAAATTAAAACTGCTGTATAAAGTGGCTGCCAAGGTGCCCTTCAGGCGAGTACAATTTGTAAGGTCGAGTGTACAATTCACTCTGCAGGAATTTTTTTCTTCACTTCTCCTTTGCACCCTCCCTTGCATGAATTTTTTTTTGCTTTTCCCCCTTTCCCATCACTTTTGTAATGATCCATCCCTTAAACTGCGATGTTCCAAAATACATCACCCTTGAAGAGATCAAGAGAGCAGAGAGAGAAATTCTGAAGCATGTACAGAGAAGAGCCTTCCCCGAGGAGTTCAACCATCCCGAAAAACCAGTTAAGGTTACTTCAAACCTTTGCGGGGCTACTTTGTTTGAATTTTTTTTTGTCACGAAAATTAAAGTTCGTCAGTTAAGGTATCATTTCCCGAAAAAATGTACGTAAAATATTAAAACGTGCACAAGCTATTGAGAAAGAGATTTTTTAACAAAAGTTGATAAACCGACAAGGTGTCATAATCCTTTAAGCCATTGACTCCCCAGCGACCTTTTTGCAGCAAATAGCTTCATCTGGGAGATCCTATTTCATCCCATTAGCATTTTTTGTTTACACTCAACTGTGGTCACGCATTCGAAACCAAATCCTTTCGTCGACATGAAATGCTCCAGAAAGGAGAAAAGTCTGTGGATAAAAAGCAAAACAAAGCCAAGACCAAAAAAGAAAAGACCAATGAATTTCATCTAGATAGAAAAAAAAACTTACCCAAGAGATCTTATGTCCATAACGAGTGCCTCCTTGAGCCCGCGCTGCGGCACTCGCTCCTTGGTTTGTTTTTGTTTTGGCGAAGTACGTCGCTTTCCTTTCATTTTGCCCATAGTTGACCACGGCTAAAACGTGTGCGCCTAGAACGTGACTGTGACCTTATTGCTTTCCCGCGAAGCTCAAGTTTGCATACTGTGAATGCTAGGGGTTCTGTTATTTCATTGCCTTGTGGCTTTTCAAGTTGACACATTCCTCTGTGAAGGCGTGATCTGTTTATAAATCTTTAGAAGGCGAAAACTTGTACTCATTTTTTGAGAGAATCACTTCTCTTTAAATGAATTAATAGGGTATGCAGATTTGACGGTTTTCCATGAAATTTGGTCAGAACATTCACTGATAGATATGGAACAAAAATGTGTTGGCGAATTCCTTTATTTTAAATACTTTCCTCGTGGCAGCTTTTAACTCAACAGGTTACGCGAATTTCTCGATAGTTGAACTTAACAGATCTATAAAAAGATAACCAATAGAAATAAAAGAAAATGCTGACATGTTTTTGGAGATTGATGCTTTGTGATTAACTCTGCACAGTTATTTTGCATGAACGATCGCATTTGATACCCGATTAATTCGCTGGAATGTCAGTCAGTCATTTTGGAGTTGATGGCCTCTGCCACCTTTGGAAAGCAAAATCCAAAACAAAACATAATTTTATTGAATTCTACATTTTATAACCTTTCTATTGATATATAGTTTGTGGGGGTTTCCTTCAAAACAGCGTGCGTACGAATTTTTTTCTGGAGGACACCTGCGAAGGTTTGAAGTAACCTTAAGAAGAGTAGTCACCTGTATAAGCTTGATCCAATTGTCATTGATGGGCATTGGGAATTGCACATTGGTGGTCGGCTGCACAAAGCATCATTACCCATGGAGTCAAAGCACCAGATTATTCTTCCGAAAGAAGATCATGTTACCCAAGTGATTATCGGCGATTACCACAGGGCATGTGGCCATTCCGGTAGAGAGCACATCCTAGCCTCAGTTAGACGGAAATTCTGGATCACCCAAGGAAGTTCAAATGTGAGGAAGTGTTCTAGAAAAGTGTGTCAGCTGCCATCGTTGCCAGGCACCACTTTGCCAACAGAAGATGGCCAATTTAACAGAACGTCGCATGCTGGCTGAGAAGCCACCTATTACATCAGTAGGTGAGAATTTTTTTGGCCCATTCCAAGTCCGTCGTGGGCAGATACTTGTAAAGAGATATGGTGTGATCTTCACATGTCTAGCAATCTGTGCCGTGCACCTCGAAATTGCACATGGCTCAAGCATAGACT
>Ga0126338_10003733_pt1 | contig 10720 bp, 2 predicted proteins | sample OrbCmetagenome_2_FD_92529 | JGI IMG/M metagenome (GOLD analysis project Ga0126338, IMG submission 92529) | Coral microbial communities from Petempiche,Puerto Morelos, Mexico - Orbicella C C metagenome | ecosystem: Host-associated > Invertebrates > Cnidaria > Coral | place: Petempiche,Puerto...
AACGATGTCTGCTCCAGCTTATGATAAGTGCCATTATTTTGTTGTTAAAGCATTAGGTTTAGCTGATGATGAAGAAAAGAAATTCAACCATAGAAGGTCAAAATATTTCTATGTCCGTAATCCCAATGTAGAAAAAGGTGAGTATTTTTTTTCCACGAAGCCATTTTCAATGATTTATCATGACCAGCTCTACAAGTTCCGTCTTTCAATCTCTGGACGGCCCCTGTGAAAACAAAATCATAGCGTGTTTACCTGATATTCCTGTTGATAGTCGATTAGAGGTTATGCTAATAATTGTTATTTATGTTTATATCAATTAATCAACTTCCCCTTGCTTCTCTTAAAACAAAGACAACAACAACTTTGTGTGGCTGAAAATGGGGAAGTGGGTGACAGAGTGCTCAGTTAATATTTTAGCCCTATGAACCCCTGGAGTGTCAAGAAAACAAAACCTACAGCTCAAGGAGATGTAGACAGTGGATGGAGAGAAGGGAGCAGGCCTTCACTGAGGGCCACTGTAAACATTCCTGGGTAGAGAGGAGGGAGTGGGTTTCCTCTCTGACTGGAGGGAGTGGGCCTCCACTAACCTAACTCCAGGGAGTAAAATTGGAGGTAGTTGGCCTTCGAAAATCGAGTCTATGGAGGCAAGAGTGTGACGAGAGGAGCACTTCATCCCCATTCCCGTGTTTATTTGACCAACCTAAACAGAACTTGCAAAGAACGGTAACAATATAAAAAAGTATAAATTGTGAATTATGATCTCAAGTATCTATTACGGGACTGGCAGAGTGTTCTAATCTACATAAAAAAACCTAAGCGAGGTACTTAGTTTCTATAGTTCGTTCAGATAAGTAACATACTTAAGTGTCTCTGAGAATCGTAAAGATCCTTCAATAAATTGACATGTCGAAACCACCTCAAATGTGGTATGTATTTGCTCTAAAAGTTATAAATGTTCGTTTTGGTAGGTTTAATTCGAGTGTACACAAAGAAACCTCAAAAGAGGTGCTTGTTCTAAGAGTTCCATTGCTCATCTTAACAATTAACGCATCTATTAAATACAACTAAAAGCGGTGCTTGAACCCTCAAGGTTTACATGTTATGCCAGGGGTTTTTATTAATTGTGTACATGACAACCTAGGGGTAAAACTGATGTCGTCCTACAATTTAAGTTGTATTACAAAATATCCTTGATGATTGGAAAAGCCCTTAGGCAAACTATATTATTATGAAGACCTATGAGCGAGCAAGTGCTTTGGGTGGGTGGGTGGAAATAGAAAATATTCTGGACAAAATGTCGCACTGTAGTCTATCCCGTGTGAGAGTAAAAGACAGTGGCCAAATTTAGCAAGCACGTATCAAGGTGCTAAAGTTCGCTCTGATTGGGTGGTTTTCAGGATTCCCACGTGAGGTTATCCAAGGTCGATGAATGGATGATTAGCAAAGCACATAGCTCAAAATGGAAACAAGAGTTGTTGATTAACTGAAATTTATTTCATATGTTCAATAGATTGTGATTATTATTCAATACTTTGCTGTTTCTATTGTTTCACTATAAATAACACTTGAGGAAAAAAGTTCTACCATTTTATTGAAACAACTAAATAGTTTCTAGCTGGTGGAAATACTTGAGTAATTTTTGTGAGGTTTTCAATAAAGTTTGTTTGAGTCTTAACTGAAGTTGCTCTATACTTTGTGTATATGACTTGCGTAAAGATATTATATTACATGCTTTTGTATATTTTTCAAAACGTCTGTCTTTCTAGTAACACGAACATGACATTTGTTTCGTAATAAAGCAATAGGTTGAAGACAGGGTAAAGCACAGTTGAAGACTTCAACTAAATTACGCGAGTCAATTCAAAAGTAATAGTTCTAGCATAGTTAATAGTATAGAGGGAAATGGTTATGAAACTCGACAAAGTTCTTTGTTGTATGTTTTTGTTCTCTGTTTTGGCCTTGACCGTGCAAAACAACACAATACTTGTTTACTACTGACCGAGGAACTAACCAATAGAAACGTATAGGTCAATTAATTCATGCATAGTGTATGAAAGCAAAACAAAAGATTGTGCGCGGTCGTAGACCTTCCAACATAAATCTTGGCATCTTTGTTTGCTCCATTGATGTTTCCCCGGGCTTTATAACCATTCCCCTCTATTAACTATGGTTCTAGCGTGTAACGCAAAATTGATTTGTAATTATTAAAGATTTCAGACAAGAGATAATATTGAGCATAGTAATAACAATATCTGAAACATTTCGAGCGATATAAGCCTGGCCATTCTTAGGTTCGTTTTGCCATTTGAGCCTGAAAATATCTGTTGAGATGTTCTTGAGTTACATGTATTGGCATTTCAGTGAATAATGCGTGGCTGACCAGGAACTTATTAAAGTGCTTAAGTTTTTTTGCTTGTTAGCAGCTGTTATTGTTTTGGAGCTAGGGGCATTGTTTCTGTTGTTTGTTCTATTGTCCTCTCAACGAGCATCAAGCCATTCATGTGAGACCTTACAAGAGCTGCTACCCTACCCCTAGTAAAACGACGACAATTGCAATGACCGAAGAACAAAACAGATCGACTCAAGGCGTCCGTTTATGAGGTGGCTGCTTAGAGGAATTAATGTCAACGTACTTTTCTGCAGCGTCCACTCTAATACGCGGGAGAAATTTGAAAACGCAGCTTTATTTCTACGGTAAGGCCTACCGTCCACACAAATCCGTCACGAAAACGGAGCTTGTCAAAAACGCTTTTAAAACCGGAGTGATCTGAAAACGCCGGTGTTTTAATTTCGTGTGGACGGAAAAGCTTTTCGAAAACGATGGCGTCGCGATAATCCTGTGATATCCCTGATATTTGATGCGTTTTCAGAGTGACGTCACCGTTTTCAAATTGTTTGGGCGTGGTGTGGACTGGGCCTGAAGCTGTTTGTTAGTCGCTTGGTAGCCATTCACATGGTCGCTTGCACCTGATTTACATGGCTACGGTGGCGACAACGGGTATAACCACATCCCGTATAACAGCAGTAACAGAATTTGAAAACAAGTTTGCTAAATTCAGGGGTAAAAAATGCGAAAATAGTAGGGTTTAGGCACGAGCTTGATATCTGCGCTAGGTAACACCAGATACGAGGGGCGAAGTTGTTTTCACTTGTAACTCCATAGACATTCAGTAACTCCACCCAAAACGTCGGCCCCCAGCAAAGGACAAATCCAAGAACTTCAACGACCATTAAACGAGTTGATTTCACTTTACACTTGGCAACTGCTCCGTAAATTGTTCCATTTTTGCTTCTTTTCCACAAACTAACGGCAACCTTTGTGTAGGTGAGGAACACGTACATTAATGGAATAACAAACGCCAGCAAAAAGTAGATTGTTTTGGATAGCTGGGTTTTTCAATCTGAAGGCAAATCACGGAAGCTATATTCTCTACAAGTTTCCGTGCCGTTGTCCTCTTTAGAGCAAATTACCATAGGTATTGACGTTATGAAGGCGTAAATCAAAATGGCAGCAACCCGTTTAAAATACGTCTTTAAATGTCTCGGCACTAAGCTATCAAAAGGTCGTAAGACGTTTCTGTGTCGGTCCCAGGCGATCGCGACCAAACTGTTGAAAATGGCTCAGTGCGGCGCAGGCGTAGTCGATGAGCACGAGAAACTTGCATGATGAAGAGTTGCCCTTGGAGAACTGAATGTTCCAAAAACTTGGAACGCTCAAGTGAAGCAGTAGATGCGTGAAAGACAAATGGAAAATCAGAAAGCTTCAAATATTCTGCCGTATCTTACCACTTCGAAACATGACAAAGACAACCATGATGTTGAGAACAGCACCACATAAAAGCAACGCGTAGTATGTGACGTCAAATATGTAAACATAGTCTTTACGATAGAGACACGGTGATGAACAATTTTTATCACTTGTGCTACTCCAGCTTTTTATTGTCTGATTCATTTCACGTTTTCAATTGATTTTCTCCTGTGTTTTGCCTTCAACGCCCTGACTGGCAGGAGACGAGAAAACGGTGTTGTTTGACTCAAAATCTTGAAATTCCGCACTTTTCTCTACCAAAACATAATAAGCTCTGTTGGTTAAATGCAAGCCTTAACCCCTTGAGATAGCGTGTATTATGAAAGCCATATAAATTTTCTCTTAATGTTCCGGACACAGGCTGGTGAACAGCTAAGTCAATAAACCCACTGCGAAAAATAAAGAGTTTGATTACAACGAACGGCAAAAAGGAAGCTTTTGGACAAGCACAATGAAAGTCAATTACAAAGCCGCCGGTCTGTCTTTTACGGTCAAATATATATATTTTTTATTTCTGCATTCTCTGTCTTACAATATTTTAGAAAATAATAGAAATAACCTATAAGTGTATTTTTTCGCTGAGAGTTTTCTATCACACAAGGCGTGTGCGCTGTTTAAAATGAGTTTTTGCCGTCGTCAAACAAAACTACAACATCGTAATGGTCAAAAACTAACTGGAAAGCCAACTTGTTCTACTCTCCTAAATCGTAGTCTGAGAGATTCGTAAAAGCTGCAATATTCATATACCGTGAGATCTCCCAAGAATATTTCTGTATTTTATTTTCTGGAACAGAAAGGAGACCCTTAATAACCAGGTGACCGTATCAACTGGGCAAGTGTCCGCAAAAACCCGGAAAGAGGCCGTATCAAACGGCAGGTGTACTTATTATCCTGGAAGTGACCGGAGCGACTGCGTATCTACCGTTTCAACCGGGCAAATGTACGTTTTAAATGTGGAGGTTTATGTATCAACCCGGCAGGTTCCCGTATCTACAAGGTAAGTGGCCGTACCCTCCGGGCAGATGTACGTATCAACCGGGCAGGTGTGCGTATTAACCGGGCAAGTGTCTGTATCGACCGGGCAGGTTTCCGCATCGAACAGGCAGGTGTACATATCAACCGAGCCAGTGACTGTATCAACAAGACAGGTACACATAACTTGGCGGGTATCCGTATCAACCGAGCAGCTGTCCGTAACGCAGGTGTCCGTAACTTATCGTGTTGAAATAAAGGCTATCTACCTACCTACCTAACTACCTAACTACCTATCTAACGCGGTGTGCTGCACTCCTTTTTACGTATTTTGTGTATGAGGCATCAGAGTAGAGGCATCAGTAGTGCACTCAGCGCAAAACTTTTTAATGGTATAAGTTAAATTCTCAAACAGTAACTAACCAATCACAAAGCATAATGCATCGGCACTTGGAAATAAGCTGGTAGACGTCAACCTGTGGCTACTTATCAGACGCTTTTCTCTCCTTTGCCCTTTGTAAACAGGCAACCTAACAGGGCGGCTTGAAGAGAGGGTGTACACTGTAAATCCCATTCCTCAACCCAGTTTGTGCCCAGATCCAATCCCAGGCTATTTATGCCGGAAGTCCAGTCCAATTCTCATTTTTAGTTTGTTATTCCCAGTCCCCGTGGCCCAAATCCTCTTTTTCTAGAGAAAAAAAAACAAAACTGCCATCCAAATTACACTTTCCATTTCACCTATTAAGATCCCTCTCAAAATAAAAATATGACACAGACCGCACGATAAAGTAAAGGAAAATATCAGCAGTAGTTTCTGTAGATCAAACAAGTCAAAATTAGAGTATTTTACAACAAAATCATGGCTTGATATTCAGTGAATGGCCAACTGTTGAATAAGATTCCAGTCAAATTAAAGATTCTTTATACAGTAATTCATTTTTCGGTAGCAATGCAATGCTTTTTTCTCTTTTTTTCCTTAAACGTCTGCCTTACGTTTTCCAAAAGCGCGGTGAGAATCACAAATTAAAGCTTTTTATAAAACGTTAAACTACGAGCATGAACTCACAAACAACATTACAAGCTTGTTTTTCTGCTGAGGGCGATTCGGTGGACGTGAGAGTGGGGAGGTACGAGAAAACGCAGGCAAGAGTGTATAAACTGGGGCTCAAAATCAAGTTCAAAATCAGGTCAAGGTATTTGCGAAGAAATTTGGAGAAAAATGCAAACAAAGCTAGTGAAAACTGCTCTGAAATTTTAAAATATCCACAACCAGGTCCGTCAGCTGGTAAATTCTTCTATTTTACAATAACTGTCTAATTTCTCGTGCGCTGATTGGCTCATTTTTATCATCAATAAGAGTACAGACAGATAAAATTTTAATTTATTTAAGCTTTTAAACTGTCAACATGTTAACCAATGAGTTTTTAAGACCTTTTTTATATAGCCAATCAAAGAGCGAGAAAAGCTATTGACAATGTTCACGTCATTTCGAATAAAATTCACCTATCTTTGTTTATGGCAAGTTTACTACGTCTTTTCTCCTTGTTTATTTCCCGGAATTTGACCATTTTGGGGTCTTGTTATTGTAAGAAACAAATTGACGTCAGTTTTTTATTCGTCTGTCCTCTTATTGATGATAAATTTCGTCACAACATTGTGAAAGTATACTGCGGAACCACTCGCCTGCGGCTCGTGATTCCACAGCCACTTTGACAATGTTATGACGCAATTTATCATCAATAAGAGGACAGACGCATAAAAAACTGACGTCAATTTGTTAAATGAGCTCGAGATTTCTATCGCGCGATATTTGACTAGGGCGCAGCCCGACTCACCTATCACACAGAGAGATCGATAGCGAATAATCTAATTGTTTTAGTATAAATCTACTGGTCATCTAAAACCTTAGCTAAATCATCTTCACAGACACTTCGAAAATGCCAAAAAGCGGCCGTCATTTTGTTAACAAGGGCACACTGCTACGCTACTCAGTATCTATCACAGAATAGATAGTGAGTAGCCTAGCCAATCAGAGAACGTGATAGAACGCTAGTAGATTTATACTAATCAGTTTTAGTATGCTTCAATCTGATTGGCTTACCTACTCGTATACCATCAGCCATTAGAGTGCAGTAGCCAGAGGTCGTCCACATAATGACTACGTGTTTCAGTTTCTCTAAAGCATCGAGGAAGATTTAGAAATATTTCTGGATAATTAAATTGTTAAGAACTGTAAAGGGAGGAAACTGACCATCATGCGACTTAAAAACCTCGATATTTTTATATTAACCGATAAGCACGTGCACGACTGCAAGTTTCAAATAACACTTCAATCTGCGCTACTTTGTTGAAGTATGAAGTGTAACACTAGGTCAAGAAATGAATGGAAATCATTATTTGAAGGAAATTTAGTTAGAATTCTACTAAACAAATAACTTATTCGCTCTCGATTTCTATGTCGGTAGAAGTAGAGGGAACATGTTTTCCCTTTCTTTCAGAAAACACTACGCGCAAAAGAAAGAACAGTCCTACTCGTTTATTTTGATTATTAAAATATAAATTCCCTTTACTTGTGCCGTCATGATCACTACGTCAACAGCTCGATTTAGTTTTGTCAAAAAAGCTAAGAAGTACGGCTTTCAGCCCGCCCTTTAATTTCTTACAACACAAGAGAATGATAAACTAAGCCGGTATATAGATCCAGTCCGTATCTATTCACGGTAAACCCATAAAGTCTCTAGCATTATGCGTGGTGTTCTACAGTCTGTTCGTAGACAACGGCTGTCAGACTAAAGTTTATACAGTCTTCTCATTCGTCAATTCATCAACGTGAACAGAATTTGAAATCAGCAATTCTTTGTTCCGATCCATGTCTGAGCGACATTTGTCACATCAGTTTTTGGAATCACTATCTAAGCACGTCCTAGGATTGGTTGGCCAAAGGGAAAAATTTTCATAGCAGACAGCTGATTCCAAGACGAGCTAACAAAAGAGTCGCAATTAAACCTTCCTTGTTTCGAGTTGACTTCCGCGAAAACCTCGCTTCACTCCATTTTTCCTAAACACGACATGGATATCAAAACGTTGCTTCATAATCTACGTGAAGAAGTGTCTTGCTCGGTGTGTTCCGACATATTTACCGATCCAAAACATCTGCCATGCTTACACAGTTTCTGTCTACACTGCTTGAAACAATGGCATAGGAAGAGCCATGGTTGCGACACCATCAGATGCCCGAAATGTCAAGCCGTTAGCAAAGTACCTGAAAGTGGTGATCTGAAAGATCTTCCGACCAGTTTTTATCTCAATGGCTTGATTGATGTGCTGGCAATAAAAGAATGCAGAAACAGCCCAGTAACATGTGGGAATTGCGACAAAAAACGCTCCGAGACTTCTTATTGTTTCCATTGTTGCATATTTTATTGCCACGAGTGCGTAATTGGACACAACATCATGCGAAGAAATAAAGATCACCGTGTTCTGGCACTAAAAGACTTTCAAGACAAGGACTATGAAGATGTGTTAAAGCGGCCTGTGTTTTGTCCTAAACAGGGACATACGGAAGAACTGAAATTCTTTTGCAAGGACTGTGAAACGGCAGTTTGCCAAACTTGCGTCGTCTTGGAACACAAAAGCCATACAATGAACTTAATCCAAGAAGAAGCAGAAACACAGAAGATTCAGATGAAATCAATGGTTGAAACACAGAGGAACAATTTAAAAGCAAAGATGAACATCATTCCTCGACTTGATAAAGACTACGCTAAGCTCATACAACAAGGCGAAGACGTGAAGACAGATGTTCAAAAAATTGTTGACAATTTGATTGCCGTCATTGAAGCGAAGAAACAAAGTATTTTCTCAGCCGTGGATAATCAGACAACCAAATCGCTAGAAAGTCTGACAAAGCGTAAGAACAAGATCGAGGAACAAATAATGGTCATAGAAGCGTCGCTAGAAAAGGCTGAAAAACTTTTAACACGAAGTATAAACGCTGAAGTTGTACAACTCAAGAAATCATTGGAGAGCATCTTCGAAGGAGTTGATCAAACCGAGCCAATTGATGGCGACCCTAAAGGTCTTCTAGTGCGTTTAACTTTCGCGGAAAATCAAAAGCTGGTAAACATTGTGAACTCCGAAGAAATTGGTTCTTTGGAAATTATGCACCAAACAAAAGCAAGTCAGTGCATCGCTGAGGGCAAAGGACTCGAGCAAAGTACTGTTGGAGGTGAAGCACAATTTGTTCTGACGACAAGAGACGCTCAAGCAAGACAGTGTTACAACAAACACGACCGTGTAACGGTAGAGATCAGTAATGAACAAGGACGAGAATGCGCGACGGAAGTACGAATAAATGACAATAAGGATGGAAGCTACACGATCAGCTATCCTCCAAAAGAACAAGGCAGATACAAAGTGACAGTAAAAGTAAACGGAGGACATGTTCTCGGCAGTCCTTTCACCGTTGAAGGACAGCCATTTCAGGTCAGACCTGTATTATCTTTTGGAAAATTTGGTTCGTCTGCTGGAATGTTTCAGAAACCCTGGGGGGTGGCAGTGAATGCCAGGGACGAGATAGCTGTAACTGATTGTGAGAACCACAGAGTTCAAATCTTCAGTAGTGATGGAAATTACTTAAGATCCTTTGGTCGGCAAGGGGTTCAACCCGGGGACTTTAAGTTTCCAAGGGGAATAGCATTTCATGAAAATGGAGATATTTTCGTGGTTAACAGTGGAAAAAATAGGATAGACATTTTCAGTGGGGATGGTAAGCACGTAGGTTCGATTGGTGGGTATGGAAGTTTTGATAGTCAGTTCTCTGATCCTCATGGTTTATCTGTAGACAGTGATGGAAATGTTATTGTTGCCGATACAGGTAACAAACTTATTAAGATCTTTTCTTCTCAAGGCAAGTTTCTAATGAAGATAGGTGAGCAAGGTTCTTTTACTTTTCCTTTCCACTGTGTTCAGTGTGATAGATTTCTTATAGTGTCAGACTTCGGTGAACATTGTCTGAAAGTTTACGACAGGACTGGAAACTTTCAGTACAAAATTGGAAAGCACGGTGGAGGGCACGGGGAGTTTATTTATCCACATTGTTTGTCAGTGAACAAGTCAGGACACCTGATGGTCTGTGATTACCACAATAAGAGAATACAAGTATTTACTCTAAATGGAAAGTTTGTTGGCAAGTTTGGATCAAAGGGCAGAAATTTAGGAGAGTTCAAATCTCCATGGTCTTTGGCAGTTCTAAGTAATGGCCAAATTGTTGTGTCTGACTGTTATAACCATCGTATGCAGATATTTGAGTGAAACGATGTCTGCTTCAACTTATGATAAGTGTCATTATTTTGTTGTTAAGGCATTAGCCTTAGCTGATGATGAAGAAAAGAAATTCAACCACACAAGGACAAAATATTACTATGTCCGTAATCCCAATGAAGGTGATTATTTTGTCAATTTTACATTAAAACACACACTGTCGGAAAATCACAATTGTCGTCTTTTTGTAAGCAGTGCAGATGGATGAAAATATCCGCGAGTTCCAATCAATTTTTTGAGAAGTATACATTATTCCAAAAAGTTAATATCCCAAGTTGTGATTTTGAGCTAGTATACAATGTTAATATTCTCCGCTTAAACCGCCAGAATAATATTTTTTCTTTCAAACATATCAGCCATCACAACATTTAATGTTTGATTTTGCTATAGTCTTCATTCGGTAATTGACAAGCAATCGTTTATAAGGATTGTATTTAATTAGTCAGTTGTTTGATTTTCCAAATTTCTCAGCTTGATCGATAAGCTGATGTATGCATGGTGATATTGTTTAACCAATTTTAGTAATATTTTTGTAGAGAGGTATTCAAGGCCTGTGAATGCACCATTGAAGTTGGAGCTAAAAATGGTAAATTTAAAACATAGGAATATTGTGCAGTG
>Ga0126338_10003735_pt1 | contig 10719 bp, 10 predicted proteins | sample OrbCmetagenome_2_FD_92529 | JGI IMG/M metagenome (GOLD analysis project Ga0126338, IMG submission 92529) | Coral microbial communities from Petempiche,Puerto Morelos, Mexico - Orbicella C C metagenome | ecosystem: Host-associated > Invertebrates > Cnidaria > Coral | place: Petempiche,Puerto...
AATAATAATAATAATAATAATAATAACTTTATTTAAGTTCGTTTCATAGAACGGTCTGTGCCACATGTTTGGTAGAGTGACGTTACATAAAGCGCCTGGTCTGTACAGTGTTACGCAGCTCTGGTTTTCCTTCAACACGCATAAATCTTCCGCCTTTTACTAAAGATTTCCGTGGAGGAGAACAACTCGAATGAGTCTATAGACGAATTTTTCGTCGCCCTGCCTTTTGGCGGGGCACCTAACTTAAAAGAATGAGTAACTTAGAGTCTGATGGGAATTGTGAAATTACCACCATTTCCGTAACTGCTTCATCACACGGCAAGTCGCACTCTTAGCCTGATCATGAAACTGTTAAGTCATTTTGGTCATATTTGAGCAGCTTGACAAAGAATACCAGCATGACAAAAGTGATTCTTAGTTTAGAAGGTCTGCATGAGTTTACCAGTTAGAAGTTACGTCATTTCTTAGCTATCGTTAACATTTGAGCTATATCTGAGTTATCAGTTGATTTTGACAAATCTCGGTTAACTTTGACTTCTCACTTGCCAAGCAGCGAAAAAAAACAAGCATTTTCAATTAATACGAAAGTTGCAAAGTATCTTACAGTAACGTACGCTTTACAGATGCGCATGCTCTGAAGTAAGTGTCATAGACCAGACTGTCCCACATGTTTCGCAGAGTGACGTTACACAAAGCGCCTGATCTGTACAGTGTAACGTAGCTCTGGTTTTCCTTCAACACGCATAAATCTTTCGCCTTTTACTAAAGATTTCCGTGGAGGAGAACAACTAGAATGAGTCTATAGACTAATTTTTTGTCGCCCTGCCTTTCGGCGGGGCACCTAATTAAAAGAGTTAAGAACTTTACAACCGCTAGGTGGCTCCCATGGTAACGACCTATTCACTGATGAAGAAATCCGACAGAATTGATAAACGTTCGCAGACTGAAACAGTCAATGGCAACAATGTAAACTCAAATTCGTAACTTGTCATGAGAGCTTCCCAGAGGTTATCTTCACAGAAGAAGAGAATACAAAATGGGCGGGCAGGCTCTTCTCCATTTTTCCTTTCCCTCTTTTTTTCCCCGTGAGGAAACTGCTCGCAGAATACTTTCTTCACTTCTTAACACGTTAGATATTCGTTGGGTGAATGTTCATTGCTCTCACTTTCGCCCAGGTCTCAAACTCTGATCCATTTCGGAAAACAAATTCACATTCTGACTACCGTACAAATTGGTGTGGCACACCACTACAAATTGGTGTGGCACACCTGTACAACTTGGTGTGGCACACCTCTACAAATTGGTGTGGCACACCACTACAAATTGGTTTGGCACACCTCTACAAATTGGTGTGGCACACCTCTACAAATTGGTGCGGCACACCACTACAAATTGGTGTGGCACACCTCTACAAATTGGTATGGGACACCTCTACAAATCGGTGTGGCATGTGTTTCCTCTCCAAGATTGACTTTCCTTTAGCTCCTCTAAAAACAAACATTTCAAATCACCAGACGACAGTGAAAAACGTTGCTATAAAAGAAATGACGCCGAGTGATTTAGTATTTAGCGTATTGGCCCGTGTGAATGCCGATCAATATTTATTTGCTTTTCAGCCCACTCAATTTATCTGAATTTCTGGATCTGGCCCTGTTGTCTAGCTTTAATTTGCAATCACACGAAAACTTGCTCCTAGAAGGTATGGTATACATGAACAAGCTTTAAAATCAAATTAAGTTGTGAAAAGGGTTACTTACAAGTCTTTCCTCTGACACTCGACTTGTTGAGAAACTGTACAAGATAAAAACAATTTACAAGTTTCTGTTGAAAAATTAATGCTTGATAGCTTAACAAGGGAGAACTATTTGCTGTTTACACTAGTAAACTAGAAACTTGTCAAAGAAAATTAATAATAGAAATAGAGGATATTACATGTCCGCGCGTGGATACGAATTTTATCTTCGAGTGTTCAACTCGATATCTCACAAGTGATCGCAGCGAACGAGTGAGATATTGAGTTGAACACGAGAAGATAAAATTCGTATCCACAAGTGGGCATGTAATATTCTGTTTATTGTATAAACATGCTAATAACGACGTTTTAGACGATTTTCTTAAGATTTCCGACCAGTTTCCGAAGATTTCCGAAGATTTCCAAATTTGCTCCGAAGACCAGACGCACGCTTCCGAACATTTCCCGAACACTTCCGAACATTTTCCGAAGATTGCCGAATATTGCTGAAAATTGCCGAAGACGACCAAAGAAGATCCGAAGATGTTTCGATCATACATCAACAAATTTAAAAGAAAAATGTTATAAAAAAGGAATGATATCTTCACAGTGTGAAAGATAAAAATAATAGAGAGGTTAAGCATGGCGTTCACGGCAAACGGCAAACGGCAAAAATGAAACTTGTGCCGTCACTCGTCAGCTGTGTGTACAGTAGAGTGAAATTATTTGTATTTGCAATGAATAGTAGGAGACGTTATTCCATTTTTGTGTGCTTTATTTACGGATTAGAAGAAAAGAACTCAAAATCAAAGGTTATCTTTGCCGGTTGCCGTCTGCCGTTAACGTCATGCTTAACCTCTCTAATATCTTCACTGCGCGCGATGAAGATGTGAATTCCTAGTAAAAGGAAAAATCCTGGTATTTCACTGGTGTTTATATAATAAATATGTATTTTCAAGTAGCCTTCGAACAGGCTCCTGGCGAGGACGGAAAAAATCATTTGGCGAGCGAAGCGAGCGGACGAGCGAGAAACTGAAGAACTCAGAGAGCGAAGCGATCGGGATGGGACGGAGCCTGTTAGCAGGCTAATTTTCAAGGCGCGGCCCAGTCTTAACCGATACCTGAATGGTGGGAAGAGCAAACCATAACGAATATTGTTGACGATGGATTACATTTCTCCATTTTTTTGACGTGAATGCCTTTCCTGTTTAATCTGTGAGACTTAAGCCTATACCAAGAGGGGATCCGATGTATGGTAAATTACCCTATATCCCCTCTTGCTTAAAAGTATACTCGCTTTCCCCTTAGTCGATCGAGGAATAAACTTAAAATAACGAGTGCCAGGAACAAAATGGCCTCCCGAACATTACTGTTGAAGCGGGTTTAGCCCCTTTTGTATTCACACGAATATTTTTGTCAGTGAGATTTCCGTCCCACATTTTTGTTCCACTCAATGGTATTATGGTGGCCCAATCGAAACTGAAGTTGCCAATCCAAAATGAGATTTGACAGATCGATTTCGGCTTCATAATATGCCTTGTTTGCCGTGAAATCACGTTGGAAAGATGTTATTCGTATCAATGGAGGGTAAAGATTGAATGCTGCCTTAGCTGTTTTCAGTTTGCCACTCTCTTTGCCTCCTACAGCTTTCCACGCAGAAGCTCTTTTCGAACTGGTCAACAAATCTGTCGGCATTTTGTTGGTATCTTTAATATAGCCTTGTCCTCTACTAGCTACGTTTTCATTTCGATCGAATTTCAAATCCCTAACTCCTGGCTCCGTACACACTCACAGTACACTTTGGTCATCTGCGATAAAGCTGGCAAAAACCCAATAACAGCGTATTGTCCTTGCTTGCTAAAGAATGTATTACATGTAAATTTATGGCCCAGTTCAGACGTCGTACTTCTGCCTTACCGAACTAAATTCAGGAAATTAAGTTCGACAAACGCACGGCAGAAGCACGGCGTCTGAATCAAACTTTTGAATTAAGTTCGGCAAGCAATTAAGTTGGACAAGCTCTGCCGAGCTACACGACTCTGGCACGACAGCGATTCAAACATCGTGGTTCTGTCGCGCCAAACTAAATTCATAAATTATGTTAATGCATTTTGGCGAGATTGCGTTCCCTCGGGGAGTTAGGAGGAGGAGAATTGTTACGAGGCTTCAGTAAATGCTGAATTTGACTCGACTCTGTACTGTGTCACGACGTCTGAATCAGAGTTGATATCCTGCCGTGCTACAGTTGAACCAAATTGCAATTTAGTTCGGCACGGCAGAAGCACGACGTCTGAACTGGGCCTAAGTTACTTTTGTTATTGTCCAGAAACTTTTAATCGTTCCAAGATCGCCGATTGGCTCATTTGAACAATCCAAGCCAACGTTCATTGGTGGAAGCAAATGAACACCCGGAGAACGTAAGTGCGACAAGTGTATTCGATCAAAGTACAGTACCAGCAGTACCATCGTCATAAACAACTTCGGTAATTAAGTACCACATTTCATCATTTCTGTATACAGTATTCTTTTGAAAGGTTGTTCTTACCCTTGCCGAAGGACACAAATTTTAATTGGTTAACAAAATTTAATAATTCAATACGTGACGCATTTAATTCTTTGCGTTTTTTTTCGGCAGCACGTAGCCTGCGTAGCAAGCGTTTCCGTACGAGGAGAACGTGGGCCGCGCGAGGGAGTTTTTCGCATTCGGGCCGCGCGAAAAATGGGAAGGAGCAAAAAGGTGGATGGAGCGGGGTGGGGGAGCGAAGGGAAGAGGTCCCTTCGCTCCCCTCCCCCACTCCCTCCTTCCACCTTTTTTTGCTCGTTCCCATTTTTCGCGCGGCCCGAATGCGAACACCTTCGCGCGGCCCACGTTCGCCTCGTACGGAAACGGTTGCTACGCAGGCTAGCAGCACGTGGTCGATCAGCAGACTTAGCCAATCTTGAACATGGCGTTTAAGGTGCCTTACGTTCTTCTGTCGCTTTTCGTCGTAATCGCCTCGTCTCAGGCTGTTACCGATAAAGAGATCGACGAATTTCTGGATATCTGCATCGACTCCAAATACCACAAAAGTAAACCCGGGCCAGAAGCTGATGTCTTCAACAAGAAGTTTCACTGCACTCCATGGAAAGGCCACGCTTGTTGCACCGCCAACACCACGTTTAATATTCAAGAAGACGGCGCTTTGTCGCTGTATAATATGCATTGGGATCAGTGCAACACTACCATGTCACCGAAATGTCGCAGATACTTCGAGATTGATACGTGTATGTACGAATGCTCGCCTTATATGAAGCCTTGGATCACCGTCGATCCCAACTCAAAGAAGACACGAAAAGAGAGGTTTACAAACGTCCCGATGTGCAAGTCCGACTGCGATGCGTGGTTCGATGCCTGCAAAGACGACTTAACTTGCTCAGACAACTGGGGGAATTACAAAACCTGGAACTGGAAAACTGGAATGTGCAAGATGGAGTGTAAGACCTTCAAGGATTACTTCGGCGACCCCGAAAAATTCTGCAACAAAATCTTCAACTTCTCATGGAAATACACCGAGGGGAAAGCTGGCGACGATTGCATGACTCTTTGGCCGAACGGTACAACAAATATTAACGAGAACGTCGCTCGCAAGCATGCTAAGAGATTGCTGACTACGAAATCTTCGGGATCAAAGGTGGCTGCGGGCTTAATAGCCGTGATTTTACTAGCGGTCTTGGCGTATAATATATGCTAATTTGAATGGATGAAAAAATGGCGCAGTAAATTTACTACGAGCCAGTTTAATAACACGTGGTATGCGTGACATTTACGTTCCGTACAATGTTTGTTACGATTGTTGTTTTCATAATATTAATCGTCTGTCAACCGATGTGTGTATATTTAGGGACTTTTAATATTTAAATTTGTACAATATATATCGATGTTGTTTCCGCACCTTGACTTGCTTCAATGATCTCTGTTGTTTGTGTTCAGCTTTTTGTTGGTTTTCTCCTATCTGTAACAAAATTCTTGATTGTGATTGGTTCTCCATGCACGCCTGTCTCAATCAATGCTCCATGGTATGGTTGTGTATTGGATACCTATGCCATTACCAGGTCAATTACTGTGCATGAGATTTAATAGCTTCCTTCTCAATGTTCCATACAGTTTTTAACTTGTGAAAACAGTACTGGCTTTTTTGCTCAAAAGACTTTTTTAATCTCCCATTTTGTCATTGATATGGTTAATTAGTAATAGGACCTCATGTCTTACAATTCAGAGAGAAATCATGCTCATTATTTCAAATTGGCCTTAGCGCAGCGTGCTCATCCAATTTCGAAATTACTCGCCTGATTACTTCCTGAGTTGAGTTGAGGTCTAATAATTAAGATTTTGATTACCCTTGGAAGACTTCTGGTTACGGACTAAATTCTCCTTAAGTCAGTGATGGCAAAATGCAAGGGAATAATACAGAGAAATTCAATAATGACCTTGAAACAGAAAAGAATAATCAGTGGTGTTTCAACTTGCCTGCGGAGGATTGGAGTTTTTCTCATTTCTGCCAACAGATCGTGATATGTGGGATGTGAAAATATTGTAGAATGATTATCTTTGATTTCTTGCAATATGCAGGTGTTTTTAGTAACATGTTAAACCGTCTCAAGACAGTGTTTGACCGCAGTTACAAACACCTCTAAGTTTGTCAAAAATACTCCGCTGCATGTCTTATTTTCAACTGTGGAAAATAATGTATGTACGTGGTCAAACACAGTCATTTGAGTCTGATATATTGCTTCTCAGTCGAAACTAAAACTAAGGAGAAATTTTAATTGTAAAAATCTAAGCTACTTAAGATCAGATATCCATACACCGTCATGATCAGACTTTCCTTTATTTAAACTTAATGAATAAATTATTAATTAGTTTGAGAAGTGAATCCATAGGATTCAGTGGAGAAAAACCCCTGGCAATGTGTTTTGTAAAATCTCCAGATTTTCAGTTCTCATGTACTAGCAGGTCTGGGACATGGAAATTATCTTAGATGTACATTTGGCTAGATAAATGTTGTAAAATAAGACATATTCTCTTTGTTACATTCATTATGTTACTGTCTTGCTGAAAGATTTTTTTTTTTGGTTGATGTATTTGATAGGTTGCTGGTTAAACTTCAATACATGGTGGTAGAGAATTGTTTCTTGCAAATAATCACCCAGAAAACTTCCCAGTTAGACAGATAATATATGTAGCAATTAAGTGTAATTGCGAGTTAGCGTTAGAAAGTTGAGTTATTTAATTTCTTCAACATAGTGATTGGACCTGTAGTTTTAATTCTAACTGATGGTTAAGCTTTTATCATTGCAAATTGTGATAATTTCCATTTTACATGTGTTTGTCACAGGAAAATACTGCAAATTAATTCTAAATTTTTAATTTTAGATCTATCTTCCACATTTGAATGTTATTTGCTATTTCAATCATTCTAGTTAGCTATTAATGTATTCGTGTGTAGCAATTATTTTTTTCTACAATAAAAAGTAAAAACAATGAACCAGTTGAATCTACCACATGTATAATTAACATGTAGTACATAAGGATGGGAGGGGATAGGATACCACTTCCCTGCATAAGCTAGGTGCTATAACTGACTAAATAAGCCTCCACAGGGACCTTGCACAGAAACTAATCAGACTGGTATCTTATTGTTGAGGTGGAGGGGCTTATTGAAGTTGGAAGTATAATGCTGAAGAGCAAAATGATCAACTGCTCAAACTGTGAATGAAACCTGATGGGCCAAAAATCACTTGGCGCTGATCTGTACTGTCATGGCTGAGTTCAGTGGCGTAAACACTCACTTGGGGTGCAGCACAGCATGCCACATTGAATAGAGATAAATGGAGAGGGATCATTGCTGAATATCCCACATGGGATGAAGATGATTAAGTAAGTATTAATAACTGAATCCCACAGCCTGCCATGTATTGCTATCATGCTTGATATACACATACAACACACAATCCTCTTTAAGTGGCCCTAAGGCTGTTGGCAATACATTCCAATGCTGTCTGTTGGCTGCCCATTGCAGGATCTGTCCCTAGGTCCAGCCAGCCTTTTTTGTTTTTTTTTCCCACTGTACTGGTTCACATCAGTTTCTGCTATTCTTTTTTCCTCATCCCTTCCCTTCCTTGGCAGCCCTGAGGATGGGGATGCTTGATGTGGGTATTCACAAATAAAATGGGAGGGAGGGGCGGGGGGTGGGGGGTGGGGGGTAAGAGTTAGGGTGCTCTTGTAACAAGTGATGTTCAGTAGATAGGGAGCTTATTCAGACCAGGGGAAGCTTATTCAGTCAGTTAAGGTACTTAAGGTGGGTTTGACTTGTTTGGAGTCACCTGTCACCTGCCTTGATCTTCTCACCCATAACACACCTGCCTTGATCTTCACACCCATAGCACTTAGAGTATAACAACAACATGAAAATTCCCGTTTACCTGTAACATGAAGGCCTTGGCAAGCATAATTGGCCATAAACAGGTGTTATGGAATACAGTGCTTAATGGTAGCTTTGCATTAGGTACCGACCACGTGCACCCCAGAGGATATGGACTTTATCATGTTTTAGGCTAAACAATGGCCACATGCTATTTTAGTCTGAAGTTTGGTATCGGTTTGCCTTCTGGTCTGAAAGTCTCTGGTAAAAAAGATGCTGTGCCTCAAAATCCTTTGCGTTACCTTTAATTCTAAAACTTACATACGAGTTTAGATGCCAGTTATGAAATCAAGCATGCAAAATGAAAGATAAGGGTGGGAGGAAGATCCCACCAAACATTCCATGAGTACCCCAGCCCATCACTAAGCTAAAGACCACAATCTGAGCATAAAGTTCGGCCATACCATCACCTGTGCCAAGTTGTTCAAAGGGTCAAATTGTTATTATTTTGAATGAAGTAGGATGCTGAAAATAGAAAGCAAGGTGAAATTAGCACCCTGGCTCCAGTCGACCACATAGACCTATAGAGGGGCTTATCTTATCCCCACTCCTACAGTTTTGTCAAGAAGGAAGGTACTGTACCATGTCACTCAGAAGGGTTTGAAGGAGATGTTCACTTAAGTAGTATAAAACAACATTTTGCTTTCCCATTAACAAATGGAAGAGTGGCAATTAATTAGTGTAATTGCCTCATCATTTACAGATGGTCAAAAGGACCATTCAGCTGGAGTGCCAGTTTAATCTCCCAACCAAGGAAGAGGTTTGCAACTATTACAAACAACACAAACCATAAAGTAATTCTGTTAGGCTTTATTTCAAGTCACACATTCACTTTAGCTTTTCAACCTTAATTATCCATTAAGAATGCCACTTTTTACAGCTGTATGCACAGTTTCTTGTGGAGTTGAATCACAATAAACAACCCTACTGTATTAAGTAACGGAGCCCTTATCCACAGACAAAATTGCCAGTGATGAAGTGTTTTCTTTTCTTTTCTTTTTTTTTTACATTTTGCATTTTGCATTTTGCATTTTGCACATTCAAGGTACAGCAGTGTCAGTAGTTTTCATTCTAAGCTCCAAAAAATCGAAAAAGGTCACAAATCTTAATATCTCACTGCTCTGTTGAGAAGTTTCAAATACTTTGAAGCCTTAGTTCTCTCAAGAATGGCTCAATGTATCACAGTAAACGAAAATAATGCAATGATTAATTATCTTTCCTGGATCTAAAATTGAATAAATAATAAAAAAATAATAACTGCAATAAGAACACCAACAAGAGGAGAAATATTTCTGAGAAAAGACAAAAGAATAAATCCTACCTAATTTTACTTTGGTCTTGGTAAACTGTTCTGGATTTTGACATTACACCAAAAGTTAAATTAATTCCATCTGTGCACTACTTTGTTTTGAAGAAGATAAAAGACAGTGTGCACCACATGAGAGGAACATTTTCAATCCAACATCACTGGTTAATTCTTTTTTTTTTCTAAAATCTGCCTTAAAAACATCAAATATCAGGCAAGCCGAGAGATATCGTTTCACACTACGTCCTCCCATGGTAGTTTTTACAAAATGTATGAAAAGCATTAGGGGAGTTTTAAAATTGATCTTGTGGATGTGTCCGAGTAACTTGTACAAATATGCCTTTTCTTAAATACTGTACGAAAATAATTTACCAGAGTGACAGGGATAGAAAAGCACAATTATATTAATATGTTTAATCTTACTTCAACTTTAACCTCCATTAGACTAAATAGCCAAGCAGTCTTGCTTCTCCCTGAAGCTTCGTCTAGTGACAAGTGAAACTTGAACATGCACTAAAGAGGCAGATTGCTGTGAAGGAGCTAGAGATGGTTGTCTTACGAAAGGGTAACTGAGTTCTGTCTCTGTTGTCAAAATGTGTAAATATCTGCCAGTGAAGTCTTCAAGCCCCAACAGAGATAAACCTGTATTTTTTTCTCAAAAGATCAATCTCAAGTTTAGCACATGAGTCACAACAAGGGCATGATTACAAAGGAGTAATGATATTATCGCATTGTTCCAATTCCTTCAACTACAGTAATACTCTGCCTAACCATTGATACAACCAACTGGTTATCATGGCCACTTCTTTGGCTCATAGAAAACGCTTGGTCAGTCATTAACTTCTGTTAATTAAGAAACCTGTTTATAAAGCCACCTCTTCAACAGGGTCAGTGTTATGGCCTTAAGCTACAGGTCATATTCACTGTGTACAGAAAATGGCTAGCAAATCAAATTTAATATGAACAGACAACTTAAAGGATAAAATGCTCAATGTGCAGTTCCATGGAATCTCCATTCCCACCCCCAAATGGATATGGAAATTATCATGGAGAGAGGGGTTTCAAAAGCTAAGTTTTAAAAAGATATTTAGTTAGATGTTTAGCTAGAGTTAAAACAGGAAGGTGGGTGGCAGAAGGGAGTCAACCAAAAAAAAACAAAACTTTCAGGGGGGGGAAGGGGGGGGGGGGTGTGGGTTGCTTCTTGAAAAACCACTTTCCCC
>Ga0126338_10003736_pt1 | contig 10719 bp, 5 predicted proteins | sample OrbCmetagenome_2_FD_92529 | JGI IMG/M metagenome (GOLD analysis project Ga0126338, IMG submission 92529) | Coral microbial communities from Petempiche,Puerto Morelos, Mexico - Orbicella C C metagenome | ecosystem: Host-associated > Invertebrates > Cnidaria > Coral | place: Petempiche,Puerto...
ATCAACACGATCGCATGTGTAGTTTGATTCTGAAGTCATTTGATTCAACAAAAAATCGATTTGCGCTACAATTATATGGCAAATTTAACCGGAAAAAAGGTCAAATAGGACTCCTCTGTTCCCTGTGTGCTAGCCACACTAAATGTCAGAATCCGAGAAGTTAGCAGGTTAAGAGACTATGTGTCACTTATTTGTTATCTAATTCACATATTTGCTAGCCAATTTGAGAAAAGGCTGAAGTACTTTCAATTGTATCTTCCCCCTTGAAGTAAGGTTTCAATACTATTATTATACATTGAACTCTCCGTCTCTTTTCTGATTGGCCAAAAGCGTACAGTGAATTTTTGAAATCAGCACCTGTGACGTCATGTAGCTACAAACTATACAATAATCATGTCAAGGACACCTATGGCCATGGGTAATCATGTCATGTATGACCGCACTGCATGATTTCTAAGGGTAGTCATGTAAAGTTTGCATACTTTGCGTTGCTAATGTCATCAGTGAAGAAGCAAAAACATGACTTCCATTTTTTTTCATTCAATGTATAATAAAACAATCATCAGATTCGTTTTTGGTGATATCCAGAATAATCAAGGTCTTGGTAATTAAGGGTTATCAGCCAAAGACGATAACCCCTACCTCGACCTTGATTATTCTGGATATCACAAAAACCAAATCTAACAATTGTTTATGGTTAGAACCCGTGTTCCTTTCTAGTGTACCCTTGTTAGATTCCAGGATTCTTCAGCTTTTCTTTTCCATTTGTTTTTTAACCCACTAGTCTTTTTCTTTTCTTGTTTAACCTTTTTTTTGGTGAAGAACATCCACGAGTAGCTACATGAACTTATTTCAAGCTTGGAACCGACAAGAACACAGTTTTCGACATTTCGCATAATCTTCCAGAATTAGTTTACAAGTCAATGAATTCAGACAGAGATCTTAAAAACAGAATTTGCAAATGCAATAATTATTGTACATGGAGTACACCAAGCCTCAGTAACTAGTACAAATTTCACTTGCAATTTAAACCTCTTGCAGTGACGTCTTGCAATTAAGTGATCACAACCCATAAAACACTCTTTCAGGTGCTGTTATAGACTTTCAGAAAAGTCTTTCGTCTTGTTGATTCAGTACCTGCCAGACAAAGATTAATCAATAGAATCTTATGAAAATCATAGTGCCTTTGTTGTAGTTATCTTTGGGTTTAAGGTCTTTTAGTAAAATTTTTCATTGATTGAAAGAAAAAACATTGGTCTTCCACAAGCCCACAAGGATAAAACAATAAAATCAGTCTGCAATCCTAGGGAGGCGTCTCATAAACAGACCAGAACAAGAAAGTTCAACATGAAATGGAGCTGGGCTTCCATGATTACAAGATATTGAAAAAACATATGGTTTGTGAAACACTACATGGAAACTTTTTTGGGGGAGGGAAGGCATCTTTCTGAATGAGTGAAAATTACACCAGGCAAGTGCATTTTGAGAGTGACTTGCCTGAATGGTGAGTGCTGTCAAAATTTAGTTTCCAGCACAGTTGACACAAGTTGCAAGAAAATTGGTTAACAAGCTAAGTCTAGAGCACAATTTCCGTTGTAGCAACACTGTACAAAGTAAAATGTAGTGTTATTTTCCCAATGTTTGTGACAATGCTGCAAATAATTGTGTTGCCTAGGGGTGTTAAATGGGTGTCAGACTGCACAAAGTTTCTTATGTGCTGTGTTGCAACAACACAACAACACAACAAAATTGTGAGAAAACTAGCATAAAACATTACTTTGTTTAACAGATCCTTTAAGGTTTGATATTTTGGATGAGCATCATGAAAACTAACACTCTTAAAAATTCAGATCTAAGATCAAAGATCCCATTGTTAGTGCAAGTGCAATAACAGGATGGCAAGTATCAATTAATTAATTAGTAACGCTAGTGAGGAATGGTTGGGCTCAACAGGGAAAAGTACCTGTACGTGCTATGTAAAACATGTTTTACCTACATTACTTCTTTATTAACATCACAAAATGGTATATTTGTTTCAAAAACCCTGTGTTATCCTTGAGGTTCTATAATACTTTACAGAGATTAGTCTAAGTTAGCGTTGGCTATAAACTAGGTGAAAGATACATTACTTATGGGATCACACACAAACATTGTGTACTTTTCCTTATAGTAGAACACAGTTTGCAGGAAACATTCATTCAAACATCCTTAGTGTGAACCACTCAGTTCTCTCCTCACGAGCTGTGCATTTTTTGTGGGATTATCCCATCTAGGTGGCAAAATCTTGTGGGTTTGAGGATCTTTGGGAGCATGAATAGTCTGACAGGCAGATTGGGTACTAGTAATTTTGAGTGATTGTTTTCGAGAGAAGGTGGCCATTGCCATATATGGAACCGACACACTAGTTTGTGAGCTGCATATGCTCATGTTATGTAATCTAAAAACAGAAATAAAAGAGTAGGATAAAGTTGTCTGATTTCTACTTGTTAGTTTTCATTCTGTGCCATGATTGTGTGATGCAATGTGCTTTCCGTTGATCTCCATTTAGAATATGGATGTTGTGACATAATAATAACAAGATCTGTTAGATTTCATAACCGTGCTTTTAAAATTTAACTGTTTTCTCAGTACTACTAGTCGCAACACAGTGCACATTCCAAAGCAGTCCTTGATGATTCATTGATTACTGTAGACACCACATCACTTGATCAACACAAACTGTGTTATTGCACCATCGCTCTTAGCCGTTGTGAAATCTATGATGACGTAATGGTCTTTATCTGGAAGTTCGCTTGGGACATGCCCATGAATGATACAAAAAGGAAACGAGTGTCACACTATTAATAACATTATTAATAAACAGTTTTCTTCCTTGAAAGTCAACATTTAATTTGTTTGTGCTATGTGTAAAGGACAAGCAAAGTAGTCACACAATTCAAGGTTTACGCTATCCACGGCTATTAAATTTTAGAACAGTTGTATTTTTTCTCCAAGCATTGACATAAATGCTGCAAGTTCTGGCAAGCTCCTGTTTACCTCAGCAACTATTTAATTTAATTTTCCTTCAGATCTCTTAACTCACTACAATGAAACAGCCAAAGCCACTTCATTTGCCTAAACCCACAAGAAATACTCGCAAAGTCGCAAATAAATTAATGACCGCCGCTTCTGGCAAAATAAGCTTGCAAAGTAAACAAAATCTTATTTGTCACATAGCGAAAATGAAAGCTGTAACATCAGCACATTCCATGGCTGACGTTATACCTTTTTTGGCATATTCATTATTCTCTTCGAATCCAACGCTTCGATAAAACCAAAAGAAAATAATTATATTTTACACCACAATAAAGAAAACAATATCAGTAACATTGTGCATGTATTAATGTTTCAACAGCTTTTGGCAAATAGACATCACAGGTTGCAAGATTCAAAATTTGGCTGAGAGGAAGTTTGGGTCTGGTCACCTACAAAACTAAAAAATAACCACCACGCAGAGCAAGAACAGTGCTCGGCCCATGGCTGTGCAGTCAAAAACAATAATAAACCCCCGTGCAGAGTAAGAACCATGCTCGCCCATGGTCGCGCAGTTAATTATGCCTGCTTTTATGGCTATCGTGTTTCATCATTGTCTGGGTGTTGTCACGTGGTTCACGTCTCACATTTCACCGTTGGTTATTCATTTATTAACTGTTTGAATGTAACAGAACCAGGTAACAGCACCCAGACAATGACGAAATGCAATAGCCACATAAAGACAGGCATATCGTAGTAATAATCCCCTGGAGTGATGTCGCAACAACCAGTACATTGCATCACACAATCATGGCACAGAATGAATACTAACAAGAAGACAACAGGCAAGTTTATTCTACTCTTCTGTTTATACATGATAATATGAGCATATGCAGCTCACAAATAAGCGTGTGGGCTCCCTATGCCTTTGCTACATTTGTAGGACATTATTGTTGCCAGCTCTTGTTATATTGCATCATTACTTTACTTCTTTGATCAGCTTTTTGGCAGGATTTGGGTGCAGTTTTCAGTTTTTTACTTTTCATTTTTTAACGTGCTGTTTTGTTGCAAGTTTTCTTTTTTTCATCAGATATTAACTTCAATGCACTTGTGAAAAGCTTACAAGATGCCTCGTTTATTCTTTGTTAATTCATTCAGGTGTTGCTGAGCACATTTCCTCAGCGATACAGGAGTTGTTTTGCTCATGCAAGCTCGGCTTTCAAAATACCGACCTCGCTTCACATGGAAATATATCTGTCACGCCATAGAGTGCCAGATATGTGATGATGACATATGCCCCCAATGTCTTGCTGAAAAGCATTCCTTAGATCATAAGTTTTTGCGCTGTCAATTAACTTTATTCTTCTGGGACATATTCCAAACATGGTGGACTAGCAAAACTAAAGACAATGTCACATTAACAGAGAGCATGATTCTGTACAGAATTTTCGTCAATAGAGAACACCTATACTCCTCAAATTACTCACTTCTTATAGCAAAGTACTCCATATGTAGTAGCTGCTTACAAGAAAAAAAGCTTTGTTTAGACAGTTTTCTCACGTTTCTAAGCGAAAAAATTAATATACATGTGCAACGGGAAATTGCTGTTCAAAATAACAACATTACAAAGCTCAAGACTATATACAGATCTCTTTTGTAACTTTTTTATTTTTTGTCTTTTTTGCTTTACTTTTCTTATCTTCTCTTTTTTTTTATGTTTACTAACCCATAGATTTATGTGAAGTTGTGAAGTAATTAGGTTAACAAAAAAATATATTGTTAAGTAAGTAGATATTTATTTATGTTGTAAACTGTTTGTAAAAAAAAATAGAGTGCCAGAAATGGGGTTGTGCATTTCTGTGTATTTCAAAGTTCTAGTTACTCTTTTGATACTCTTGGTAAGTGATATTTTCCTTACTATTTTTTCAAGTAAGTCATAATGTTTTTTAAGTGTCAGGGTGGTGTGTGTCTATTAATGTACATATCAAAATATTAATGGAAAATTAAATAATTATTGCTGCTTTGTTATCAATAATCTACTTGCCTTCAATTCTGTTTTAATTTGGTGAATTACAAGGAAACAAGAACTGAGCAGTTGGTGTTGTGAGCAGACACTGAGCAACACATTGTTTAATAAGTCTTCAAACTACAACTTAATAATACTTTACTACTTCAATTTTTATTAATTAGTATTTAGCATGGACTGTTTATTAGTAGTTTATCAGTATTAATTTTTTTTATATATAACTTTAAATATTAGTATTACCTGATGATTTTTAACCGTGTATAAAGAAATGTTAAATAAATAAATAAATAAATAAATAAATAAACATGACCATGACTTGTTTTGACAAAATAAATGTACCAAGTTGTTTTGCGAATTAATTAGGTCAGCAGCCATATTGTGTCACACCATGAATTTGCCATGTTATTTTATAGTTCAGCGGCCAATGTGTCACAAAATAAACATTATTAATTTTACATCATCTGGTACCATCTTAATGCTGGGCAATCAACAAAAGAAACCATATTTTGTATGCAAATTGATTACGGATATTCAGGATGTCGACAATTTTGTTACATAGTCCATGGGCCAGCACAACAAAATTTCGAATTTCTTACCACTCTTAAGGACAAAGGCTATCATACCTTTTTAGAAACTTTGTTCACTCTGCTTTATCTTTATGTATGAGAGCCACGCTAACGATGTAGCTTTCATTTGAAAATCACATGGTCAAATGACATCACTGATAATGTTTAATGATCACTTTTGTTGACTGGCTTTTGCAATAATAATATAAAATGTTCTACTTTGAAAAAGTGAACTAACTCTGGATTAAATACAATAAATGAGTGCTACAGCATGTTTTGAGGTTGAGATATCTTTGTAAAGGGGTTTCTGTTTGGTTGCTATGGCAACCAGGCCTCATTTCTTAAAAATTTCTCCATATTCTTTTTCTTGATATTTTTTGTTTTCTCTTTGCGACCCTCTAACAAGAATTCCTCACAGTTTAGTTGTATTCCTGCCAAGAACAAACTGACCAGGCTTCTTTAGCATTAAATTTTTAATGTTAAACTTAAAGCACATTTGAGTGAAAAGACACTTCTGTGGAAGTCATATTTCTTTGATTACATTGATACAGATACAAAATAAATATATATAAATCTTTTGTCTTCTAAAATGACGTGGCCCAGGAAGATATCAGCACACCTCTGAACCATGGTGCTGGACAACACACATGATGTCAATATACCTTGTTTTGGCCTGTAATCCACACTTAATAAATTATACACTGAGGAAGGAATGGAACTCTTGAAAGTAAGGGCTAGCACAAACACATCGATATTGTCAGATGAAATCACCACTGTAGTAAATCCATTTCTTCCTGCATGATACACATGAAGCAACAGCCTTGTGTCTACTTCCTCTTGTGTAGATCCTAGCTCTTTGAACAGTTCTGATCTGTCTGATGTTATTTTATAGCGCTCTTCCGCTACTGTGGCATACAGCTCCTTCACTGCAAGCTTGACACTATAACGTTCTTTCTGCCATTCGGTAACAATAGAGTGAATAACTCGCTGTTTGTTCTCTGTGTTGGACAAAAACAGCCTCCACTTCTGTACACGATACTCAGGGTGAATACTCCTGTATGTATTACCCATCTTGGGTCCTCTCTTCTCTCTTTCCAAGTTCTTTATCGATATTTCTCGATAACAATAAAGTGACATAGACTGTATTTTGGACATTAATCTTAATGTATATTTTAGACTTTTATTTTTAAGAGGACCCTCCTGAAAACCACCTCTAGGTGATTGGAGGCCTCCTCTTAAAATATCAATTTATAATATTATTTTTATTATAATAAATAATTATTATTATCGTCGTCGTCGTTGTCATCGTCCTCATCATCATCATCATCATCATCAAATACAACATCGATCCTGGTGCTGCTACTTCCTTCATGAAGGGCCATGGCTAACAGCATCTCTGTAATTTCTTTAAACATTTTTTGATCCCCTTTGAGCCTTTGAACCATTACCATCAATAATGCAAGCCGACCGAAGTACAAGACTTTCAACTGCTGGAGAATTCTTTTGTAACTCTTTGGCTAATGAGGATTTTGCTGTTTTCTTTAGAGAACCATAAGTAGCTGCCAGAGACTAAGGTAGTGGACCAAGAGGATGGGAGAGCACTTCTTTTATGCTGAGTTGTCTTTCCTCTGCAATAACAATCATCTGTGTGAACAGTGCATGGTAGCCCTTAAGAACAATCTCTTTAGCAGTTCCTTTTGGAGCTCCACTTTCTTGTTCATGTGTTTGAAGGTCTTCAGCATTGCTTTGGACATTGAATCATGAAATCTTACTTTTCGGGGATTGGCCTCCAGCCTCTCCTTGCTAAAACTTTGGAATGCTCTTTCACCCAACTGTTTAACTTATAAGAGATCACCAGCACATCCTCAGAAGCCATCTTACCTGTGGACAAACAGATAAGGTCTTGCATGTCACCCTGAAAAGGGTTCATCCAGCCCTCCAGTGTTGTCAGTAAGGACTGTACATCAGCTTCATCTCCTGCAATTCTACTCTTTTGAAGGCCATTGTGATGACAGCTTGATTTGCTCAAGTGAAGCGTGTCTTCAAATTCCTCATAAAAATACTTCTATAGCTTGATTTGCTCAAGAGAAGCATGTCCTTCAAATACCTCATAAAAATACTTCTATATTCAGCAACCAAATAATATTTATTGACTGCTTTGGGCATCAGGCTAAAGCCCTTGGTGCCTACAGGGGTTTGTGTGTCCTTGTTCACACTCTCTTCACACGCTTGGTTCACAGGAATCTTACCAAAGAGATTGTCCTCTCCTAACTGAACAGCAAACCTACTAGACTTCAAATATGTCAAAATGTCTGGATGTTCATCTTCCAGGTGAGACATTTCCAACAGATACGATGGGAGGTTACTCGCATAATTTAGGTTGTCGTATGCAAAGCACCATTGTATGAGGTTTCTGATGGATGAAAGGTGAAGATCCCAGTCACCCTCTCTTGAGACTCTCATCATTGCCAGCAGAATATCGATCAAGTCAAGATAGGAGACCCAGAACTCTGACAGCTTACCATTCTTGCAGCAAAGGAATGACATGTATCTTTCAAACAGCACGGCAACCTCAGCGAAAGAGTTTTCACAAAGTTTCTTTTTGAATTCAGCTTCGCAAACATTGTCACACAAGCTCTGAAGACCAGAAAACATTTCATCTAAAGACGTCTTCTTGTCGTGCTTCTCTGCTACCCAGTTTTGGAATCCAGACCACACCTGTCTCATCAGGGCCTTGTACACAAGCTTGTGCAGCCACACAGCACAGTTGTATTTCTGTTGTACTTCCAGCACAGTACTCCTGACACTGAACCCTCTGCAATCACTTGGGACTCTACACATAGGTTTCTCAAACCAGCATCCTGGAACCTCTTTCCAATTATTCCAAGCAAAGTGCAGATGGTATGACATGCTCCCATTCTGACAATGATATCTCTAAATTGCTCCTTGTGCTTCCATTTGATTTCCATGGCCTTGGCATACATTGCTTTATCAAAAATGACGACTACGGCATTAAGCCTGAGAACGTCCTTGATCTTTAGGGACTGAGATAGCCCTTCAAACACAGTAGATGTGGGTGCATCTATCGTTGGAGGTAACCTATGTTGTCCTGGGAGACTTTCTCTTCATTCTGCACTTTGATGTTTAACAGCAGTCCATCCAGTAACGGTCTGATTCTCTGTGGCATGAAGGCGTACCAGAATTCATAAAAGATTCTTCTTCCGAGCATTTGCCTCAATGTCTGAACAGGTCACCTCCATATATGCTCTCCATGGAGGTCCACAACGTTGTCCTGCATTGTAGATGGGAAGGTCTTTGTCTAACACAACATCATTACTTCTTTCTTCGACTTCAACAGGATGGGAGTCACATCTACTGGAGGGAAATCAGGGCCAAAATGTCGAGCCTGTATAGTGATTCCGTTAACTCGGAACAAAGTTTGGGAGGCTTCATGTTTCCAGTCAGCAACTTAGAAAGAAATGTCCATAGATTATCAGAGATCTGGATAGCATCTTCAGTTAGGTCTGCTGGCTTTGGAGACCACAACATGGAATCCTTGGTTTCCAGTCAGCAACAAAGAAAGAAATGTCCTTATAATATCAGGTATTTGAATAGCGTCTTCAGTTAGGTCTGCTGGCTTTGGACACCACAACATGGAATCCTTGGTTGACATCATCCTTGGCTCACATTTCTGCTAAAATCTTTTCAAAACATCCTTGAAATTATTGTTTACAGAGAGTCTTTTTTAATATGTTATTAGAAAGAAGATATGCAAGAATAAAAGCCAAGAATTCTGCTAGAAAGCAAAAGGATTAATTTTCATACCTGACATGAAGGCCACCATAATTTATTGGTTACCCATAATGTATAGCAAATCAAGCATACATGTATCATTAAACCATTAGAAAAGGTGTTAAGAAGTCCATTTTTGAACTGAACATTGCAAAAATAATTATTAAAAAATAACATACATGTATTCTGTTTGTTTTTCTTCCTGTCCTAAAACTGGTAAGAAAATTTATTGTGGCCCGTGGACTCACAGTCATGGTAATGGACTTTCAGGAAAGTCCTTCGTATTGTTTATTCATTACCCACAGGACAAAGGACTTTTCATACTTGATTGCCACCAATTTTAGCGACCCAGAAACGGGTCACTGCGCTTCGACCAATCAGAGTTGCCATGAATATCCCTTGGGACAGGACTGTCAAAGAAATGTGACTTGCGGTTGACTTCAATATGGGGTCGATTGCAAAAGCGATCAAAGAACCCTAAAAGGCCACAGAAAATTCTATATTGCATGACTTCCAGCACAAGGCAGCAGAAGCGTATCTGTAGGAGATTGTTTAGAACAACAGTGTAAATTGCAGACAAAGTTATCATACCCGCTTGATGTATGACATGGTGTATGAAAGGATACACAGTAACAATGGGTAATGGTGTGAAAAACACTATGAAATGAATAAAACAAGCCTAACTAAACTACAAATTGATTTGTTAACAGAAAGAAACAAACACTCAACTTTCTGAGAATTTAAAGACCTTTATATTAATTTATTACAATGGTTGGTGAGCAACAATGTTATAGTTTAGAGTGCAGTACTGTTCATGTCACAGCTTGGTTGGGCCTGGCCAGCAGATCCAGTCCAGATTGCAAAAACCTGACTGGCAGAGAGCATGCAAATTTTAGTCAATCCATATTTAAGGGTTTTTGATTTCAGACTGTTTAGATACTTGAGAAAAAATAGAACTTGTTGTCATTGTTGTTTTAAGTTTTGCAGTTACTACAATTAGTTTCCCACTACCACTAACCTGAAGGGAGTACAATCAAACCTTCCGTGGAAATCTGTAAAACACCATAAACCATTCCATCAGTACTTCCTTCATCAGTAATTATGCAAACCATTCATATTCAGAGAGATGCAAATTAGCCCAATTTTATATTTTTTCCAGTCTATGGAACACAACCACCTTTTGTAGAACAATTGACTACCAAGTCATCGTGAGTAGTGATAAATTAATAAAGATGGTGAATTTTAAGCTCGGTAATGAAATGTGAAGGTGAATTAATCAACATGACACGAGCGTGGGACAAAGAAAAATTCTGAGTCCCCGAC
>Ga0126338_10003737_pt1 | contig 10718 bp, 7 predicted proteins | sample OrbCmetagenome_2_FD_92529 | JGI IMG/M metagenome (GOLD analysis project Ga0126338, IMG submission 92529) | Coral microbial communities from Petempiche,Puerto Morelos, Mexico - Orbicella C C metagenome | ecosystem: Host-associated > Invertebrates > Cnidaria > Coral | place: Petempiche,Puerto...
GCGACCACTTTTAGAGCTAAAAGTTTGAAAATTCCTTTAGTTTTTAACCTCTCGTAAGCGACCACTTGACAGATAATAGAATGAAAATTGGATACTGTAATAGGGTTGTGTAACATTATCGCGAGGACAAGAGATGGAAATTTCTCAATGGGAAAGATCGGATTTTTTTCTTAGGATTGACTTTTCACGTGAATAGAACATTTAAAACATGGGGTAAGTCTCTGCAGTTACAATATGCTAATGAGGCAAAACTTTACCCCAATATGGTTTTACCTCTCGTAAGCGACCACCTCCAGTAAGCGCGTACGGGAGGGTCGACTGTATTTCATGAACCCCCATTGGATTGGTGATAAACAACAAACGAAGCCTGTGGTGCTGAGATTGTCATAATCATGATAATCGTCTCGTTTCCAACAAAAGCTAACGGAATAAAAAAAATATATAAATAGACTTGATGTTGTGGGTGTTCCATTGTCCTTTAAATGAAGGGATGGTTTGAAAAAAGGCGGCAAAAGCGTGCGGCGCGACGTGTGGCGTTGAATGAAACACGAAGAAAGCGAGACTGAGCTTTCTTCCGTTGTGTTCCTCGTACAAAATCCTTTAAAGTCGCCTATTTTAATTTAACGAACAGATATAAAAAGATAAAAGTCCGAAGTAATAACGTTGCTGACTTTTAAGTGCAGAGGGCAAGTTACTTTTTACGGCTCCACGGTTCCACGACTCCACGACTCCACAAGTTATTTTGAGACGAAACTGCTCAAAAATCGGTCAAGTTCAACGAGATATGAAGAAGCAGGACCTAAATTTAAGGTAAGCTACGCTTAACCAAACCTTACTGCAGTGCCATGCGTAATTTTAAGATTAAATGCCGTGTTCACTTTCGGAAAGAAATTGTATTATCTTCCCCTGAATTCCATGCAGCTTTTCTCCACCCAATTCAGTCGCTTTTGTTTTTATACATTTTATACAGTAAAGCCTTTCAAACCCTGATTGACGTAGTTCAATTAATCAGCGAAATTCTGTGGCGTTTTGTAGGTCCAAGAATTGCGTTTTTTCTTGCATTCTCAAGACAAATCTGCTGAGCAAGTCACTTGTACAGCAGGTTTTTCTTGAGAATGCAAGAAAACCTACAAAACGCTGCAAATATGAATATGATGTCTTCGAATCTGTCGTGTTTCGACATTTTTTCCGCGGACTCATTTTCCATATAAGGTTCATAACGAAGATTAATAGTCTGTTTTCCATATATTAAAATTCCGCTTGGAAATAAGCCGTTAGAGGACACAAACATAGGAACTTGAATGAGCCTGTTTATTCATTTCTCTTGTTTGTGTCTCTAGGTCTAGCTATCAAGCTGAATTTCAACACATCAAAAGTAGCCTAATACCAATGATCAGAAAGCCAGAATCCGAGGTTGAGTCGGTATTTAATAATAACTGATATGTAAAGGTTTAAATGCCTGTTCGGTAGATTACTACACAACATTTATACAGCAGGCTATCTATCATCTGTACAATGCCTTCATAGTTTTTGTAAAAAATTTACATCACACAGCTGCGTATGTGTGAATACCGCTCATCTGTTTGTTACTGGTAGCCGCTTGTAAACAGGTTAAACTGGTAAACAGTCAAACATGGACTCAGTGACAGAATGTGATGCCTCTGCTACTAGTTATAAGCATAAAATGCCTTCAATTTACATTTTGAAAGCGGCAAAATCGGTTAGCAAGGCTCAAGGGTATCATTAACGTTTTCATCAGGAGGGCAACTGGTTTTTACAGGCGGGAAAAACATTTTGAACTGAACTTCCTTATATTAAATAAAACTTTCCTCTAGATGGTCAAATCAGGCGGACAAAATTATCCTCTGAGCCGGTCAATTTGCCCGGTGCCCGACCCTTAATGAAACCCCTGCGGAAAGCTGTCTACAACTTCTTAAAGCAAGGGGGACATTCGCTTCAGTGTTTCTTTCTTCTTCGTTTGCACACTAAGCAAAGTTGCCAACAGTTTCCGGCGTTAAATTTCAACTTCAACTTTCAATGGAATTTCAGTCTCAATCAGCCTCACACTGGGCTCAGTCGCTCATTCTTCCGCCAATTCCCAATAGGAGTAGGCAAGGGAAGGTTTAAATGCCCAGACTACTTCGCATTAGGAGTTCACTTCAAGTGAGAACAATCCCGTCTTGAACACAACGACGCATTCTTCATTTCCACGCAGCTGAAGAATACCATTTCATCACGAGCTAACAGCGATGTTGCAATCTTTTAGATAGTCTGCTATGGCATCCAGAATCTCCAGGAGCAGGTCTCGGCTCAGTCTCCTGAGGTTTGGAGATTTTGCAACCTTCAGTGGGAGAGAGAGGACAAGAAACGAGTCAATGGTTTGGCCGCACTCACTCGAGAGACGTCTTTGATTAAACCCGAAAAATTCCATGCTTATGACGTATCTTCGAGATCCGTGTCACATGTGTCTCTGATTGGTGGTTGGTTGCTTGATTGACACTTCACAGACACTACAGATGACACACGGACCTCTGTAGATTGACGCCAATGGTCGGCACGAATCGCTAGAGTTTGGGATGAGAAGCGCGCTGCTTTGCTCATTACTATTTTAGCCATATCGCAATATAGTCGCTTAAATCAAGTCTGTCTTGGTGGCAAATAAGCTCCACTATTATTACTAACTGGAAGAAAGGTACACCGTATTAACTGTTTTGATTTACTCACTCACTCACCCACTCGTGCCCAGTGCAACATCAGACCTCAAGGTTACAGTAACGAGATTTTTTTAACAGGGTTGTTAGTCCTGCGCAAAAAAAACCCAACCGGGAGCACTAGGGTAGTGTCTAGTCTGGCCCCTCTCCACCTGTTTTGATTACCTTTACAAAATGGCCGACAACAAGATCCAGAGCATGTTTCTTCATGTCCGAAGCTCCAATCCTGTGAGCAGCTTCGAGAATCTGACAAAACAGGTAAAGAAAAGTAAAGTATGTTTCTCAGCCTTAGCGAAACCGTTTCACAAATGTCTTATAATCTTTGCCATTGACTCTGATCTTCACGCGAAACATTTTTCTGAAGATGTCCGTATTCATTACTAGAAGCACGTAACATAATAGCATGCTGCAGTCATTACTTAATTGTACGAGCAATATTTGTTTTCTTACCTCGACTACATTTTCAAATGACACGTTCATTTCCAGGTTCTGTTTACAGAAAGCCTACAGGAAGAATAAGAGTTAGTGGCGAGTATAAACAATTTACCGATGACTCATTGAAGCCAAAGAAAGGTCTAAATTCCGGCCAAAAGGAATCACGTGTGATCATGCGTTTTAATAGATTACATTTGGCTACACACGTATCAATCAGAGCCAAATATGCTGTTTTCAAGTAATATATCAAACACGAGAGACAGTGTTTCATCGGGTTATCCAAACACCGAGAAGAGAGTTGAAAATACGACGCGCAGCTGAGTATTTTTGACGAAATTCGAGGTGATTGGATAGCCGATGAAACACTGTCCCGATTGTTTGATATATCTTCTCAATCGAAACAAAAACTAGGAAGTAAACGGAGAAGTAAAATCGTCGAAATCTATGCTAATTAAGACCGGGTATCCAAACCTCCTTCACGGTTGTGATTTTCTTTGTTTTAACTTGATGAATTCCTGATGAGTTTGAGAAATAAGTGGCGTAAAACCAAAACCAAAGTTATCACTCCAGCCAATCACAAAGGACACAGACAATAAGGTGAACCAATCAAAACTTGAAGTAATTACATGCAGCTGACGCAAGGCGCGGGAAAACGAGTGCGAACGATTAATGATTGGGTTTAGTTTTACTTCTGATTGGATGAAAAAGTGGCGCGAGGTTTTTAAGCCGATCGTAAAGCGCAGTTGATGCAAAACAAATTTCTTTTCGACACTCAAATGAAAACCGCTCTATGCTGTTTTTCAATGAATCAGAGGCAACACCAATACCAATCGTGACCTTTTCCGACGCGCGTTTTTCCGCGCTTCCTTCTGGTTGTATGTTTTTCCTTCGAGTTCCCATTGGTTCAGTGTGCTATTATTGGTGCGTTGTGATTGGCTAGGTGTAATTACTTTCATTGATTTCCGTTTTTCAACAGTCACAGAAACTCCTAAAAAAGACAGCTTAAATACAACTAGCACGTTTATGGGTAATTCAGTATCTCCTACTTTAACCGAACTGACAACCTTACACCCTGCTATGAATAATACACACCTGAAGTCGATTGTTGGTGAAGCCAAAGAAGTAAGGAGCAGACAATAGATATCTTGTAAACAGCGTTAAGAGAAACCAAAAACACATTTTTTTTTTCCCCACTTGAATTCTGAAAAAGTTCCACTAAAAAGAGACCACCCTCTGGAAAAAAATACACATAACCAGATAACCAAATTTATGCAAAGTATTTCACACAGATTTCGATTAAAATAATTTTCTCCTGGCCATGTTGGCGCCATTTTACTTTACAATGACCAAGGTACAGGTTGTTAGTCAGTAGTATGTCAAGATAGGATACAATGAATCCTCTGGCGGCATGGACACGTCTCCGTGGTAAATATAATGAAGAAGCGAGTTGAAAGCTTCTCGCGAAGGAATCGTCTCCCCAATTGTGATCTGATAAGTAGAAAGAAGATAACAAGAATTAAGGATGAACCTATCCACAAGGTCCATCCTGAGGAAAATTATTTGGCGGTAGGAGGGAGAGAGAAGAGGGAGAAGGGCAGAGTGGATAGGGGAAGGACGGGACGAAAAATACGGGCAAGTTCGATCGTGCACCGCAGGGAGACATGGTCTAACATGTATCACCTGGGACGAAATACTTACAGGCGTGCGTAGGTAGCTTGATTCCGAGAAGATGATAAATCAATACTATCCACAATTCACAGGAAAGACGCCAACGACAACAACAAATTGATTTTGTAGATTAATATTCGCCAAACGACAGGAACCAGTTTGGTAGAGAGGATCACTAACGACGACATTATGAACTCAAGTTTGCTGAGTGGGTATTCTATGCAACACAGAATTCAACGAGAAATCGGTCTCTGTCATTAGTGACACTCGGAGTTCATTAAAAAAAAACCAGTTTTTATCACCGATAAACTGAATTTTACTTACCGTTACCGTATTGTCTTCGGGCATAAATGATCGAAACATTGCCTCAAAGTAACTACAAAGGAAAAAAAAAGAAATATACGACAGCTTGATAACATAATCAAAAGAAGCATATATGGTGTAAATAAAAATACGCGTCTTGGTTGGGAATCGTACTCCCCATTTTTCTAGCCTGCAATGCTGGCGTATTTTGGGCGCGCGAGTGCACATTCTCGTATTAGGCCGCCATCTTGGATTTGGTAACCGTGGAGGGTTGCGGCGAGGGAAACTTCCCGAGGGAGTAGGCATGAAATGGAAAAAATGCTCGAAAAGGAGCGGGAAGAGAAAAAAGTGCCCCATTCCCCACCCCTCTCTGCCCCAAGCATCCAATAACAATACAAGATGGCGGCATCGAAATCCTGGTTTAGCGAGCGTCCCGTTCCCAAATAACGCCTGCAATGCAGGCTTCCATTTTTCGTTACCCAAAACTTAGTCTCTTCTTTAGTTTGTCTACGTAACACTAAGCTCTAACTCTCCTTAATGAGTGCCTTACTGAGATATGGCGGCATATCAGAGTAATGTCCCTTTGTTGTATATTTTCTCGTGACCTGTCTACTTGGCAATGTACTGATAATGTAAGGTGAAATTCAATTTTGATCAACTTACCTACACCTTGCAGCCAGGACTGCCTGCAGAGAAAACAAAAAACAGTCAATTCCTGACTCATTTACAACAATTTTAGAACGTACATGAAACAAGTTAAGGCATTCTGCCATCTGAAGAGCAGATTTTTTACAGTCTTAATATGTGTCTGTTGAGAGCACTCCACTTAAGAAATAGAACACATGCACCGTGTTTCTAGCGAGTTTAAGTATAAATCTACTAGCGTTCTATCACGAGTGCCGTTCTCTTATTTACTACGCTACTCACTGTCTATTCTGTTGTAGATAGTGAGTAGCGTGACAGTGAGCGCTTGCTAACAAACTGGCAGCCTGCTTCCTTGAGTGTCTGTTATGAAGATTTAGATTAAAGTTTTGAACGACTAGTAAATTAATGCTAAAACAATTAGATTATTTCCTCTCGATTTCTATGCGTGATAGTTATCCCAACCCCTGTTCCCGCGAATTTCGCAGACTATCAACTCTCAGACAAGAATCCTGACGAAACGTACTTTGTGCGCTCCTATTGGTTCCCCGTCCACAATCAGCGTGATGTCATGGAAGTCCTGGCCGCGCGCCCCCTGGAGGAAGTCCAGCATGTCTTGCTGCAGGGTCTTCTCTGCAAAGTACAAATACACGCGCGATGATTGAATTAAGATAATCAGCGATAGTAAAGCTTCCTCAATTCGAAAGGTGATTTGTTTTAGTGTACCTGGATGCGTAGATCTGCACTGGTTGTCTCCTGGATTATGAGCACTCGCCTGAAAAGCAAAGAAAGTATTAATACCACATTTAATTTAAAGATTTACACAAATTTTCGCAGAAACCAAGTACTTTGTCAGGGTTGCCACAGGTCAGGAAATGGTCAGGGGAAAAAAATCTTCAAGGTCAGGGAAAAGTCGGGGAATTTTATTTAGAGTCAGCAAAAATTGACATTTTGAAGAAAAGTCAAGGAAAATTGAAATCATTTAACACGGCTGATTTAACACCATTGAAGGCTGGAAGAAACATTTGGGGTCACTGTGATCACAACGATATTTTTCCTTAACGAAGAAGGAAAATTTATTCTCAAATAATTCATCAAGTTTAAACAAAGGAAATCGTGACCAGGACGGTGTTTTGGATATCTGATCTTAATTAGTATTGATTTTTACGATTTTATTTCTCATTTTCTTCTTAGTTTTAGTTTCGATTGAGAAGATATATCAAACACTCAAGACAGTGTTTGACCACAATTCCAAACACCTCGAAGTTCGTCAAAAATATTCCGCTGCGCGTCGTATTTTCAACTCTCTTCTCGGTGTTTGGAAATGTGGTCAAACAGGGTCTTTCGTATTTGATATATTACTTGAAAACTTACCAGTCTTATTGAACGAGTGGAAAGGACGGCTATAAGTTCACGCCAGAAGCCGCTACTAAATCTAGATTTTGTAGCTATTTGGTTAGGGAAATTATATTTTTATCAGGGAAAACTCAGGGAATTTTGATAAGTGATGTCTGTGATATGACTGTTTTCCGCAATTTATCACATGTACCTGTGGGACTTGTCGTCTTCTGATGATCTCCACCATGAGTTTTTGTGGCACAGACTCAAAGTTCTTGCTCATGATGATGTTGTTGTAGTTTGCTTCACGGACAATAAAACGAAGACAGAAATCCTGTAGATAACGGAAAAACACAAGGAATCGTTACTCAGTCCGTGGAGACAATAGCGCTTAGACAAACCCATCGCATGCAACCTCACTAGCATTTTGGTCAGGTTTCCCAGAAAATTCAACGATACCCATTCATAAACCGACGAGGAGAGTAATGACCAGGGGCCTGTTTCTCAAAAGCCCCGGAAACCTTTCGGGCCCGAGAAGCCATTTTTAGTTAATCTGTATCTAAAACAGAAAGGTGTATACGCCTGAAACTTCTTGTATGAAGGGAACTGCTGGTCATATTAAGAATATGTAAATAAAACAGCTCTGTAATTATAAGGTTTGAGATTTTGCTACGGCTTTCCGGGTGCGAAAACTTTTCGGGACCTTCGAAAAACGGGCCCCTGGCCCCCAACCAGGATGACTCCACCCGAAGTCCAGCGCACTAATTATTACTCCACCGCGCCTCCATTGATCATCTGGCAAGAAAAAGTAGAATTTCCCAGTGGGAAGTTGATCACGAAGACAGTACGAGCCAAAACCAAATTGAAGGCGAGGTATGACTCAAGCTTTACCCTGGTTATAGCCCGTGAACAGGCTCTCTAGTCGAGTATGGGGCGAAGAGAAAGCGGGAAGAAGAAAGAGGATAGAACTGAGAGAGAGAGGAAGGTAACCCAACACCCACCCCATTCCTCCCTCGGCCACTTCACTCTCACCCAGTTCCTTCCCGACCCTTCCAGCTGCGGTCATACCATTCCAACCGGAGCCTGTTCACAGGTTTTTTATTAGACTCCGGCGCGCTTTGTAGCTCATGTGATTTTACCCCGTGGTCTTTGAGATTCACGACGAACAAGCAAAGCTGTCAAACCTTTAGTGGATCCAGTTGTAGCCGCGCGGCGCTATCCAGTGCCACTAAGACGTTTTCTTGACAAATTGAAGACTCGATGTACTGAACACACAGCGCTTCCAGTGAACCAATCTCAAGCTGTAAAAGGCAAAAACACATAGTTCAGGATTTATTTGGTTATCTTCATCTACTCGACCATTCTGATAATGCGTAAGTTAGATTTCTTGTTTTCCTTCCACTGGATGAATTCAAAATTTCATAAAATGCGAGCCTTTCTCTGACTTTCTACATATTTCAATATATTTCCATTCTCACCTTCGTTGTTTTTGTTGTTGTTGTCCTAACTTGCTAAACACTTTCTGTCATTTGTTGTTTTCCAAAAATATTTTCACTATGTTTTCTATGCTCTAAGTATGTTCTGATCTTTTCAAAACCACCAATGCTAAATAAAGTTGGCACAGTCATTGTACAAACGATTTTACCTTGAGCGCCAACCTGTAAACATCCATGATTAGACTGATCTCCTGTAAACCCTGACAATCTGTTTGAAAAATAATACTGTTTTGTACAGCGCTCTTTACTGGTTCGTTCACACTGTTCGGAGTGGGAGAAATGCGCTGCATTAAAAGGAGTTAGGTCAGGCTGTTTCAGAACATTTTGCGTTTTCTTTGACCCAAAAATCACAACACACCTAAAACTATAGTAAACAAACGAAACACTTGATAATAAGTCTTTTACATGTATAGAAGAACAAAACGGAGCACTACTGAGACAGACTGTCTGAAAATGTCCTGTTAAAAGAGACCTTTCTATTGCGTAGTCAAAACCAACTCCGATCCAGTGAAACAGACAGAGAGCAGAAAAAATTCTTCATCCAGGAAGCACGTTGTCTAGTTGGTTGTTGCTTGTTTTTGCGCGCAAGATTAACAACCAATGAGGAACGCTAAACGGACATCACCCACAGCGCAATGTCATTTTCGTCGTGAATTTCAGTCGACTTTCTCTCTTCGTAACGTTTGCGCATAAGACGCAAACATTTTCTAGAGATTTCACACAACGATGGAATGACAAATGCTCACCTTTCACCAAGGGGAATATACAGTCTGTATACATGTAGCGAAGTGCGACTGCGAAAGACTGGACTTCAGCTTCGGGCAGCTTCACTTGCAGTTTCTCCTTGACCTGATTCTGTTGTCTGTCTTCAATTGGTCTCTGAGGGTGCACACAATTAAAATTAGAAACTCTAGGATGTTTCAAGAGTTACTAGAAAACTACGATGGAAGAAATGCAAAAAGCTAGTAATGCCCGCAGTGAACGCGACGGAGAATATTAGAGGGAGTGTTTCATTTTCAGTTATCTTGCACTCACAAATCTTTTTGTGAAAAGTCGTTCGAACTGATTCATGCTAACTTGATCCTGATTGTCACTAGACTGGAGATTCGATCAGAGACATTTTTTTTCGAGAGTACACCTTTGATGAACCAGGTTCTCCCACAAGCTCGTAGATGGAAAAGTCGCAAACTTAAGTGATTGTCTTCAGATCCTCCAACAAAATCGTAATCACCTCTCTCTGTTCTTCTTTGGCACTAAACAAGAAAACCGAAGGGACACAACCTGCATTTATAAAGCGTAAGCGTACAGGAGATTGAACTAGATACTTCCATACGGGAAAAGATGAGGAATCAGGCAGAGGTGCAAAGGATGGCCCTGACATTTCTCTTGGCTGTCAAAGATGAGCATTATTTTCGACTGCGTACAAAACTCTCCTGTCTTGAAGATTTCGCATTATCTACTACACTCTAAAACAGTTTAAAGAACGATTGTCTAACCTGTGATGATCTTTCACGTGCTCGCAACAACTGTGTTCTCAACCAAGGCGACCTGGCCGCAACAAAGGCCGCGTGAGACGGGAATCGAGTTTCTTCCTGCAAGTACATAACAACCATGGTCACACATTGACAGACGGTTTAGCACAAGAGAATACGTGTTGAAAACCCGGCGAGAGTCGCGAGCGGTAGTGTGACTGCCGCTAGACAACGCTTTTGTTGATTCTAAACCAAGCTGGTGTGCATTCTTCTCCGTTACGCAGCCACATAATAATTTTTTAAAAAATTCAGAATGCATACAAATAGAACTGTAGAATTACTACGTTGCACGGGACTAGAATTAATATTAGATTAGTAGCACCACCATTTCACTTACTTCACCCACGAGGAAAACCATGTCACAGAACTGTTTGCTGTCCAGTAAGCGACCAAAATCACCTCTGAGTGTGCACCGAGGGTAACTTGCCAACTGTACGAAAAGTCAAAGTCAGCTTCCACATACAAATTCTCCTTTACTGGGCTCCATACCCTTTCTACAGCACTAGTTATAAGAAATTAGATGATGGTCACTTCTGGTCCTAAATTACAACGATTTTATTAAGTGTAGATGTTTGTGTGAAGCCACATTGATA
>Ga0126338_10003741_pt1 | contig 10716 bp, 7 predicted proteins | sample OrbCmetagenome_2_FD_92529 | JGI IMG/M metagenome (GOLD analysis project Ga0126338, IMG submission 92529) | Coral microbial communities from Petempiche,Puerto Morelos, Mexico - Orbicella C C metagenome | ecosystem: Host-associated > Invertebrates > Cnidaria > Coral | place: Petempiche,Puerto...
TAAATAAGTTTTTATAGTTTAAAAAAATTTTAATATTTTTTTATTGAAAGAGTTTTGGTAAAAAAAATTTTTATTAATTAAATAAAATTTTTTTTTTTTTTTTTTTTTTTGCTCTATAAATTTATATTGTTAAATTGTTATTATACAGCCATTTAAATTTTCGAATAGCATAATTTCTGGCATGTCCCAAATGTAAATTGACATGTAGCTATCAGCTGGAGCCCATAGGGATATAGACACTCTTTTATAAAAATATACAATGTCATGATGATACTTGATTTGTTCCAAACTGAGTTTCATCGCACCTAGCCAATCAGAATGCATCTACAAGCGTCACATAAAGATTAATAACAATTGTTGTAAGGCATGACAAATCGAATAAATTCACTTCTAGGGTAAAAAAAATAATAAATAAAAAATACTTGATTTTTTCTCCATTTCATAAAAAGAAAGATGTGTTAGATCATGCATAAGTTGTTTCAGAAACATATCACCTAGACTAGGTGATATTCTTCTGGTTGTTTATCTTTTCCTTTTATACCAATCATGTACACATTGCGGATCTATATTTTTTTGGGAGAGGCCAGGCTGCTAAATAGATTAGGTCCCAGTTTTCTACGGTTCCACACGCGGGGTCGACAACTAAAATGGCGGACGGTTTGTGCATATACTGGCTAGTCGACTCGACTAGCTGTTAAATATTGGATTGAATGATATCGCAACAATTTCTGTCGACAAGGGTAGAGGTAAAAGTGTATGATAAATAGTTTCGTTATGCATAGTTGCAATATACGACCCCTACATTTGAGTAGACAACCCTGAAAGTTTATAAAGCGTCCTATAACTAAATGCATGTCTTATAGGAAGTAGTAGTAGCAATAATTATTATTTAAACTTAGCTTAAATAATATTGCTACTCTAACTTGTACATGTAGCCCATTCATGTTAAAAGCTTAAGCTGAAATCTTATTGATAAGTGATTATTTTAAGCTTAGCTGCCTCATCGGCAAGGAAAAAACAACTACGTGGAAACGACTTTTTTTTTTCAGTGACAGCCATGATTTGATAACTTGGTAAGATGAAGGTCGTTGTAACAATTGTTTTTATGTGCTGTCTGTTTCTGGACTTGCACGAAGGTGCTATGCACTGGAAAATCCAGAACCTAAATATTCCACAAAGTCACATTCCATATTTCACGGGGAGCAAAAACCACAGTCAAGGATTCTGCAAGAATGGGGCTTGTCAGGTAACTGAAATTAATAATTAACAAACAGAAAACATGTACCGTGTTTCTATCGAGTAACTATGTATAGAAACACAAGTGGAAGTTTGAGAGAACGAGATATGCTGTGGGAACAGGAGCCGGCAGGCAAGTGTTTCCACAGCTTTTTCGGGGTTTTGACAAAACACTGATCACCTACATGACTGTACTGTTCCCCTACTGAGCTGCCCCCCTATTGACCCCCTATAAAATCAATGGTAAAAAGAAAATGTAAAAAGTCCAGAACTATCAGTGGGACTGATTCAAGTTCACAAATAAATGTAGCTTCCCTGAGATTTCCAAGGTGGCAAATGCATTAGAGATTTCTGATTCTCTTACCCTTTGATTATAAGTGTAGGTTTTGCTTATGGAAAATCAAGTACAGAATTGGAATATCATCAAGTATGGTATTCATACCCATAGTTTTAGAAAAGTAAGCAATGAAAGTAACAAAGATAAGCTGGCAAATGAATGCGTTGGTGTTAGACAGGCACATGACACATCAGCCAGAAGTCATAGAAGTGATTAAAATGAAGTTGTTTTTTGACGACTACATGCATCAAGAAGAAAGTTTTCCAAATTCAAATACTGGCTTGAGCAAAACTGGGGAGAGACAGGAACTACCATGGAAAAATCGATTTCTGGTTGATGTTTACGTATCCCATGTATCACCCATGGTCATTCGCGAGCGTGTTCATTTGCCAGCGTTTCTTAGCCAGTGTCTCATTCCTTACCAAATTTTTAATGATACCATTTCATATTGGGCATATTTGTCTTTGTCAAAAACAACTACGAGATTCTTATAGTAAAATTTATTGTACTGAATTTCAGCCTCAGATACATGCAGGTCAAATGCATGTTGTTTAAGTTTGCTTAGATTTGTAATTTGTCAGACCTCAACTTTTCTGTATAGGAAAGGTTCAAGTTATTATTATTATTATTAGAGAAGATTGTGTATATGAATAAAAATAATAAGCTGTTATGTTTTTTGTTGCTATTAAGGATCGCAGTTCTAAATTATGTTGGGGATATGAAGACGATTGTGATTCTGACAATCAGTTTTCCAGACCATATTGTATCCATCATCAAAAAGCGTGGTATGTACTCTTTCTGGCACAAAATAATTGTAGTCTCAGTACCTGTAGATTTGTTTCAGGACTTTGACCAAATTCTGCTAGTGGCATGTGCACTGTTTAAGAAATAGAAAACATGTACCGTGTTTCTGTCTTGTTGTAGAAACATGAGCGGAAGTTTGGGAGAACGAGAAATGCTATGGGAACATGAGCCATAGGCGAGAGTTTCCACAGCATGTTCGTGCTATCATTATGTCATAAGCTTGTGCTAGGTCTGTGTTTCTATCAAGTTATAGAAACATGATTTTGAACCAACAGCGCGCATATTTTCTTAGGACTGTTTTCTTGACTAATACTTCATATTGTATATTACTCGTTGTAGTTCTAATCGGGCCATGAGTGGCATTTCATTACTCATACATGAAGTACATAGATTGGCCTCATGCTCGAGAGCCATGTACTGAACACAACCTGAACTGTGTACCTTTTATTCTGTGGTTTCTTCATTTTAAGTCTACTTACATTACACTAGCTGACTTAAAAACAACTGGAACACTTTATTTTCAACATTTCCATAGACTCAATTTATTTTGACAGTCGGTTGTAAAAAATTCATGATTCCCTTTTTGTTTTCAGGAGTATCAGTGTTTGGAGAACTGTGAAAAATGATATAAATCTTTGTTAATTTCTCAATTTACCTGATATTTTGTTGCTTTTTCTTTATTTTTCTATTCTTTTTTAGGGCCAAGACTTTAGAGGACCAAGTCCAGTTATTTTGGAAACAAGGAGATTTTGGTTACATTAAGAAAATGAAGGACCAGGTTATAGAGCTATGTCAGCCCAAGAAAATGGTATAGCCAATTGTGAAATTAAATGCCACTTTAGAAACAGGAAGAAATCTGGGACCAGTTTTTGACCAGTCCATGCTAAGAAGCTAAAACCCCTCTTTGAAAACCTGAGACTGAGACCTGTCCACTCTACGCCAGAGAAATTTGAAAATTATACAGTCAGCTTTATTTCTATGGTTAGGCATACTGTCCACACTAATCTGACAGGAAGACAGAGCTTTTTAAAAACGCTCTTCAAATGGAGGAATATGGAAATGTCAGCGTCGCATTTTAGGGTTGGTGGAAAAACACTGAAAACAGTCCACTTTCTGAAAACAACGAGGTCACGTTAATCATGAGATTTCCCTGACTGAGGTTTCCTCAAACACAGAATAATCCAAAACAACCAATTATTGCTGCATTTCAAATTTCTCTGCCACTGTGTGGACTGAAAACATTTGATGCACTTTAGAGTGAAAATGCCATTTTTTTAATTCTCTGGCATTAGTGTGGACAGGGCCTAAAGGGATTTTAGATTCTGAGATGGAAGAAAGATACTATGAGACTGGCTCATTGAAATGGTTTCTGAGATTTCAAGATCAGATGAAAGGTTTCTGAGACCCAGTATTTTCTACTAGGTACCAGAGAGTTTACCATCATCCCAGATTTCTTCTCAATAAAGAGAGAAATTATAACTTGATTAATGTATAAATAAAGGACAATTTACTGAATTTGAATATGATAATTACACTTTTTCAAGTTAGTGGTATATGATTGAACAGTGTCGCTGTGTTGCCACTTAAGCAGCATAATTATGATTACACCATAGGACCATAGTTACGATTACAGTTTGCAGTTTTTTACATCTTGCATCTACTTTAATATGCTGTGCAACAAATTAATCCTTAATGATACATTGTAATTAATAATTAAGTTTTACCACGCTTTACTAATCACTCACATCTAGCACCTCTGCTTATCATTATTTTGTCTTATAATTTTTTCATTTTATTCCAAGGGCGATTCCTCACTGACATGCACAACAAATCTCTGGTATTGCCAGGCCACAAACATATACTTTGATTTAAAAAGCTTCCACTTTGATGCTAGTAATAACAGGTGTGTCCTTTGAAGGGTTCAGTGCAATAGTATCATTGAACATTTACTTGAAATTGTAAAGGCTTGTATCAAGCTAGCATTTGTCCAGTGCTGGTGTTGCAGTACTTTCCTGCAGATGCAGGGGTTTTATTAATATTTTCGGGCTGGTGGGCAACTGGTTTTCACAGATGGCCAAACCAGTTTTTAACTGAACTTCTCTGTAAGAAAAGCTTTTCTCTAGATGGTCAAACCAGCTGGGCAAAAACGTCCTTACAGCTGGTCAATTTGCCCAGTGCCCAGCCCTTAAGAAACCCCTGCAAATGGGGTACAGGAATGACACAGTCATGGAAAAAAAAAACTAGAAAAAACTGAAAAAAAACTGGTTCTGACCAATGTGGGGTTAAGTTTGATCTGGCAGCCTGCACAATATGTACAGTCTGTTTTTTATTTTTCAATTGTTTAAATTTTTTTTTACAGTTTTTCTCTCTCCTCAAAAGTCAATGTTTACAACAATTTAAATTCCTAAATACACTGTGCGCCTTTTAAATCTGGATAGAGGACAGGTTTTGCATGAAAAACACCTGTCAGTTCAGTAGCTCATGGGGCTTTTCCGTGATGAAAGTAAAATTGAATTTCATGCATTGAGGAAATATTTGTCAGTAAATGGTTAATTAAGAGAGAAAAATTAAAATTCAGCATTCGTGTTCAACAGGTGTCAAACCACGAACTTGAAAAATTTAGGCTAAACTTTCCAAGAGGTGAAAACAATGATGTATCTCCTGTAAAGCCACTAACAAAGCTTGACTGATGTGAGGACGATATGCTACATCCTTTTTTTATCTTGAACAGATTTCGTGAAGATGTTTTCAAAGAAGGTGAAGTTGGAGGCCACTGTCATTTTAAGAAAGATTTACACAAGAATCAGGGTGAAAACAAAAGTCCTCTTCAGTCATGGTGAGTTGAAAGCACTCTTCCAAACAGTTTTGTTCTGTAAAATTGTCCTGTTAATTTTATACCCCTCAGGCCTGCAGAAGGTGAGCTCGCCCATCCATTCACCAGTCCATTCCAAGTAGCTTCACACTTTCCTTTGTTGACGTTTTACTTCCGCATTTTAAACCAGTTCCCCTCGAAAATTTCAATTACTCTCATTGGGATGGATATTAATATTTCTTCTAACTGCACATAACTACACTGTAATAACATTGATTAAGATGTTTTTAAGAATAATCCACCATTGTACAGTATAAGGATATTGCAGTGTAGCTCCAGACTGTATGAATATTAAGGTCTAGGACTAGAGTACATGTATGGCAATGTTAACCAGCTCACTATAGGTTATTTGCCCATCATTTTGTAAATTGTTCTGTCAGTTTGTGACTGCTGTCACAAGATGATGTCGATCAAGTGTCCATTGAATGTCAAACGTGTGTTGACGGAGTTTTGATAGAGTATCGTTTGAGGGTTGATTGCGGGTATCGATTGAGGGTATCGATCCAGGTGTCATTTGACACTTGGACCGTGGATGCCTTTAGCACACAATTGATCCACACAATTGTTATGGTAACACAACATGGTAACTTATATTCAGTTCTTTGCTAATCAGGTTTGCTGAACTAGAGCATTACACATCTCTTCCTGTTCAACCTATACAGGCTGGACGCTGTGATGTGATAGTAAACAGACCAACAATTTTTATGAAATTGGATGCAGGTGTGCACATTTTATACAGATATGTTTATTTTATAGTTACTGACAGTGTATATCTAGCTGCTTCAAGTGCAGTGATGGCTATCTTATAAATGATTTTAAGATGGAGATCAGTGAAGGGTTTCTGAGATGTATTAAGGAGTTTCCAAAGTGTTTCCAAGTTTCTAAAGGGTTTCAAAGCCTTTCAAAAGAATTTCTGAAAAGGGTTTCTAAAGGGTTAAGGGTTTCAAAGTATTTCAAAAGGGTTTCTAACAGGTTTCCAAAGGGTTTCAGAGTGACCTCAAACCCTGTGAAAAAGCTTTTGTGGATAAGACATGTTTTTGTATGGAGGGTCATCAGTCATTGATTAAAAGAAATATTCTGCTGTCATTGCTATGCTGTGCAATTGGCCTAAAAAAATCACAGCACCTTCTCATCCGATTAAAAGTAAAACCAAACCCAATTGTAGTTGTCACTCACACACGTTCTCCCACACCTTGCATCAGCTACACATACACTATACATGATTTACTTTGAGTTTTGATTGGTTTGACCACATGTCTGAACTGTGTGTTTCTTTTAGTGATTGAAAACTGTTCCATGATAATAATTATTTTGCTATTGACCTTGGAACTGTAAGGGAGTAATTAAAGGGTCTGTACACTGTATAATTGATTTCAGGCACCAACTTGTATCACCACTTTTGTGACTTTGTTAACCTCTATGTCACTCAGCACATGAATGGGAGTTTTGACACCGACATCAATATCCTCATGTGGGACACGGTAAGCTGCACAATTATGTAGACAGTTACTTAACTATATGAGATGGAAGATATTCAACGAGGTGTGTAGTGCCAAGTTGGCCATAATCATCTCACACCCAACAAGTGTGAGTGGAATAATAATATTGTTTGATTAAAAACGCCCCTCGAAATATTGAAAACTAAACTAAAATAAAAATAAAAAGCCCAAAAAATCACCTGTATGCTTACCATGTATTTGTAGAGCAGGCATCATGGTGTAATCAGGCTAATAACCCATGATGGCTAAGCTAATGAAAACTCTTGACCAGAAATTACATCTATATTTGTGCAAAAAATGAAGACCCCTTCTGTTTTACCTCCAATCTCAAATTTTTAAAAAAACAAGCTTGGGATAGACAAAAAGAAGATTCGAGACCTTGTTACTCTTTAAAGCACTTTTGTTTTGTTTGATTCTTGTGATTGTTTATAAGACCATAATTCGTACATCTTTTCCGTTAGCTTTTTTCACTAGTTATGTTTTTTGCAAGTTGTTACATTTTAATTTTTTGTAATTTCTTTTTCTTTCTTTTTTTTTTTTTTTGTTTTGAAGTTGTTTCGTATGTTTCCTTTTTTTAGTGAATAAATAAGATAAAGGGTTTTATTTTTAAAAAAAAGAAAGAAAAAAAGAAAACTTTTGAATCACATTATCCAATGATCCAATTCTCAATAAACTAGATCATTGAAAAAAAGCTGTTTATACTTGGATTAGTGTGAGAAATGTATCTAGTGTAGGTATGCATGTGCAATAAGTACATGTACTACAGAGCGTGTATTCAGCAAGGACAATATAATACAGTAGGAAGTATTTTTTTTTTGCACCTATCGTAGCATTATCACTGTGAATAATAATATGAATTTCCCTTTTAAGTCTGTTGGCAAGTCAGACTGTCTTTGGCTTGAAGATAACTACAGTGTATGCTGTCTGTGTCAGACATTTGTTGACTGATTATTATTGCTTATTTTTACATGTAATGTCTCTTTTTTCTGGCATTTTGCCTAGAAAACAAGAACATGATTCTAACCAGCATTGACTTAATTAACTGACATACATGTATAAATAGTGATGTTTTTATCTGTTTATTTATTTACTAGTATTAAATAAATTTATCCAGGGACATCTCTAGTTTTTAATTTGGAATAGGACCCTAATAGTCTATAATTAAAAGTAAATTATAGTAAGATAATTTTGTTACCAATATTATACATGTACAGTAGCATTCACCTGCTTTGATTCTGAGTCAAATTGGTTAATCATGTTCAATAATAATCTTGTTGTACTGCAGAGCTCCCTACCCTATCGGGATTTCTTCTCAGACACATGGAAGGCATTCACAAAGCACCCTATCATTCGATTAAATGAGTACACTGGAAAGCGTGTAAGTTAACAATGATTAATGGACATGTGTATATGTCTGGATTTATAAAAACCTTGCTAATGTCAACACAACCACCCTGACGCTTTTCCAAGAAAATACACAGGCTTTTTCACTCAATCATCAACAGGCAGTCTGTCAACACACAGCCCACTCACCCACCTTGCTTGTGTCTTGTTGGCTGGCTGCCTGCTGGCCTCTAAGGCTGCAGGGCATTGCTGGCCAAGGACGTCCTGCAAAGAAAATGCGCAGTTTAACTGACGAAAATGCCTCGCTCTGTGACCCATCCCACCCCCTGGGGTTAGAGCCTGGCAGCCCCACCTGTTATCAGCTGGTAGCCAGGCACTAGTGTAAGGTCTTCCCCCAACCCTCCTTGACAGAAACCCCCGTGGCTTTTCAAGCACCGCAAAGGCGTCCCTGCCAGCTATTGCCAGCAGGCAGGCACAAAAGTTTTCCTCCAAATTTGACACAGTTTCCATAAATTTAGTCATATTTGTAAATTTATTATTAAAGAGGAATGCTTTTGGAATCGATAGTAATTGTTATCATTTGAAATGTTGCAGATTGTAGGTGAACAATATGTGACACTTTTTAACTGTTAGTAATCCTTGCCATTTTAGATTTGTTTTAAAGATGCAGTGTTCTCTTTCAATCCAAGAATGATCCGTGGTCTTTACTACAACATGCCATTGGTAATTATTACAGCTGACATTTTCAATTGGTAGTTTTTTTAATGAGTTATCTAATCAATATTGTAATTGCCATCTAATTCCAGTCCAAGTGATTATTTGAATAGCCTTTCTGCTCTGCTCCCGATGAACAAGTTTAGGTTGATTGGTTAAAGTTAGATATATTTTTCATTCACTTACCATGATTGTGTTGTTAGCAAACTGTTCTAAAACTACGTATTTCTACCCAAAATGACTGCAACTAGAGGTGTTTTAAGACATTTGTGATAAAAGTTATTACATTTGACAGGGTATTCTAAAACTTCACAGAAAAGACCGTGATGTTTATTATTTCGTTAATTTGAAGTTCACTTTAATCATTGAGTCATGAATTTGCTGATTCAAGTAACAATAAGTGTGGTGAACATGTCCGTTATTCACCTCACTTAGTTTGATAAAGTCCTGACCGATTGCAGTTACTGTGATGTGCATTTATTTAAAATACATGTAGATGTTAACTGAGGTGTCGTTTTTCCAGGTTCCAAGTTGTGTTGGAAGTGGACTCTTCAAAGCTTTCACAGAGCATACTCTACACCGACTTGGTATAACACAAGAAAATCACAGTGTAAGTCCGTGGCCATGGGTATATAGCCTTCAGCTTGGCTGTAGAACAGTAATAATTTTATTCCTTTAAAAAAAAAAAAAATCATTTCGTGATGATCACAAAAGCATTGAACAAATTTAGTATTATTGTTAGTATTAACTGTTTGGTGCTATGTTTTAATTTCTTAGGATGAAGAATTTCGAATAACACTTTTACAACGGAGCACCAAGTACCGCAGAATTCTTAATCAAGATGAGGTATTATGTGGAAACATTTTACATATTAATTATTATATTTGGATGAGGAAAAGATTGTTACATTTAGTGATAATTATTTCACGGACTATAGTATTTTTGTTGTTTTTAGAAAAAACTATTTTAGTTTCCCTTGGAGGTTCAAGGAAAGGGTTTCATTTTCAATTTATATTTTAATTTATTGTTTATAAAATTATTGTCAATGTTGTGTATGTTATAATAATTTTTTATATTTGTTCTGATATTAGTGATAATATTATTATTAACATACAGCTAGTGGGAGCAATGATGAGTGTCCCAATGTTTAAAGTGAAAGTTGTTGATTATACTTGGTAAGACATTTATTTATCACTCATTTAAATGAATAATTATGTGATATCACATATTAACTAGCTAATAAATATATAGTCAAGTTGCAGTGTACAATGTTTACTTCATGCAATTGAACATTATTTTATAATAATTATTGGATAATTCTAGATTATTTTTGTTTATTGTAGGAAAATGCCATTTTTGGAGCAATTGAAGGTATGTACATCGACAGAAAGGATTAATTTTTTAACAGAAGAGGAATTTAAATGTAGAGTAAAGTACTGTACATGTTCAGTGTTTGACCAAAATTTTGGTCTGGATAAAAAGTGTAGAACTTTCAGCTCTTTCACTTATTAAGTAATTACATATATTCCTATTATTACCATTGCCATCGTCACCTTCATCATCACCATTATAACCAATGTCATTATTATTGTCATTGTCATTGTCATTGTCATTGTCATTGTCATTGTCATTGTCATTGTCATTGTCATTGTTAATCATTGTAGAGTACTACAGTCAAAATATAGAAGAAAAGTTAAGGCTGGCCAATGCTTTACTCTGGCTCTTATAGCATTAGTGGTCAACTTAGAGTATTGCTATTCTGCCTCCCCCTTCCCCATTCTCCCTTGCCCCTTTTCCCTTTCCCCCTTCCCCCCTTTCCCCCTTTCCCCCCTCCCCCCCCTCTCCCCTTTCTCCCCCCCCGTCCTCCCTTTCCCTTGCTCCCCTTCTTTTCTCTTCTTTCCCCACACACA
>Ga0126338_10003742_pt1 | contig 10715 bp, 5 predicted proteins | sample OrbCmetagenome_2_FD_92529 | JGI IMG/M metagenome (GOLD analysis project Ga0126338, IMG submission 92529) | Coral microbial communities from Petempiche,Puerto Morelos, Mexico - Orbicella C C metagenome | ecosystem: Host-associated > Invertebrates > Cnidaria > Coral | place: Petempiche,Puerto...
CCCTTTTCACGCCCCCCGCCAAAGTTTTTTCCTCTACGCCCCCCCCCCCCCCCCCCCCCCTCCAAAATACGCACACGCTTACCATATTTCAAATATTTTCGTTCTCGCACGATTAATCTTAACGCTTCTCTCTTCACGTGGTTGAATAAGTCTCCGCTAAAACTGGGGAATACCCGAGAGATAAACTGCCTTGTTGCGAAAAACATATGAAGGATAATAAACACAATAGTCTCCATTTGGAGCGAAAATATTCTCAGATATTTCAACTTGGGCATAATCTGTTCCTCGAAGCTTATAGAGTTTTTCGAGCTACGCTCTTGGAAAACTGTTCGCTTCTCAGAACAGATGATATCCGCGGACAAATATCCGAGCATATTTTCGCGACAAATGGTGGTTATTGTTTATATATGCTAGGATGGCTAACCCAATGAAAACCCTTGAATTGCATTGTTCGATGATCCAAAGTTTTAAATAGAATTCTTTAATTTACATTTCCTTCCATTTTAAAGACGCAAGGGAAACTGTAGGGCGAACTGTATTTGTAAGAAGAACTGTGATAACTGTGCAAACGTATTGGAGGCAACATGGCCCAGGCGGCGTTATTAAGGGAGCTGATATAGTAATCCGGAGGTCTCGATCTTAAGCCCTCCGCACTGCTAGGTCCATGAGCAGGATTTGTTCTCGGTGGGTCCGAGTTCAATTCCGACCTCGGTTATGCTGTACTTTTAAATAGACAACTGGTCTGCCTCTTGCCAGTTGATTGATCCTTAAACCAGTTTACGTTCATTTTCAATATTTAGAACAGAATTTGCCGACATCGACCCGTTTAATCAGGTGCTAGTTGTAATAGTTTGGGATTCTTTGTTTATGTAATATTTGTCTCATTAGTTTTAGTCACCCATCAATTCTGCAGATTAAGCTACATATTAAGATATTCATTCTGAATATTGAGAGGACATTCCCGGCTAAACTGTTCCAAGGATTTTGAGCTCAATGTAAGGGGAAAAACTTTCCAAGTTACTGGAACTAAATAATGGAACAGTATCCTCGTTGAATTGAATTAATTGAAAAAGAGAAGCAAAAGAAATGACTCTCAAACTTTACAAATATGCACATTCTTATTACTAGTTTTATTATTATTATTATTATTATTACTATTATTAGTTTTTATTTTATATTTCTAAACTTTTGCTTTTTTCAACTCTTTGCATTGCAGCTAATTTTACCATTACATTTCATAAGAATTAAATCGAAGAGAAAATTCAAAGGGTAAATTATGTCAGATCAGTCAATCACCCTCAATGCCATAAATCTGAGTTTACTCAACTAGCCTGTAAGCAGAAAAGAAGGAGAGGAAAGGGAGAAGAAGAACCTGCCCGTACCGCTCTGAATTCTGAATGGTACTTCCAAATTTTGTAAAATACTGTTCGCAGGCTATTTACTCAACTAATACCTGTCTTATTTGTCTCACCTGCACGGCATACCCGAAATAAAAACTTAAAACACTCTGGAACCTGGGTACTCTTGTCATCGATGCTAAAGTCAGTAGCCAAAAGAAACCCTTTGATTGGGAAGTAGATTTCACATATCTGCCTCTACGCCAGTCAATTTTAATTAATATGCATGCACACATTGCAGACCTATTTTTCTATCTATACCCGGCATGCTTCTCGTGAATACGTATACTGCCTCACTTGTTCCCATGGCCTTGCTTAGGCTAGGAGCACGCTTTAGATGGAACGCGAAGGGACTGACAGAGCTTGTAAAAAAAGTTCATATTCAATGAGGCTTTCACTTTCGTATAACACCCAGAAGGAAATGGCGGAGGTTGCAAGGAACCATTCGTCGTTACCATTTGGTTATGACGAAGCGTTTGTGAATCCAGTGGATGAAGGTTTTCTCTGTCCAATACGGCATCTGCCTGCAAAGGAACCGATTCAAACCAGTTGTGACCATAGATTTTGCGAAGAATGCATTAACGAATATCTACAGAGGTACGTATTGAATGTACGTATTTTCAGCATGAACGTAACATGGGGCTTAAAGGACAAGTGTCGGTCCAATGTTACACCTAAAATTTAAGAGTCGGGTCAATTTCAATGGACATGTCATCAACTAAAAAATTGAATGTATAAGGAGAACTACCCAGTGTCATCGCATGAGTCTTAGCGGCGTTTACTTGCAGATAGTTCGCTGTGAACCAGTTGGTTAATTTCTTTATGTCTTGATTCAAGGTGGATTCGAGTATAGCAGGACACTCTCGAGCGATGTATCGCGTCGTTTAATTCTGAATTCATCTTAGCGAATATAGTAATTGTAAGTAGTAATGTTATTGCGTTCGACAGAACGCAGTTCTAATCGCGTAATGCATGAAAGTTCGAGACCTGTGTATCTATCTATTTATCGGGGACACCACTTTGGTCCCCCCAAAAAAATTCTTCAGGGGCGAATGACGTCATGTCCATGCTCGTCGCTTCTCCATGTTACCGGCAAGTTGAGTATTTGAAGTTTGAAGTTAGAATTGTGGCGTTAAATGACCTTATAGCTAAGATTTATCGATGCCCACGAAATGTGTACGACTTTTGGGACAAACACAAAGGTGCAGTTCGGCTGCCTGTTGTCTACCGTCTTGTCTTCGACCAAAAAACAACACTGCTTTGTGCGGAATAAATCGATGGAGGAAATGTGTCGTTTCACTTTGCTGGCTTTGATTTCTGTGCTCAAAATATATTACTTTAACTTACCGAGTTGTGTAGCTCAGTAGATGGCTATGGTTCGTGGTTAAAGAATGATCTTACCGAGTTGTCTAGCTCGTGATAGCGGGTTAAATGAATGGAAACAGAAGCCGCCCATTTAACTAGAGAATGTTGGTATGTAAACAAACACCTAGAAAGAATGTTCAGCTTGTAAAACGGCTGAGTGAATAACAGTTTATTTATTTTACATGAATGGAAATGATTATGTTGTTCTGGTCCCCTTTAGTCTCAAGTCAATGAAAGTAAATTAAAAATAACAAACAAAACTTGGCATAGACGCAGAACCCGAATTATGAAATTATGCAAACCAAACCGAATTTCCTTTGAGGCAAACGAGAAGATTTTCATGAACGTAAATCGAATGGGAGCTTTAAAATTGTTTACAGGCCAGAGTTAATGTTTGTTCGTTTGTTTACGTTTTGAATTCATGCTGAGTTTACGTCAAAACATGAAATTTTGAAGGCCTACTATTTTTGCGAGTCTACGGAAACTGGCGCCGTCACGCAGCGTTTTGAACAACAAATATCGACCATCGTAATCTATACAGGGGACCTCTTCACTGGCATGGACTTTGACACTGTGATACATCTGTCTGTAAGTGACGGTGTCGAACGCTGTCATGATCTTTGATTACTACTAGTTGTAAATAGCCCTGCGTTTTTGTCATGAGTCCCTGGCTCGGGAGATTGGGCAACCACTCCCTACGTTTACGACTTAAAATAAAATTACCTTACATCACCTTAGACGTAATTACTTGATTTTCATATTGAATTACTTGATGTCGAGTTGCTTTGACCCTGGAGCTATAGCTACTTTTGCATTTGTGGCAAGTTTCAGAAACACAAGGCTCTAAGTGTATCATAGTTAATTCGCATGTAACTGTATTTTGGCGAAATTTTCAACGTTGCTGCCGTTCATTTAAAACAGTATTGTTCACTTGATATTTCCTTAGTATGAGTCTAGATCTTCAGTGACAAAACAAAATAGCGACGGAAATTTTCACTAGCTTATGGCATATGGGAAAGTTTCATTTGGTTATTATTTTATACAGGAACGAACGACAAGGGCAGTATTGTACTTGTCCCGTAGACAGAGGGGCGGTGTTGCACAAGGTAAATGTCGTTTTATTACTCGGGCTTTCGTAACAAAGCCCGAGTCATAAAATGGAAGCGTTTTGGTCGCCAAAAGTGGGGTCATGGTCCCAGACATTCCATGCGTAGACCATGGAAACTGGGGACGAGAAACGCGACATTGCTCGCTCTTCGTGACAGAATGCGGTGTTTTGCGAAGAAAGGTTTGGCAAGAATCGCGCCTTATACGTTCATCTCATATACAAAGATGTCGATCGTTTTCAGAAAGGGTCGGTCCACGAATTGTATTGTTTGAAAGCCAGCCAGGTAAGCAAAGTTCACGCTCGAAACGTTCTCGTGAGATGACAACTGAGCCGATTGGGGTATGAGTTCAATCTACGAAAACATTGGCAAAAAATTGACAGTCAATGACGGTATGTGGCTAGTGCTGTTATTATTTAGAACATTGCCGTAAAACAAATCATACTGCAATAAAACGAGCTAAATACGAAAACGTTTTTGGCCTCGTAGCTCATTAAAAACATGCGACTTGTTTCTTGCACCGCGCAAAATATGTCTCCAAAGTTATAAAGATAAGACATTCGGTAACTTGAATTAAATATCTTACCTCGAAGTTAGTTGACTTTCTAGTAGGGTGCAGGAAAAAAAAAATAACGTGTGAATTTGGAGGCACATTGTGCGGGAGAATTAAACCTTCTATTGTGCGGGGAATTGTGCGGGATTATTGGCGAACCAATGTTCTTGCCAAGTCCCAAGGAAAATCTGCATTGACGATAGTTTAGCCAGATATTTCACTAGTAGTTCAAATATATTTAGCAGTCTTAATTAGCAATCGCCAATTCTTTTATAAAACTGTGTCTGACTGCAAAAGAAAATCATGTTGCGTGCATGACATGAACTAGACGAGCATGAAACCAAAATAAATAGCCAAACAGAATGCCGCATCTTCCCTTATCATAAATGAGAGTCCTTTTTAAAAATACTCCTGCTTTGATTCAATAAAAACATATAGCTTGAATATTTCTTTATTAACTACGTTAAGGGTCGCAAATTCTTGGAAGTTATCCGGAAAATACACAACTTGAAAGTTTATGCAAATTATGTGCAATGCAATTTCAGCCCAGTCACAGGACTGTTGTTTTCGCGAAGGAGGTTATCATGATTCGTTTTAGCTCTCTCGAAAGGGATTATTCGCTCTCCAAAGAAGATATGACTATTGAAAAGGGTTTAAGATCGCAACACGGCAAAGATGCTCAGCTACACAATTTACTCGGATCGCCGCGACCAGTAAACAAACTTCGTAAAATTTCTGTTAGCATGTACAAAGTAATCGCCATAAGTTGTACAAAGACCTCGAAAATTCTTTGCAAGCAACTTCTCCATCAGTGCGTACACAATTGTGCTTCATTCTTGAACCAAAATATTTTAAACTCACAACTTGCGATAGGATGAGGTGGATACACAACGAAGCAACTTGAATAGTAAATATCTAAGCGGAACTCTTGTGCTAAAATATCCTGATTCTTTAATTTGGTTTTATTGTGTCCAATACGCGTTTTCGTAAAGCACGATTTGATACTGTGGTACGAAGCCCGAGTAAACGCTCTTAGAGCTTCTAGTTACTATATGTTAATTATTTTTTAAAATCCTTGATATCCAACAGTATTTTAGGCATTAATTATCACTTGTAAACGTTTTGGTAATTAGTTACATTTTTTCAAATATATTAAGGGAGATCAGAGTTTCAGTATTAAACATATTCCTCTGATTATGCGGCGTTCTCTATGAATACGTCTCTGTTGTACCTTCAGCCTAATGTCATGTGTTTACAATTAGCTAAAGTGAATTAGAAACCAACTTTGCAGTATGTAAAAATAGATTTGAATCACGCATCGAGCTTCACTTTACCCTTGTTTCTGGGATATTGAGATTTTTCTAGGCTAGGTTATTTTGAGCTAAAAAAAATTGTATTTCAAACATTTTTGCCAAGAAATTCTGCCAGAAAAACTCGGCTCATCCTTAAATTGGCTTCGCACACACTGTCTTTGGGTTTGTCACGCATTCTGTTAAGAAGGCGTGACTGTTGACGTGACTTTTTAATGCGACCACCCCGTTAACACAGTCAACGGCCACATTCTAAAATCCCAACCTGTATAATCCTTGATAATTTTACCCCGTTTATACGGCCTCTCGAACCGGTTAATATTTTACGTACTGATTGAAAGTTCTTTTTTTAAAAATTATACCGCATTTCGAATGCTTACGTAAGAACAGTTGTTTAGAAGTTCAATTGTGATATATCTGTTAAGACCACCCAGCGCGCGCGTGGCGCTTAAACCATGCCTTGCGTGATGCGCAGAACGTGTGCGCACTAACAAAAAGAGGCACGGTCCTAAGGAAGGTGCCTACTTTTGTTAGTGCGCACCGCTCTGCGCATCACGCAAGGCATGGTTTAAGCGCCACGCGCGCGCTGGGTTGACATGACGCAATCAACTACGCTACCAAGTACACGACTAAAATGAAAGCAAAATTTTCCCACTGTGACCAAATCAATTTTAATGAACCTGTACTTAAACCAGGAACATCAGAATAGCAGCATATTGCTAACCACTAACTGTTAACGTCTTCCAGCTGAAAACTAGCTGTTATCTGTCGAAAATTATAATGAAATCCAACTGCAAATATGTACCTACAGATGGCGTAGTGCGCGCGCAAAACAAGTGCGAGATACGCAATTGTTTTACTTACTGGGGAGGTGACAGGAAAAAATGTAACGGATACCGTAAAAAGTTTCAAAAAGGACCAATAACTTTAAAAAGCGCGTGGTTGCCCTACATTTTATGTTATGAATGGAAGTGGCAAGCCTATTCAGCACGTGATTAGTTTCTGGTTGCGAGCAAAAGATATTTAGACTGTATTTTAGCTGAACCAGAGGAAGGCTGTCAGAGACGCTAAAAGCGCTGTTGCAACGATTTTGTCATTAAAAACACACCAAAAATAGTTTTTATGTTACCATTTACCACGTAGTTTTAAGATATTTATTAATGTGTTTGCTTTATTGCATGTAAAGGCAAATTTTAAAGAAATCTGTGAAGAAATATCTTCTCCTTCTATTTGCAATTATCTCGAAAAAATGCACGGCTACCCCCTTTTTTCATTGTGGATTCCAATAGCCCTTACAAAGATCTACTTTTTCCGCATGGTCCTAACATGGCGCAAAAACCTTCGTATTTAGTAGGTACCGTCCTTAAATGCAAGCGAGTTGCATGAACCGAGGCCTTGGACATTAACACAGTAAAATGCTAAAAACAGCATGTCACAAATAGTTACAAATGCTTGAGCCCCCAAGGTCTGCATCCCAGTCCCCGTAACAAAAAATAAATATATAAATAAATAAATAAATAAATAAATAATAAAAAATAATTAATTAAATAAATAAATAAATAAATAATAAAAAAATAATTAATTAAATAAATAAATAAATTAAGTGTCTTCAATCTGTACAGCGTGGTTGAAACTCGTATTTCCAAAATCAATAGCACCAAACGCTGTCAATTTATCGTCGGTGTTGTATCTGTCTTTCGAAGCCAAAATTGGTTAACCCACAAGTTGCCTGAACTGTATCTATCTACTAATCTATCTTCACAGGAGTCTTACATCAGGAACGCAAAGAATGGTTACACAGGAATGTCTTACACAGAAATATGCGAAAGCCAACATCTCCTAGTGTCCACGTGACTTTGGTCACGTAGACACGGTCCATGAGGCAAAAAAATGGAGGATCATGAGCAAAAAAATAAAAGAAATATATTCCAACAACAACAACAACAACAACAACAAAAACAGCTTTATTTATCCCTATCTTTTTTATAAATTAAATTACATAGTAGCATAATAATTAAATTAAAATAAGGGTAATTGACAACCAGAAATAACCTGAAATAGTTGAAAAAGTCAGGTTGCCAGTTAATTACAAATATATCACAATTTGTAGTCGGTAGCTAACTAACGTAAGTTAAACTAACAGAGAAACGTCAAATACAATAGATGAAAATAAGGAGATTAGCATTAAATAAATTATACGACTGTATTATCCTACAATTAACTGCGCCAAAAATACCGGTATTTGTTTGAAGTCACCAGCAAAATTCCTTAATAATTGTTAGTAAGATGCTCTTTCAGATTTGATTTAAATGAGGAGAGGGAGGGACATTTAAAATCTTCATCTATAGAATTCCACATCATAGAGCCTTGGAAACGAATACTGAATATTCCTTGTGATATTGGCAACGTATCCAGCAAATATCGCGGAAAAATAATAAATGTAGAGTACAGTGAGAATGTGTAGTGATCAAATTGACAGAGCTCGCCTTTGACATTTGATATCTACACGTTTCAACTCGCAAATCGATATCGGACATCGAAGCATATGATGCACTGCGGATTGACACGTTTAGAAGTTTTTCTTTATTTGTCTTCTTCACCAAGACCTTAATAGACCTCTAACATTCAGCATATCCTCTCCTAAAAGTTTATCTATTTTTTCCTAATACTCGAAATCACACCCAGAGATATTATTCTAAGCACTGAACTTCTTCGAATAATAATAACAAAAAAGCCAATGTCATGTTGCATGATATTGGTGTACCAGGCCGGGAGGTTAATGGTTAATACCAATACACTGGGCTCGTTTAATGTCAACCGCGTTCTTGAAAGACGAGAGACCCTGGGAACAAGGTTGTGTAAATGCGCGAAACATTCTCGTCCCCATAGCCCTTTTCGCTTCTCTTAGCCGGCTGGGGCCTTGGCACGAGAAGCGAAAAGGGTTATGTGCACGAGAATGATGTGAGAAACATTTCGACAAATATCTGAAGTTTGTGAGAGCACACAGACCTAAAAAAAAACCTTCTTTATCTATCCTCTATAAGACCGAATTTTTTTGACTTCATCCACCGAATAGTTTTTAATTCGTTTTTGTTTATTCCATGAGAGTGAAAAATGATCTATTAAGAGTTAGCGTGATTTAAAAGTAACGCAATCCAGAAACGTATGTCACTAACTCGGTGACTCCAGTGCAGTGTGGACTATTAGTTTCCTAGAAAGTAGGAAATTTAAGCATATCTAATGTTTCTTAGAATCGTAATATTCTCGAAGTAGTTCGTCTGTGGCCACGTGAGACCTAAAATTTCATACCGTGGAATTATAATTTAGATGCAAAATGATGGAAAGGGAAAGCATTAAATTGCCTTGTGGCTACGAGGAAAACTTCACGAGTCCGGTTGACGATGATTTACAATGTTTGATTTGTCAGCTGCCGTTGCGAGAGCCAGTGCTGACGAGATGTGGTCATAGATTTTGTCGGCAGTGCCTCGACAGACACATGGCAAGGTTCGTGTTATTGTTAGTTTTATGCGTGCGTCTTATTTAAACTAATTTGTGAAAAACAAAAAAACAAAAAACGAAAACGGTGGATATCCACGCCGAAGAGGTGCTGTTAATTCAGTGATCGTTCCCGTCGTATTTATTTATGACACGGGGAAAAAAAAACATTCAATATCAATTCTGTATTGTTATAAGTCTGAAGTGTCAACTACATAGTAGATTAATTTAGAAGGAGACCGGCAGTTTCTCAGTGTTCCTCTGTCATTTTGTCGCTAGTGCGAACCATCTTGACATTTCATCCGCCATTGCGGACGGTTGTTTCGGTCGAAAGTAATTTGCAGCGGGAAGTGTGACTCCTTGCTCGCTTTTACTAGCTTAATATGAAAAGATGCTACATATTTATGAATCAGTATTGCCAGTTTAATTCAGTGAAACATGCTAACAGTATTTCAAAGTGATCAAACAAGCTATTATGGCTGTAGAGAGCACTGCGGATGGATACGTTCATGTTGTGTTTTGATTTCAACTTGTTAGTTGTCTGATCGAATTTGCATTTACGAGATTAATCGGCAGATCACAACAGGTTTGAATGAAATTCTTCTAGACTTTCTGTAAATTTTCCGAAAAAAGAAGGTCGTATTTATATCGGTGTTTTCTTGATTTAGCGTGTGCTGCGCACGGAATTGAAAACGTTTATAATTTTGTACCGTGTATAACCGAAAAGACACTTGGGAGGACTTGCTTGTACGCATGAATAAACATAGTAGGGTAGACAAAAAAAGTTAGCCGAAACATTGATTTAAATAAATGACGCATTTGATTATCTTAAACGAAAGGACGAAGGTGCTTTTAAAGCTGAGTTCTAGTAACACGATGCGAGAAAAGCAGCCCTAAACTATGTATCATAATCCTATGATGCAGGCTTAGGGCAAGTACAAGTGATACAAAACAATTGGTTCATATTTTTTCAGCTCTGCGTCAGGGAGTTACGATATATTTATGCACCTATCAATGTTAAGCCGCTGGGGGGTGGTGGGAGGCCGGGCAAAGGCGGGGGATTTGAACTCCGATCATCTTTTCAGTTCAAATGCCCGACACCAGGGAAATTAACCTTGGTCAGAAGAGTGCAAATTCCCCATCCCAGAGATATTAGTGTTGTTCCAAAGAATGCAAATTCTCCACCTCTGTCTAGAAAAAGGCATAGGTCTGGCAAAAAGAGAATTAAACATCAAAAAGTTGTAAATAAAATTAAGGCTACAAAGCAACAACTTGAAATGAGTGTCTGTTTAATAGAAAAATGTCACCTAATTTATATTAAAGTTGTGACGACTCCCTAAACATATACGACTTAACAAGACGGAAAACATGGAAATTCTTATCACGACTAATGTCCTACACCATTGTGACATTTTAATTACTTACAATTTAAACAGAAACGATGGAAATAAAATGTTGAACTCTATCTGTAGTAGAGATATATGAAAAA
>Ga0126338_10003744_pt1 | contig 10712 bp, 4 predicted proteins | sample OrbCmetagenome_2_FD_92529 | JGI IMG/M metagenome (GOLD analysis project Ga0126338, IMG submission 92529) | Coral microbial communities from Petempiche,Puerto Morelos, Mexico - Orbicella C C metagenome | ecosystem: Host-associated > Invertebrates > Cnidaria > Coral | place: Petempiche,Puerto...
ATATATATATATATTACAGTAATTTTTACCTTCAGGGATAATTTTAGGTAGTGTGGTGTCATTTTGTAGAAAACAGCAAGAGTGGGGATTTAAGACGGTGTCTTTATGAAAGAAATTTGACTTGCACAGGGAGTGGGAGGGGTTGGGTGGATTCCAAGGGGAGCTGAGGGTCCCTATCCATACCAGAAGACCATGTAAATTTCGGTCTGCAGAGGCTTAAGACGATATTCTACTGTAGCATAAATTTATATAGAGGGAGCTGGTAACGCTAATATATAATAACTTAATATAAAAGAATGAATGCTCACGTCTTCAAAGGAGTAAAAGCAAGTATCCTCTGCCTTAAATCATTGTAAGTTTACTTTTAATTGTAATTTTAGCTTTTAAGCCCTCTTATTCCGTTTTTAATCTTGTCATGCGCATTTGAACATTTTATAAAATTTGCGCATTATAAACGTTATTATTATCATTATTATTATTTTATTAATAACGATTTCTTAAAGCATAAACAAGCGAATATTATCCACTTCACTGTCTTCAATGCTATCATTTCGGAGTTTGAAACATGTTTGGCTCAAAATAATATGGCTCAAGAGCAGCCATAACCCAGAGTGGTGGTTAAAAGGTCCGTCGGAAGCAATTTGGGCAAAATCTCTTTGGGCGGAATGACGTCACGAAAACGCACTGGATATGAGATGATTGATGGCTAACGAAGCGCGTAGCGCCGAGTTGGGTATAATCATCTCATATCCAACAAGCGCGAGTGGAATAATTGTTTTATTAAAAACCACCCGAAAATATTGGAAACTGAAATAGAATATAAATGAAAACGCCCCAAATATTTTACGCGTACGCTTAACTTATTTATAGATCATGGTATAATGGTACATACAAAGATGGCTAAGCCGATGAAAACTCTTGAATTGCATTATCCATTTTTTTTTACCACAACGGATATACCGTCAAAAGTGACAATGAGCTGTCCCAAGTACCAAGTTTGAGAAATATGGTGATTTGAAGTGTACCGTCTCCTGCCTAGTTCTCTCATAGACACACTCGTAATAGATGGGTGCCGAATGGGTCTCGCAGAATTTTCGCCGAATTTCATGGGTCTCGCAGTTTTAATTGTTTTTTCACGAAGCTGCCTTGCATTCTTGATTTTTTTCAAGGCTAAGAGAGCCGCGAAGTACCGATTTGTTTATTTCTTTTTTTTTTCTTTTTTGATAAAAGCTTAAATAACATCTGAATATCTTAGAACCTGAACGTCTCAAAGGTAAAGTCTGCATACGAGCCAAGTGGCCCACCAGGCCGGAGCTTATCCCGGTTTCTGTAGTATGAAGCGATTAGGAGTATTTCTACTCCCCCCTGGATGGGATGCTAGTCCATCGCAGTGTTACTCCCAGCATTAAGTTCGCCGGTACTCATTTTTATACACCTGGGTGGAGAGAGGCACTGTGAAAGTAAGAACAAGAACACAACACAATGTCCCCGGCCAGGGCTCGAATCCGGACCGCTCGATCCGGAGACGAACGCACTAACCATGAGGCCACCACGCCTCCCACGAGCTTGCATTTAAAACACTTTGAAGTCTCGTTCGCACAATTGAATAAGTCAAAATGTCTCGGGCTCGCAAAGAAAAACGTAAGTCTCTCTTTTTTTTTTCGCAAAGTCTCGCATTTACCATTCACCACCCCTTAATAGCAAAACTCTATGACAGATGTTTCTTTTATTCTACGGCCGCCATATTTGTGCACCTCAGAGGGGAACAGGCCTGGCGTCTCTATACAAGGCTCTATAACTTTGGGTAGAACATTTGTCAGTTATAAAAAGCTGCACACACTAAACTATTGTCGAGGTTGTTTATATGTTATTCGTCTGCCATATCCCAGATTCTTGACTTAATGTATTGTAGGGTTGCGGTTTTATTTATGTATTTTTTTCCAACGGCTTCATGACAATAAAAAACACAAATAATGATTTAAAAAATAAATGAACATAAACAGGAAATATAAGTTGCATGCGGGTCTCACTGAATCAAGATATATCCCATGGCCTTGATGTGCTTGTCTCCGTTATCTGAGTTGAATTTCGCGTCAATGCCACACGTGTTGGTGTCATCAGGGTGACCTCCGGAGCCAAACCCGATTCTTGAGTCACAGTAGGCGCACTGGTCTTCGTTGTTACCAAGGATCCCGATTCTCACCCTAATAGTACGCGCGTTTAAATTATCAACATTGTTAAAACCTTCTTTGTTGCAGTTCCGTTGCAAGGAGCCTTGGGAACCAAGCAGCGATTTCCAGGTGTCACGGCCCACTGATGTGGAACGGAATTTCCCGTCAGCGATCAGTGAGTACAGCGAGTCTGCCGTTTGGTCTATGACGATAAAATTCGTTGTTTCCTCTCCAGGGATCTTCATGCCAAGACAGATCTTGGAGAACGGTGTGGTCCAGTAGGTCGGTACCTTGGTCTCTTCTGTGTCAAATCCAGTCTCGCCTCCTTCCAGGTTAAAAGTTTCTATGTTGTTCCAAAGATCGGAATCATAGTGGAAGGTTCGCTGAAAGAAACACAAACTCGTTAGCTTTGTCCAGCTATCTCTAGTTGTTTGCTGCATAGCCTTTTCAAAATGAATTGAAATCAACACTGAAAGCTCATTTTGGAATCATCAGTTAAGGTGGTTCCCTAGAGTATTTACGAACACCCTCCCTATAGCTGGCTTTCACATGAAGTCACTGAAATTCAAACTACAAAACTATTGATCTTCCTGAGATTTTACTTTAATGATGTATAAGAGCAGCTGGAAACTAATGTTCATACAAATTTTCGCTCCGAATGGATCCGTGGTTGTGTTATACAATACACTTGAATTTCTGAGCTTTTGCGTAATGCGGCATTTACATGACGGTCTAGAGAGCTGTCACGATGGTTAAAAAAGTGACTTATTTCGGGGAATTTGGCTTTCTGAACAGTTCATGTTTTACAAAAAGTATTATTTTAATGTTTTAGAGTTCCTCGAGGGATAAATGCACGCTTTTGTAGCAAAACTCAGTGACAGATGTTTCTGTTGGTTTTCGACCGCCATGAGCAGATATATTCCTCATTTTGGCCTAAACTCCTTAATATTCATACTTTCGTTCGGTGACATTTTTTAATACTTTGCCACATTATGGAAATGATATTGCCTGACATTTTGAATTCGTAAAAAGTCAAGGTTGTTCAGACGGTTTTGCTAATATTCTGTTATTTGTCATTCTTCTAAATATATTTGGCCCTGACAGATTTTGACAAAAATAGGGTATTTTATAGGAATTGTATGTGGTTAAAACTGGGCCAAATTAAAAAAAAAAAGAATTCACCGAAGGAAACGCGAGAAAATTCACTGTCATTTTTGTTCTTTGTCTTCATGTTGACGTCATAAAAATAAAAAAACACGCGCGCAGATTACTTGAACTTTCGTCCTATGCGCGCGTACAATCGCAAAACTATAGGGAGCCGCCTAAAATTAATACAATCGAATCTCTTTAATACGCAGAACTAAGGGATAGAGCGTGGCTTCCTATTATGTCGGTGATTTTTATAGAGATCAAAAGGTTGTACGAATTCTGAGTTCTTTAGGACCAACTGAACTGTCTGTAATACAGAAGCGTCAGTCTGTAAGGAGAGGTGCGATTGCAGTGTACGTGTGCGAAATAATTTATATATCGGTACACTACGTATTGAAAATATAAAAAAGAATCCTCGCATGAACTCCTCCGTAGAATTTATGGCTTCAGAAAAGTTTATGTATAGGTTATTAGAGTATATAGTTTGACATTTATATCACATAAGTGGAAGCAACTGTAGATTTTTTGACGACCAGAAAAAAAAATGTATTGTTCCATGTTTCACCTTTCTTCCGTCAATCTTCATGACTAGTGTCCATCCGCTTCCACGACAAGGTCCCAGCATGGTATCATTCATGGCGCAATAGACTTGGATTTCATTGGATCCCACTTTCAGCTGGTAGGCTTTGTTTTCCTTGGTCCTGATGTTTAGAAACGATTAATTTAGTCGAATTGTATTCTTTGTTTTCACTTAAGGATGTTATTGCTCGAGATGTACGACCAGCTAACTTCTGCACGGGAACTCTTGACCAACTAAGACTTAAGGAATGTCTACTACGTTTTCTGCAAGGACTTGTATTATCTAACGGTCAGGAAACGGAACCCTTTGTTGCTGTTGTCGTTTTTGCTTTCGTCGCTAGGCCTCTTTGTAAGTACCTGTTGTAAATTTTCTCGTTTCATTCCGTTTACATTTTTTGCTGAATATGACGAAGCGAAGAAACGCTTATATACTTTTAGGCAGTTTCACTCGTTGCACTTTAATGTTACTAAAGGTAATAGAGCGGTTTTCACTTGAGTCTCGAAAGTAATTGGTTTTGTATTACCACGCCAGACGGTTGACTTAAAAACCCGCGCCACTTTTTCAGCTAAACAGAAGTAGAACCTTCATAACCAATAATCACTCGCTCGCGCACGTTTTCCCGCTTTGCGCGTCAGCGATGCTGACGGTGTAATTACACTGAGTTTTGAGTATTTCATTAGATTGTCTGTGCCTTTTATAACTGGCAATGGTGATTACTCCCGTTTTGGTTTTACGACACTCGATTTGAAGTCGCTCTATTGCAATTGCTAAATGTCACTTACAAAAACCCGTCATAAAGTTCTTTGCAAGTCGAATCTGCAAAGAAAAGAAAAAAGAAAAAGAAAAAAAAACATGCAAACAGACAAACAAAAACAAAAAGAAATCAAGAAGTGTTGTTTTAAAAAAAAGGCTGAGGCTCCTTACTGCTATCCTTAAGTCCACATGAAAAATAAAACAAAAACATAAGCAAATACAACCCGGCCGGTACTCCACTCCGTCCTCTGCTGCATTAGGAGACCCAAGGCCGCTCTTTTCTCCAATGTAGGCTAACCCAGCAATTTTTTTTTTTTTTTTTGCTGAAATTCCCCAGCAAATTAATTGCTAGTACCCACTTATACTCATGAATAGAAGGGAGCACTATAAAGTGTTTCGCACAAACCCGAAAAACACAAAATAATTCTCGATCAGAAGTCCATAGCAACGTCATCGCGTATCTTAATCTCCAAATGGAATGAGCTATAATCTTAAAATAAACAACACCAAAAGACCCCAACAAAAATGGTTTGAATCCTACTCACAAGAACAAATAAACGATCCCTTGGTATTGTTGCACAGAGCATCAGCGGTGCAGTTGTGTGTTCCTCCTTTACACTCGTCGACATCTGAGAAATGGTCGTTTAAACAAAACCAATAATTTTCTTAAAAATATACATGTATCATCTTTCTTGACTTCAAAATTCTGTCGTAGCTGTTACTGCGAATAAAAACCATTTAGTTCCAATATTTGTAATATTAAGAATTACATAACCTACCCAGATTGCTTCTCGTTCCCGATAGGATGTCTTTCAAAATTTCTGATAATTTAGCTCTATAAACGACGAAGTTTAATACTGATTAGAGAACTTATCTCGCTGGATTAAGTTTTGAGCAATTTTGAGCAATTTGATATGTGTTCAGCCCCCCACAAATGAGTGGCACAATCTGTAACGAACCAAGTGGATTCAGTACAACAGCGTTTTTTCTTCATACTGTACTACCCTGGTTCTCTTGAATTAGGAGAACGATAAAAAGTCTGACCTTCACAATTCTTCCCATCTCCATGATATCCAGGCTTACAAGAGCATGTATAAGACCCATTGGTGTTACTACACTCAGCATCTGCGTCACAACTGAATGTTTCTGCAGCACACTCATCAATGTCTGAAACATACTACATTTAATTAGCTCCATTGACTAAGCTTGTAATATCGTTCACAGAGTTGTCACAAAACAAAAAGATCGAACTGTTCTTAGTCGTCTTGGGAGAGCCCCAAAGTTGAGTTTAAGGGATACTGTCTGTGTTTAATAAAAGGCCGCTATGGCTGTTTGCCATTGACCCAAACATTTCGGAAATTTTGGTCAGAATGTAAATGGTGAGACAATTTTGGCTTGGTAGTCCAGAATTTCCAACCGAAACATCCAAGTGGAGAATTTAACCATTGTGAAATGAATGGAGTTTGAGATGTGTGAACAAGTTATTCAATTGCTGTTTTCTAGCTCGCGAAACATCAAAGCTCTAATTAACGGAGTTCAAACTCACTACCTCTGTGATACCGGGTTGGTACTATATTGCAAATGTGGTAAATCATGCAATGAATGAAATGCATATGTAAACTACTATTAAAACTTCAAACAAACATGACGGTCATCGCGATGTATTAACAACTACATCTCTAAGGCCGTTGCAGCCATTAGGCAGTTGGTTAGAGAGAAAATAAAATGTAGTGTCGTTTTCTCACCAGTCTTACAGTCCTGACCCGTAAATCCTGAGGGACAAATGCAACGATATCCTCTGTGTGTAAAACCGGTTTGACAAATCATTTCACCAGAGCAAGGGCCACTGGCACAAGGATTCTTAAACGGAAAGAAAAAAGGAATCAATTGCAAAATAAACGAAACGTGAGCGGTGTGAATGTTTGTCGTATAACAACAACAACAACAACAACAACAACAACAACAACAAAGAGGCATTGAACTGAAAAAGAAAAATTACTTTTGCTCCCCGATATACATAGTCCGGATTTTCCTGCAGATCTTTCTGGTGTCCTTCGTACGTAGCATTATTTAATTCGCATTTTCCAATTTCACTTGTTGTTATATAATTATAACTGACACAATTATGTTCCATGAAGCACAGCGCACCACAAAATTCCTGATCCATGGTTTCAGCGATGCGAATCACGTGGTTTCTCAGACGTTTACCCTCTAATACTTGGGCCGCTCTAAATTCCAAAAGACGACACTCTTCTGAAAAAGTAAATTTGCAAAGGATTTTAGGTGGCTCAAAACACTTTCCAGCACTTTCCAATACATACATTTTGATGGCTCAGTAAATCTAATCTTTATCGGTTGATGCCATAGTCGTGGTATCAAAAGCCTGCTTAATAATTGGTAAAGGTAAAAGTAAAGGTAAACTTTATTTAGCCAGGGTGGCCCATTCAGTGACGAGGTAAAATTAAAAAAAAATACAAGATATAAATTTAAAAATACAAGTAATAAATAAAAGTATAGAGTATAAACAAGCACGCAATAATTGGTGAACATGTTGGTGTCAGTTTTGTGGCACAGTAAACTACCATAGCAACAGTATGATGTGGTAAAACCATCCTTAATTTTAGCTTCAAGCCCTTATAACTGGAAAAGGAGTTAGGTGACCCCATTTTTATGATCAAATTGTGACAAGCATGGTGAGATGCAACTTTTTACAAAGTTTAAAAAAGTTCTGTGTGGTGGGTTCAGAGCCACTTTATATTTTCGAAAATTTAAGGTGGCCCTGATCCCACTCCTATCATCGGTTTCTTGTCCCTGGAGAACTATCGGAAATAATTTTGTTTCAAAATGCAAAATGTCAGTGGGGAAAAATAAATCTTGCACTTAGGAATTATGCATGTAAAAGTAATTCTCCAAAATAAAACAAGTTTTACACCTAAGCAACATTTCCAGGATGTAGTATAAATGCAATATAAATGCAATATGCTTTTAATTTCACGCGCGCTAATTTAGTTAGATAGAAAATCTCTCCCCCAGTTCATTCGGCCTCATTGCACAGAAAGTCGGCTAGGTAAAGTAATTGTTCTCCTTAAGAAATGTTACAGACTCCTTGCCGATCTCCTTGGGACAAGGAGAGCCATGCTTTTCTCTCGCAGTGCAACGCATATATTTCGGTACATAAAGTCGCTCAACATGTTTCTTGGAGTAAGAGGTGCAGATAGCTAAGTATGTAATTACAACAATAACATCATTGATGTGAGCTCTTTTTTTATAAAGTGTTGCAAAGTTTGATTAATCTAGACCGAAAATTGTGTTTGTGGTGCCATACAATTTTGACAAGAAATATAAAGTTTTTGGAGTTCTGTTTCAGAGGCCACCGTGTACAGAACCCCTTCCGCTTATTAAAGAAGGTTTTAACCTCTTTTTAATGCCCCTCCCAATCCTTCTTGTCAAAAGACACAAACGACTGTAAAACTGCTTTTGTGACTAAAAAATGTCTCGCTAGAAAGGTTGAAAATTCCTTGCTCACCCCTATTTTGACATTCTCTGAATCCACCACACACTGCAAAAACTTATTGATGAGAAATGTATCGATCGAACTGAAACATCAAAACCTTCACCGGACATGCTTTGGGCTATTAACTCGTTAATGTGACCAGGCGCGCTGGAAATTGACAACGCTGTTCAAAATTTCAGTATGGTGTGAGGAATTTGGCACGAAATGGGAGCGGTACGCTGCGGTTTGGTGGGGTGGAATTTGAACAAAAATTCCGTTACAGCTACGTTACGTTGAACAGAATCATGGCGAAGACACAAGAGGAATTTTAGGAAAAATCTTGTCCGTTTGTTGTTGCTGGAATTAAAGGGCCGACAGAAGCCGTGTGCTTTAATTGAAATGTCAAAGTTTGTGAAAAGTAGCATTTCCAAACCACGTAAATTTCTGTTCTATAATTGATTTCTTTAACTGTTCTACACGAGAAGGAACATTTGACCCTAAGGTGGAGCACCCGAGCATCATTTTCGACACGAGGCTAGGGAATTTACCCTACTGAAAATTCAAAATTTTGAGAATTGCTTTTGTATGCATATTTCCTATATGTACGATATATTTTTCCACATTGACATTTTGAATTTTGGAACAAAATTATTTCCGATAGTGCCCTCAGCGACACTAAACCCATGGAAATTTTTAGGGGTACTACGGAAATTCTAGACAAGAGAAGGTTTTGAACAAAAGAGCCAGCTGGGCTCGGCTTAATTCAATTTAAGTGCCACGAACAAGTGAATCTTTGGAAACAAACATTGCGTTACCGCATGGTGGAAAAAAAAAAAGAAGCTAACAAGCTTCGGAAACGCTTTTACAGAGAGACTAAGACAAAAACAACTTGACCAGTAGGGGTGGTTATTTTATTTCCAAATTTACGGTGTATGCGTAATGGTTGTAAGTGCACCGCCGTTATCTTTTTTGACCATCAAAATGGCGAATATTTGGCAAATTCGTGGAGCTCCGGTACGGCGCGCAGTGGAGAGTGCCCACAAATTTTATTCTATAAGTTTTTACATTGATGATAGTACTTTTGAGTTATCATTAGACTTGATCCCAGATCACCTCCCATATCTGAAGAAATAGCTTTCAACTATGGGTATATCACACTTCGCACATTCCGGAGTTTGGCAAGAATAAATAACTCGATCTGTCAAACTTTGACAGAATACAATTGTTATACCTGTAAAATATTGAAAAAATAATAACTTTTGCATGTAAAATATTCAGCTCGTTGTAACAAAATTAACGCAGTGCTTTGTTCCCAATAAATGTGATATTTGTACATTGGATATAATGGATGAGTTTCACTGAAACATTCAAGGCCAGTCGCTGAAGGCCCGTAATTTGCCTTATCCTTTGTTACGCGACAAGCCTTTTAAATATTGATATATGAAGGATCAACTGGAAGTTAGAAAGGGCGCGTATGATTGTATATTTCTCTCAAGGTAAGAAGGAGTTACCTTGACGCGGGCCTGGAAATATTAATGTAAACCTGACGTCGTTTATTATAAATGTTCAGACACCTCTCATTGTAGCTGGTTTGATTTTCTTCAGGGTTTTAGCCCAGATTCGACTGAGGAAATCTGACCAAAACACACTTGTAATATTTGTTTAGCCAGTTGACGTTGTAAGAAGATCACAGTATAACAGAAACATTTGGAATCTAAAACTGGACAGATTCGTTTTTTTTTCTAAGAAAGTCTATTGTCGAAACTGGCAATTATTTCTGGACACAGTTAGCTTAAATAAGTATAGATAGGCAGTTATAAACAAGGCAACCAAAAAAACCTTTATCAATTAATTCAAAGGAAACTAACCTTCGGAGGTTCGGACCACGGAAATCAGACAAAATGAGAGGATGAAAATACAGCTGCAGGAGACTAAAATTGATGGCATATTTGAAAAGAAGACAGGAAATCAACAAGAACCTCTTCCGTCCATTTGACGTCGAGAAGAAACGGTGACCAAAAACACCAACAGTCGTCAATTCTTCAAATCTTCACACAGTTACTCAGTTTTCAATTCTTTTGTTAATTTGAAACCAACATGCACAATGGAAGTCTTTTTAATTTATCGCTCAATAGTCCAAACAACTCTTCTTTGTGTCGTAAAAAAAATATCACTCTTCTTTTTGTTTTAAGAATCAGGCAACCGTTAATATAAATACAAATACAAATATAATATTCATACATGTATAAGAAGTAATTTTCGAGTTTGCCTTAATTTGTACCACCAGAGGCGAATGGAATTAAATTTTGACCAAAGTCAAATTAACATCCAAAACACCTGTTCTCCTTATTTTTTAAAAAAAAAAAAGAAAAAAAATCACCGGTGTGATAGATAGATGGAAAAAAAAAAAGAAAAAGAAAGAAAAAATCAAAATAAAATAAATAAATAAATAAATAAATAAATAAATGGATCGCAAACTTCGTAAAGTACACTGTACTTCACTTTGTTTCAGAACTAACACTGAATTTTATCAAAAATTTATGAATAAGCTTTTTCAGCGCGCGAA
>Ga0126338_10003745_pt1 | contig 10711 bp, 8 predicted proteins | sample OrbCmetagenome_2_FD_92529 | JGI IMG/M metagenome (GOLD analysis project Ga0126338, IMG submission 92529) | Coral microbial communities from Petempiche,Puerto Morelos, Mexico - Orbicella C C metagenome | ecosystem: Host-associated > Invertebrates > Cnidaria > Coral | place: Petempiche,Puerto...
ATTACACTTGTGACCTTTATTACATTTGTGACCAATCGTTGCTACACTTGTGACCTTTATTACATTTGTGACCAATTGTTATTACACTTGTGACCTTTATTACATTTGTGCCTTCAGCCTCCTTTGACATTATTATATGTAACCAAAACAAATTTGCATGCGAAGAGGTCTAGGTACGAGTTTAGTGATATGTTGGTAGCGGTTTCGCGTGCGAGATGACAACAGGAGACAAAGGTGTACTATTCGTCCTTTTCATTCCTTTATTTACTCTCTTTCTACTCAACAAGATTGAGTGCTCTCTGTGCTATTATCAACAAGTAATCAAATGATTTTTATTCGTGCAATTTGAAATAAATAAACACTTGTAAATTTTTTAAAGACTACAAATTTTGTCAGCCTTTGAAAAATTTACTCATGCTTAGTTATTCCAAATTGCACTCGAAATTATGTGACAACTTATACAAAATAATAGGTAAGAAGAAGTACCCCCAGGATGAAACAAAGATCAAGGACGTCTGAAATGTTCTGGAGCCCACTTTCAAATACAAGTCAGAGAAGAAAACTACCCCCAAATATATATGCTATGCACTGTGTGTCTATATGTGGAATCACAAAGTAAGGACAGAGAACTTCAAGCATGGAAAACGAATGTTTAATTCTCATTCACAATGCCTGCCTAAAAACTGAAAACAATATGATTTTTTTTAATTGAAAATTTCAAACGGTACGAGGCATTGAACGTTCCAATTTTACGTTAAAAGTGTTTTTGGAGGGTCAGCTGTTTATTTTTAAATTTTATTTTATTTTGTTTTTTTTTCTGTTGCACTTTCCAACAGTTATATATTTACTTAGGCGGATAAATACTACCACTCTTTATCAAACCATGCTGCAATTGTTGAACAAGTTTTAGTCACCTTCATTCATGGAGCAATAGGTCACCACGGTAACGATACAGCCTGTTAAAACACCCTTAATTCCAGCTTTAAGCGCATATAACTCAAAAACGGCTCGGTGAAACTCATTTTTTTATAATCTAATTACGACAAGCATGTTAAGATACAGCTTTTTGCAAAGTTTTGAAAAATTCTGTAGCTATGATTCAGAGCCATTGGTTAATTATGTATTTAAGGGGCATTATTATAATCTTAGCATATTTAAATTATTGTCGACAAGAATAATTTATACACCAGTGATAAGCTGTATTTTCGACTCGTCGAACGAGAAAAAACAAAATTATGACTGTGCGATAAGTGACTATTGAAAAATCCTACCTACCTTATGTCATTTTCACACAGTAGTTTTCCTTTTTACTTATTTTCTGTTTGTTTGCATTGCCTTCTATTTCTTAACGCCGGATATCCAAACATTCATACAGTAATAAATTAAATACTAGTTTTCGCTCTGTAACTAGTCTTTTTCAATTTTAGTCAAAACACTCTAAATTAAGTGAAGTTTAAGTTTTTGCGGAAAACGTCAAGTCCTGTTAAACTTTTCCCTCAGGCACGTGCCATCGATACATTCCTCTATTATATTTTACGCACCTAAAGTCATTAAGATTCACTCCTGTTGATCGACGCTCGTGAAATAAACGTGACAAAATAAAGCAGAATTTTAGAAATTTTTACAATTATCCTCTTAAAGAATATTTTAGTACCAGCAAAAAGGAAACGTTTCAACTTGAGAGAAGAATAGATCAAACATCATCCAGCAAGTGCCCGTATGGAATAATAGGCTGATGCCGAGTTATATTCACACAAAACGAGGGTGACCCTTTGTCAAGATAGTGCTTTGGACTTGCGTGTAACATGTCAAATATGGCGTGATTTCTTAACGTTGGTGGCGCCTCTTGCTTAATCCTCGCTATAAATTCCCGCGATATGGCCGTCATATTTTTGGAAGACCTATCATATTTTCGATGTTTGGGATTGGCAGCTGTGACAGGAGAAAACAGAAGTGCTTGGCCGCCAAACTTGACTTCGACAGCTATCATAGTGTCTCTGTTACTTGCAAAAATACAGCCACGTTCGTATTGCGTTGGATAGGGAAGGACATGTTCAACAGCTTTATGGTGGAAAGCGTTAAAGATGGCGTCGAAAAACACGGTAGGGAGAACGAGAGATGATTCATTTATACCACATAAATCTCTCCTTTTATTTATGAGAATGCTTGCGCCATGATGGACCTTGTAATCCAACACACCCAATGCTGGCTCGTAATCTAGCAGCCACTCTTCCACAGCTCGGAACGGCGACATCTTAGTCATGTTGGCGGGTGTAAACTCGTTGTACTTGAGAATGGTGTCGTCGTTTATAAATATGTAATAATGATATCCTGGTCGTCTATCCAATGCGGCAAAAAAGAGCACATTTCGTCCTGATGCAAAGAGGGTGTTCGGATCAAACAAATAACTGATGTGTGAATGATTGTTTTCTTGGCACTTAGCTCGGAAACTTAGCACAATCACATCACAGTTACAGGTCTCTGGATCGCCAATCTGAGAAGAAGAGGCCAAGTTTCGGTGAGGAAGGCATTGCTCGGTTTCTGTGAGATAAATGAAAGGCTTTCGAATTGTACTTCTTTGTGCTGTATAAGCGCGAGGCTTCGAGTTGTAGGCGAAATATTGAGGTGATGAATAAAAGTCAATCTTCTCTCTAAATCTGATCATGTCTTGTACGGTTTCTTTGGTATAAAGAATCATGCCAATGACTACAACTGAACTCAGCGCCAGTGCAATTATAAAAACGGTCTTTAACTTCATCTCTCTGTAGCGTTTAAAAAATCCTGTGACAAAGCTTAAGGAAAGTGTTTAACAAGAAGCCTTGGGGAAGTGTATGAGTGATTGATATATTGGTTAAAAAATAATAATAAAAAAGAAATAGTTCTTGAATGTCTATGATCACTTGGAAACAAAAATTAGAGTCGTCGTTTTTAGCACTTCATGCAACCCAGTTTGATGTAATGATAAAACCGATTCAAACGGTATGATTACAAATTAAATAATATATCGTTATTTTTGCGGTTGATTTTTATTATGAAAATTTAAGATCGAAAAGAACTCCAGATCGAAACCAAAAGTGGATATACGTTTTTCTAGCACTTGAGTCATGTCAGCATCTGTAACCCTATAAGTTGACATTACTGAATAGCCATTATTTTCATGTTGGAAGTTGAGCTTGAACATCGGCTAATCAGAGGACTCTAAAGTTTGTGATAAATCTCTCACTACAGGCCGTAGTCTGAAGGAGTAATTCTCCAAGTTTTGGCAATTTGGGCCTGGCTTAGGTTGAAATAATTGAATTCAGTAAGGAGTGGTTTTTGTTAAGAAGGATAGACATTAACAATTCTCTTCCACTTTGAAAGGTTTTGTGACAGTTGTGGCAAACAAAGACTAGACTTATGTTGTGATATCGAATAAGAGTAATAAAAGCCAGTTCCTGCTAAGCAACATTAGATATTCTGTAACCATTTAGTTTTCACTACTGTTCGACGGTCCGTGGGTCATTCGTCCATTCAATTTTCTTTTAAAATCAAAAATTGACATCAATTTTCAATTTTTGATTTTAAACGAAAATTGAATGGACGAATGACCCACGGACCTTCGACCATGCCTTCATGTTAAAATGTCTATAGCATGGATAAGATCGAAAGCTTTCTCGAAATCTCGGCATTTATAATACGCACTTAATAACAGGTTTCCAGGGAAAATTTAGTTTTCATTGTACTTTTTATAAAGCGGCATTTATTTGAATGTCGAAAAGTTATTGTCTTTGCATTAGTACTCTACGCGATTGGCTAAAAGAACTCTCGCCATTTTTTTTCATTTAATCAAAAGTAAAACCAAACCAATATACTTGCTTGCACACGTTTCCCGCTTTTCGCGGCAGCTATATGGATTTTGTTCGAGTTTTGATTGGTTCACTATATCGTCTGTGTTCTTTGGGTCTGGTAGCCGCTCTCGCAAGGTCTCACATGAGTCGCTTGATACTCAAACAACAGAAACAATGCCCCTATCCCCAGAACAATAACAGCTGCTACACTATGACGACAAATAGAATTACAAGCTCATGAGAGCTTCTGCTCTTCTGTGCCCTTTGTGATTGCATTGTTAGAGTAATTAGTTTGGTTCTGGTTTTACTACAATCAATTGACAACCGCTCTATTGCTGAAGTTTAGTTCAAATAATAAGTACCCAAAGAACAAAGATCAAGAACGTCTGAAAATATCTGGGGTCCACATTCAAATGCAACGGCAGAGAAGAAAACTAACTACAAGGAGGGTTACAAAAGATATGTTATGTAATGTAACGCTACGACACGTTGAACGTTTGTTACTTATGTTTGGGTCAGCCTTTTATTTTTGAAGTTTTGATTTTAGAACATAAAAAGAAATGAAAAGCAAGTATCAAATAAAGTAACCTCTGGTCAGCGAGAGAGCCGGCAACAATATAATTAATTGTTTCCCGCCGTGCTGCATTTAAATGTTGCCATGGCCACGTGACCATAGATCAACCAATGAAAACGCGCGTTAACTTCAATTAAGTTACAGCTCTATAACAATAAACGTTTTACAAGTAGTGGCTGGGGCAGCTTTTTGCGAACTATTTACGAAACTGAGTCGAAAAGAAACAAGGGTCACTAACGGTGCACTAAAATAGACCTACATATGAAGTGAAAATATTCTTACATATGATTCTATCATATGAGCTCATAAAACACGTTAAAAGAAATAGCTGTCTGCCATTTCGACATTGTTGACTACAGAGTTGACATATGCCCTTTCAATGTTAATAAGTGCGATGTTACTGACACGTTTTTGCCCCATGGTGCTGCGGAGGTAAGTTTTTAATCTGCGCAATGCACTGAATGATCGTTCTGCAGAGCACGATGTAGCAGGTATCACTGCAAGGATATGTACCACATTAGAAAATTCTGGAAACATATCAAATAGATCATTCTCGTGCATTGTCTCCAGCATTTCTGAAACAGTCATGCCGCCTAATCCGTGCGCACGACGAAAACTCGCGTAAATTTTCTGCTCGGTTTCCAGAGTCTCGCCGTCGATTTTGTAAAATTTAGCAACGCTGAAGAAGCTTTCTTTATCAGGTGTTTCACTGTGACAGATATTTCCCAAAGCACAGAGTATTTCCTGGTCATTTGCTTTAAACCTGAGCTCAAGCTCGGACAGCACCTTGTCGATGGATGGTATGTGCATGGTAAGTGTTAATACGGTGGTGCGATTCCGGTGTCAGCTGCGTTTGTCTTTGCGCATGTTCACCTACAAGGGCTTGAAGGCGGTGCGATGGCGTTCGTCTGGGTGCCCTGGCTTCTCGTAATTCAAACTGAGAATTGGTCAGCCACTTCTTCATTTTCAGACCCATTGCTGATACTATCTGCCATACGCTGTTGAAACTTTCTTCACTCCGACATTGGTGCAGGGTCTGAACGGTCATGTCGGCATTTCTACGAGCGGAGATGACGTCGACCGTCCTCCCCTGAAGATATCAGCACAGACTATTAGCATTGCTCAGGATTACTTTCAGCTCACACAATCCGAAAATAAAGTCCAAGTCACAAATTGCGGTCAATAAGGCTCTGCTCTTAGAGTAGGTTTTTGGACCTTTTTCTGAAGACAGCGTGAGCAGGGTTTTTTCAATGCGTTCCATTTGCCCAAACTTCTCTTGTTGACCAAACAATTCTGAGTTGCCCCCCAATTTTTTTTTTTGGGGGGGGGGAGGGGGCTGCCGTCTCTCCGGCCCGTACGCCTATGGCTGGACGCCGACCTCCGAACGCAAGATGACGGCATAACCAAAAGTTTTCGCATCGCTAGGCTACCAGATTTTGGTATGGTGCTCTGAGTTGCCTCTTGCCTCTGCGTTCATCGAGCTTTCGTGCGAAACCACTGTATTCCCCTAGTTCCTTTTTATGTAAACCAACCTCATTTTTTTTAACGAGGACTCGTTTTGTACCAGAGGCAACAGGTAACTCGGAAATATTGATTGGTTCACCCGTGTAGCCATTTTGCATGAGTACATTCAAACACAGTTATGACATATCGCTGTAAAGAGAGGTAACGAGCTCACACATTCTTGAACCGGGGGAAGGCAAATGACAGTGTGTCTGTACTTAACTATAGAAAAGAAAAGGAGAGATGACTAAGTAATTCTTTAATGATATCAATCCACGGTATGTTGCATTCTTTTAACTGACGGAATTAAACAAAGGTATGACTTTGCTAAAGAGTAACTGTTGGACAGTGCTGTAAAACGTTCCCAGACACCTTAAAATGAATTAAACTCCAAAAATAAACAGCTGACCCCCATAAAGACCCTCAACGTAAAATGGGAACGTTCAACGCCTCGCACCGTTAGAAATTGCCAATAAAAGACATTCATCTCGTTTTCAGTTTTTAGGCAAGTCTTGTGAATGAGAATACTAGTGAGACAATTTCAGATAGTGCAGAGTGCAATGTATAGCTCTGGCACGATAGTCACACGTCCTCAAGCCTGCCTGGTTCACTCCCGGTTTGTATTTACTTTGGTACAGAAATAAAACCTTGATTCAGGGATTAAATTAATTTGGGCTTTCATTACGTGCCATGGCGTCTGCAGCAACATTTGAACACTTTCCTGGTTTCTTGTTTCACAGATTTTACAATTTGAAAAGTTTTAAGGCCACTAAATCGGGAAAGTTTAGCTAGATATGAACATTTTGGTCTCTTTCATAGAGACAATTTAAAGAGAAAAAAATAGGCCGCTAAGTAGAAGCAAAATATTTCCATTCTTAATGTGAACCCTGGCAAGCACACTAGTGTAGTCTGATAATAACAGTCATAACAGATTATACTTTTTGAACTGAGCTAGGGGCAATTCTAAAAGATACGCAGTCACAGTAGCGTTTTTTGCACTAAAACGGGAGAAGTGACGTTACCCGAAAAATAGCTGTTGTCTTGGGTCATATCACACGACATATAAAAAACCACGTGGCTCTGCGGACGAAAACGGAGTATATCACGCTAACAATGCTAGAACGCATGCGTCTTACATGTTGGGTTCTACCACAAGGAAAAGCACTCAACGTTTTTGGGTCGTGTGATCTCAATGATTTTGTCCTAAAGAGAATAGTACCACGAGGATAGCAAGAGGTTTCCTAAACCAAATATATAGTTATTGATGTTATGAATAAAGCAAGGTAGGTGATACACCTTTTTCACCCAGTGTGCATAGGCACCTATCCCTCCTCAACCACTTCCTTACCTCAAGACTAATTAAGTAGTTGATATAAATTAATTAAACAAACATTAAAGTTTACACCTTATTACCTTAGGGAATTATGCCCTTATTGCCTTAGCGGACATCAGCCCCCAAACCATCCCAATGGTGCACTCTGCACAATAAACATTCGCTTTTCACGCTTGAAGTTCTCTGTCCTTACTTTGAGATTCCACATATAAACACACACTACATAACATACATATATGGGGTTAGTTTTCTTCTCTGACTTGCATTTGAAAGTGGGCTCCAGCAAATTTCTGACGTCCTTGATCTTTGTTTCATCCTGGGGGGTACTTCCTCTAACCTTATTATTTTACATTAAAATAATTTTAGTCTCGGGAAACAACGACATTCTTTAACTGTTTCCCTCGGGACCAGTAGTTAAGTATAAACTAGGGTATCTAAAAGATAGTAATGCTGCTACACATTCTGTTTATAGTGACATATTTTACGCAGTGATTTACCTGCTCTACCTGCGCGTTCCAAGACTTACATTACCCTTTATTTCTAAAAGTAGTGTGTGACTTAAAATCTGTCCTTGTATGGCATATGGCTTCAGGCATGATGACGCATCGATAGCGAGGTGTGACAGGGGATCGTGACAAGAAAAGCACATGATGATCTGAACTATGTTTAGACATAAAACGATCACATCAACCTCCCCTTTACCAGATCGCGAAAATGAAAAGATGTAGAAATTGTAGGAGCATAAATTTAACTTACAGATTCTGTACTAGTGCGCATTTAATGTGTCTAGAATGTTGACAGACTGTGTCGAGGACGCGTCCATCGCAACGTGTGAAAATGCTAAAGCTTTAGCTTAAATTCTTGTTTGGATGAAAAGGACTAGATCGTAGTATATATGAAATTAGTGAAATGTTTTACGGTTTTCGTTTGCTTAAATGACCAGTAATTAAGTATAAATTATAAATGCCGGATATCGAGAAAACGTTTGATATCAAACACGTGCTATTGATATGTTCTAGTGGCAAATTCAAAATACCCCGGTCATCGAGTGTAACAATATATTATAACTTACTAGTAACAAAAGACGGTGAAAACTAAATGGTTACCGAATATCTAATGTTGCTTAGCAAATATTCACTTTCGAACGGTATTCCACGAGCGCTCATTGGATATGAGATGGTGGATGGTCCACAATAATTGTTTTAACAAAAACGCCCCCAGAATATCGAAGACTGAAATAATCTAAAAATAAAGACGCCCCCAAAAGTTACACGTACGCTTATCATATTTATAGAGCAAGGAATAATGGCTTTTAGTATCACCCAACTAGTGGACTAATGCAAATCCTGCATTTTGATTGGCTACGTTACTAGGGGACTATTAGTAATGGTCCTCGAGTAGCGAAATTGGCGCCATCGAGCGTGACGTTTTCTTTCGTTTTATTCCCAAATAAATATTTCTTCAACTCGCATTTGCTAACTTTATCATTACCTTTTCTGTCCGACTAGTTGGTTGATACTAAAACAATTAGACCCTTCGCCCTCAAGGGCCACGGGTCTAATTGTTAAATATACCATGTTGGCTTAGCGATTGAAATTTCTTGAATTACATTATCTAATGATCCAGTCAGTTTTAATAAATTACGCGTATTCGATATTACGGCACCAGTCTAATCTTTGTTTGCTACAACTGTCACGCAAACTTTCAAATTGGGAGAGAATAATTAGAGTCCATGCTTCTTGTAAAAAATCACTTACCATCGAATTTTTAAACTTAGATTTTTCCGGATTCGTAAATGTTTCCGGATCTACCAATTTTAGAGTATTTGGATTCGTTGGCGTTTACACTGACAGGGTATTTGGATCCTTAAGGGCTGGTTCACACTATTAAGCGACACAACGACATAACCGACAAAAGGACACAATGACATGACCACATAATCTCCGGCCCGGGTGTCGGGAATGTCAACATCGACATAAAGACATAAGGAAAAGATCAGTCTTTTTTCTTATGTCGTTATGTTCATGCTGTTATGTTGCTATTATGTCATTATGTAAAGATGCTCACTTTTCAAACATAACGATAGAAGTCCCTCTTATGTAGTTATGACGCTAGTTTGATCTAGGCCAAACCGTTTACACAGAACGATAACTCCGGGATCATTCATTATGAAATGCTTACCAAACTAAGCTGTTTGTTGCCTCGTTGGACAGTCCCTTACTTAACAAGGTGAAACGAAATGCCGCCAAAAAAGAAGGCTAGGGGTAGGGTGAGACGTTTTGAAATTTTCTTTCTTTCCGGCTTTCATGTTGTCTCACCCAAAACCGTCGAGGTCCTTAATGGTGCCATTGTCGAATACGATGAATTGTGGACGACTTTAACATTGTTTGCATCAATGATTTTTGTTTTCTCGGTAATATCAGTGGCACCACCCATTATAAAATTGGTTGCCTGCGGTACCTGTAACAGAATGAGGCAACGAGAGACCGCCATCAATGTAACTACTGGGTCCACCAGTTTTGCTTTACCGCAAACTCAAAAGATTGCAGGCGGAAAAATATCCAGATTCGAAAGAATTTAAGCGTTTACAGGACAAAATTCTCTGGATTTAAAGTTTCCATTTTAAATTCCGCCTTGAAAATCTCCGGAGACACGACCAAACCGGCGTTTTTATTTTGGATTCGTCCACTAGCCTGTGTGTAAACTGCAAAATTAATCCGGTACTGAAACCTTCCAGATTCGTCACAAATTCGTCTTAGTAATTCTTTCAACCTAGGCCAGGCCCGAATCGCCAAAAACTGTGAACATTACGCTTTCAGACAATCTCCAACGGTGAGATATTTCACACCGAACTTAGAGTCCTTTGATTAACCGACTGTCAAGCAACGCTGACTTCCAAAATAATATAATCCGTATTCCTTCTTTTTCCACTCCAAATGGCTACTTATAGGTTTACACTTTTATCAAAATGTTGACATGACTCCAGGGCTAGGAAAACTAATGTCCAGTTTTGGCCATGAGTTCTCGTCGATCCAAAATTTCCATGATAGATTTCAACAGAGAAAAACATAAACAATCGTTCTTAAACGTAGCCAGTAAATCCGTTTTACCATTATAGAACTGGATGCCATGATGCCCTGAAACATACGACTCTAATTTTTGTTTCCAAGTGATCGTGGACATCCAGTAACTATTTTATTATGTTTTTATTATGTTAACAAATGTGGCATAATCATTCAGAAACACTCCGCACTGCTTCTTGTTCAACACTTCTCTCTGGCGCAGGATTTGGTAAAAAACCCCAGAGTGAAATGAAGTTTAAAAGCGTTTCTTCACTTGCACTGGCCTTGACCTCAGTTGCAATCGTTGGTACCATTCGTTATGCCAACGAAACCGTACAAGACATGATAAGATTTAGTGAGAGCACTAACTTTTATTCATCAACTCAGTTTTTCGCCTACAACTCGAGGCTTC
>Ga0126338_10003746_pt1 | contig 10711 bp, 7 predicted proteins | sample OrbCmetagenome_2_FD_92529 | JGI IMG/M metagenome (GOLD analysis project Ga0126338, IMG submission 92529) | Coral microbial communities from Petempiche,Puerto Morelos, Mexico - Orbicella C C metagenome | ecosystem: Host-associated > Invertebrates > Cnidaria > Coral | place: Petempiche,Puerto...
TCAAGTGAAGGGATGATTGAAAGGTGACAGACTATATCTTGGATTAAACTCACTTTTAAACAACATCCATGTCAGCAGTGAAATGATTATCTTTATGTACTAGAATGATGATAAAAAGAGATAGTCTCTTTGTTGTTTTCCCACATTATCTGTTATTAAATTTCACTTCAAAATAAAAATGAGCGATAGAAATTTTACACAACGTTTCGATGTCGTCATGACATCATTATCAAGAGACAAGAAAATAACGGTTCAACAGTGTTATATATGCGGTGAGAGGCGTGATTGTTCATGAACATATTTGTTTAAACAAATAGTTTCGCGCGGATGGAATCCGATTGCGTGTTCAGGCTAGGTTTCTTCTTTCTTCGAAATTTAATCTCATTCGAATAAATTTCACTTGTTAAATTTTCTGCTCCCTTTTTTGCGGGTATTGTGCGAGGCATGGTGGCCTCATGGTTAGTGCGCTCATCTAGTTCAGACAATGAAACAGCGCTCGGCAGTAGTCGGAAGCTGGAAGGAGCCACCGAACATTTGATTGGCGGTAGCGAAAAACGCATTTGTCGGTTGAGCTTTGAATTTTAGAGTCCGCATGTTATTGAAAGGCGCAGTAGAAAATAAACCATTCGTTGGAGATTGTGGCATTGACATGAAAAATGTTCATGGATCTCAATGTTCCTCTTCAGGTTAACTAAAATCTCCAAAGTGAATAATACAGTGTATAAGGAATATTCTATCATTTAATAGAAATCTTCATCATCATAAACATTTTGGAAACAATAAGACAATAATTGATAATTATGTGCCTCAAACATAGTGGCTGCCAATTAACAACTCCAGGGCTTATGTTCCTAAGGCTAAATGTATAGCAGGAAAACAAAGAATCGATCTGACAGCATTATTTATTGATATTAATTCAAATATCAAATTATTGTTATACATCATAAATAGAAAGGAAAACACTCCAAAGAAAAGAAAAATGCTCACCTTGCAGCCATCAGAACAAGACAAAGAGGAAAGAAAAACTGCATTTTCAGCAACAATGACTAGATTGCTCGAGAGGTTCAAGGCCCTTGATGCATCTGTAATTGATAAAGCAAGTGAAACAGAGCCGAATTTGGTGAGTCTTTAGTCAGTCGTTTGTGTTTTCCATTGGGTTGAGGGGAACTTTTGGAGTGCGCGGTTAAATTAGGATTAGTTTATGGGGAGTACTTTTACTGTTTTGGTCAAAATTGCTGTTCTGTAGTGTTGACACTCAATTTAGTTTGCTTAAAAAACAACAACAACCAAAAAAACAAAAACAAAAAAACAGGATTGTGTTCAAGGACATTCACGCGAAAATGTTTTACTCGATAGATTTTCTTCAAACTTCTACTGCTGATTGATAATGAATTACTTGTTTCAGAAATGAACAACAACAACAAAAAAATTGGGGGTCACGGACTTTGTTTCAGAGATAAAGCATGTGGAAAAGTAGCCTGATTTTGAAAAATTAGTGCGTGTAAATCAGGATGGTCTCCAGAGTTTTGAGCTTAAAATAATAATATTATTATCTAAGGTGAATCAACGGAGACAAACTATCCTACAGAAGTAATATTTTGTAGAAGTGAATCTGTTGCGTTAATAATTCAAAATGTTACATGTACCAACGTTTTTACAAACTTAACTCTTCAAGAGGTATTTGAAACGGCCGCACAGAGAAACGAAGAGCCAAAAAGAACAGAATTCGATGGTGCATTTTGCAAAAAATTCAATTTGCTAATCAATAGATTTTCTTAATTTTTTCGCTAAACGTAGAATATCGGTAGATGAAATGATCCATCAAAAGAAAAATAGGGGTCACCGAATGTCCAAGATTGCTGAATCCAGGCAAAGCTATAGCAATGGCCATCTGCTTTATCATTGTTCATTTCATTACTTAGCGCACGCTCGATGCATGATGTGGTGTATGAATTTGCATGTGCAGTAAGGATGCGCAGAAACAATTAGCGCAAACGTCCTTAAACCTACATTTACATGTAATTTTATAATGAATTTCAGGCTAGCTGACCAGTTCAGAGATCAACAGAAAGATGCCAAAAATTTGAAAACTAAAAATTGATCTCAATGAGTAACAGTGGTACAGTACAATTTGCGGCAAACTCGTCATTGAGAATGATGTGAAAATTGAATTACATTTTGTTGTCTAGATGTGAACTGTAGGGTTGCAAAAAAATTATAAGGATATACATGTATGTCCAACCAAATTGCTATTGAGTTTGATTTAATTTTGTTAATGACAGTGCAAACATAGTTTGTATCAATTCTTTTCTCAATTTCACGTCTGAGATTCTTAGCCCGATGTAATACAAAATCAGCACCTAAACTTGTCCAGAGGGATTACACATTAAAATGTAAAGACGTAGGCAAATTTTGATCAGCCATTTACTCTTCTGATAATCCCCTTTCATTTGGAGCTCATGTGTAATATATTTACAGTGTATAGTATTTTTCATGTCAGGATGAATTTGCTTGTGAACTGGAAGGCATAAGAGTGATTACAGAACTCATGGTTCACCTTTGTAGTCATCAGATGAAAATATCAAGCGCTGAGAACCCAAGTGAAGTTAAAGGTAATCAAGACATGCACAATACTCACAAGGAGAGAATATAAAGTTGTACATTAATTTCTAATTAATTTAATTAATTGGTGTTGGTTTTATTTCAGAATTTTTCACAAACTTGGGTCTGTCCCACCTCTTCTCTGTACTCAAATCATTTCTCCAGGTCTTGGTTCAAATTGCTGAGCAGTCTTCAGGAACAACCGACACACTCACTGCCCTCGATTCATCCTTCCAAAAACTTGTTCACACTTCAGGAGCACTCTATTGCATGTCAGATTTCATTCATCTGCCACTAGATCTATGCCAGTTTTTGATATTTTTGGTGTCCATTCCTTGGTTGGCGAGATGTGATCCTCCCTGGATTGATCTACCTCATGGGTTTGGTCTGTCAGTTGACGGCATGGCCAGAGTTGGAAGGTCACTTGGTCCAGTCATCGACCTTGAGAGCAAGGTTCTGTGTCTGCATTTGCTGGCAGCACTGGATGCAGCACCAACATGGAGGACTCAAGTTTTCCTGTTAGTTTTGGTAAGAGTTTAGTCTAATAAGTCTAGTAGTCTAGTAGTAATTGTGGATTTTACATCAAGTTCATGCACGCAGAAATGTTAACAAAACTCGCCAAAGTGAGAATGCAGTATTGATCTTTGAATCATCTTGGGCAAAAACCTTGGTAAATTGGTAAATACTTTCAGGCGATATATGATTGTGCTCTGTTCAGACAATATGAAAACCAATCAAATGTCTGTGAAACATAACATGATAGAAATGCTCTCTCTTATGCGCCATGTAATGGAAAACTGAGCTGGATTCTGTATACCACTTACAAAATGTCACGAAAAATACAGCCATGTTTTTCAGTGTTATTTTTCTTTGTAAAAGAGCGCATTTCACCAACAGAAGTAGACGAAACGTTTATGTACATCAGGGCAATTTCTGCCCCGGTTTGTGGTGATTCATTAGTGACTTGTAATCCGGTTTTGTTTTTGTCTTTTTCAGCAGAAGGACACTGCTATTGACGCAAAGATAGCAGCCCTAAAGCAGCTGCCTCTTTTGCTGTGTTCTCTTGGCTCATTCTCATTCCACCTGATCTCAGATGTCCTTCCTGGACTTCTCTCCTGTGGTGAAGCAGTTCAGGAGGAAATTGCCAAAGTTATTGGCTCCTTGGCTTGCATACTTACAGAGAATACAGTGATAAGGAAGTTGAAGGAGCAATTGTCTTTTGATGATCCTGTTTGTAGCAGTATCACATTTCTCTGCCCAGACTGTGATTCTAATTTTCAAAACAAAACAGGTAACATTAAATTAATTTTTCAGATTTTTGAAAAAGCACCAAAAATCTATAGAAAAAAGAAAAAGTCTGTTCTCGAGATTGCGGGAAAGAAAACCGACAAAACTTTCATTGCTGCAAAACATAACTTTAGGACGCATTTTGGTATTATTTGAAGCGATGCCATCAAAATAGTGTTCAACTGTTGGCTCATTTACTATTATGATGCAAAAAGTATAATTTGAAATGTTTTTGCGATTTAATCAAGTTCAAAGGTACAGATATTTTTAGTCTTGTATGTTCTTCTTGCCACACGCCATAAGGCATTGGTGTCAGCTTCTTCATATCAGACCTGGTTCACGCAAAATGGGCGTTTTACCGATTTTCATTTTTGGTTTATTTTTTCCATGCAGATATCGATTGCTATTATACCTAACCCCAATACATTTGCAGTGACTGGTGTAATTTTCTTATTGATCCAATAGACCGTATAAATGGTATTCCCGGTATTGGACTGGAACTAGCTTGCAACCGAGGCTAATGCGGGGAGTCTTTTCAATTGCAAATGACATTAATCTTTTTGTAATGATATTTCACCGCATGAGCCTCCATTGCAAGCTAGTTCCAATCCAATACCGTGAATACGAATATGGTCTATTAAGGGAGGACTGTTAAAAAGCTGATTGAAAATGCTTGGTACATGTATGGTCCAGAAAAAACCAAGACACCTTAACAGTTTCTGGTTTCTCCAACAATTTTCTTTATTAATGTTGCTGTTGTGACTAAAAGAGTATACATATGAACACCATTGAACTGGACAGATATTCACTGTGTTGAATGTTAAAAGCAGGTAAAAATGATGTTTACTTTTCTCTTTAGGTAATAAGGATGAAAGTAAACTCAGTGCGATTGTCAATGCTGCAATATTCACTCAATACCTACAACTTCTATCCCCTGATACAAACGCTGCCATTAAATGCGCCTTCATCAATAGTATGAAGAGAATGTTTACTCACATAGCATTTACAGCTGACTATGCAGCTCATAGTTCCATTGTCAGTGCAACATGTTTTGATCTTATTGAGGACCCAGACTTTGATGTGAGAATGGCTTTCAGGTGAGTGAAAGTTATCGTAATATAATGGACACTAGATTACAGTACCACAGATTCAAAGTTGGTAAAGATTCAAACGCAATTTTAACAGATGCCTTCCCTTTTCTCGGGTGGCTTCTAAGTCTGACTACACTCACGTGAGGCATTCAACGTGAAACGTTTTTTGAGGATGCATCAGTCAGTAATTTGATGCAAATGAATCCTTATAACGTATTCTGCATCCTCACAAGCTACAACCGTGACTATTGGTTCCTAGAATTAGAACCTGTACCTCACCAAGTACGAAAAGGCACTCATAAAACCACCCGTTAGTTGTGGCCAAAAAAACATGTGGAAACGCATCCGTCATCTAACGCAGCAGAACAGAGACAGAATAAATAAGCTTCAACATTCTGCATTCATTTTAGGCAAAAAAATTTTGAAAAAACACTGGGCAACCACAAAGACTGAGCGACTAGAATGACCTAAATATCATGCCAAATGCTCAAATAATCCATAGACATTCTATCACCCTCTACGACCTTCTCCATCTTGCCATCAGAACATGTCCCACTGATTCGTAGTTAGCCCAAAGAAATTGCATTTTTTCAGAATTAGCAGCTCAGTTGCTAATTGTAGAAGCAGCCACTTTGGTTCGCTATCTCCCATATTACTTTCCACCAGAAGCAGTCATTCCTGATCCAAGGCGCTAAGTTGGTTCATTGCCGGTAATTTCCTGAATAGGTCTCCCATGTTTGCCTCTTCCAGATCAACCCATAACCAACTATTGTATCAATCACAGGTGCATGTGGTTGCCATGTCCAGAATTGGTTAGAATTTCCATAAGTGAATAAGTGGTAGACATTAATTTTCCGACCGTTGCAACCATCTCAAGCAGTGTCTGTAATTTGTGTAACTGTTTGTCATTTCCTCTCGAGGAATCTCATTTACGAAGTTACCTGCCATGCCAGGAATTAGCATCAATTTGTATTTTTTGCGTGAAACATGGATGGGAAGAATATGTCAATTCCCATCCATACGCTCTTCAGGTGGGACCCAAGGTCTCCATTGCAGTTTTAGTACGACCGTAAAGACGTCTGTGCACCAGCACGATTGTGCTCTCTAACTTTTTCATCACTGTTGTTCTCATCTGAAGGAACCAAACACTAAAGTTGTGTATGTTTTTGTTTTGTTCAGCAATGTTGTTCCCTACATTGTTAAACCTGGAAGAGCAGATTCAAATGACAACATGCAACACACTGTCATTTCCAAGTTGAAGAAAGTGTTCGTCGAAGCTTCCTCACAAGGCAACTGCAAACTACAGGAAACTGTGGTTTTAACAATTGGACAGCTTGGAAGAATTGCTGAAGGGGAACTGCTGCTTGTGGTGATTGTCAGTTTGTTGGAAAGCCTCACTGCTCACTCTCAGCTTATAAGAGCTGTCGCCTTCAAACAGGTAGAATAGTCTACAACATTAATCCAGTTTCTCTTATGTTATGTTCTACTGGAAACAGACATTTTAGGATGGTAATGGGTTTGCAGGCAACATTGGGCAGGCCTGTGCTCTAGAAGTACCCTGGTGCCACTGGCGACGAACTTTTGCCTTTGGGTGACTGGAAAAACTTACTTTTTTCATATAAGCTTCTTTAAGTGCTGGGCGCCCAGGATCTCATGGTTAGGAACCTTTGGACTCCTTGTAATTTTTCTTAGACCACAGCCTTGTTTGGGACAAAACGGTTTCCAAAGATTTGCTCCATCAAGAACCTCTAAATACAGATATTTTTGTTGATTATGCATGACTGAAATGTTGGATTTCATTGTAGTATAGAATAGTTTCCCGACTATTCTAAGTGGAAATAGTCGATTAACATTCAACAATCCCGATTGGTAATTGTAGGCATTGCATTATCAAGCTCAATAGATACATACATGTAACTTGTTGCTCTGTTTTCCTATCCCTGTTATAGGTTCAAGAAGTGGCTAAGTTTCAAGGCAAGCAGCTGAAGGATTTATTTGCTGGGTTTAAGCAGTCCATTTGTAAATTTGTAGTGGATGCAATTGATAAGATTCACAGCCAGAACCCTGCCGCTAAAGTGTCTTTGGATGTCGTCTCAGAAGTGGCTAGTGTGTTTGAATTCAGAGATGTGCACTCCTTTTTGAAGGTACACAACTGTACAATGTACAATGTAGGTGTTCTTCTAGATCCTTCAGGGAGCGTCTGAAGTAAAATTGTTGAATTGTTTTTTATACGTTCTTTGGTTGGAACTATCACGTGTGAATTATAAAACAATGGGCATAATACATAGAATTCTTTTTTTTTTATCTCTCTGTTGAATGAAATTTAATATCCCACTCTTTAATACAACATGGCTGATCCATCCCGATGGTTGGTCTTTCCTACATCTGTTACCATTTGAGGAGTTTCACAATGACGACAAGAGTTATTGGTTAAGCTAGGTACATGCGTATCTAATAATAGTACATGGGTATGTACCTTTTGCAGAGTACATTGCGTTTTGTCATCCCTTACCTTGTCAAGAAAGCATCACCTTCCTCATCAGCCATCTTACGGCATATTGCAAAAGAGTTGAAGATGAACAGGCGGGAGATGTTACTGGAGAACTTCAAGTTCATCTTTTCTTTCCTTGTGAGATCATGTTCACCATCCGAGCTGGAGAAGGCTCTTGGTTATGTTCAGGTAACGGTCATTCCAGTGCCCTTTTTCCTTGAAAGGGAGGGGGGAGGTTGTAAACAGGATAGAGAATTTGGGAGAGGGGCCGGGAGGTATTGGAAGGCTTGGAATAGTTAAAAATGTATTTCGGCTCAAGTGGTTGGAAGAACAAGATAGCTAATTGGTGCTGGTGTTTAACGCCACTGTCTGTAGCTGACGGGGCTAGGAGTATTACTGGTCTTCTTGGATGGGTCGCAGTTACTGTAACAAAGTATGTCAAGTTGGCCCATTTATAATTCCTGCATGGGCAGTGAAATGAAATTGTTAGAGTGGAGTGTTGTGCCGCAGAACACACCACCATAACTCCTCCTAAAACAGACTCCAATTCGCTAACTTTTATGCCACCCTGCCTACCATACTAAGGAGATAAATGTCATCTCTTTTTCCCATCTACTGGAATCTTCTACACCCTTAAGTGTTAGTGTTACAAACCCCTTATTTATGTAATTGTGCCTTTTATATTTCAGAAAGAGACAGACGTAGAGCTTGGCAGTCTTTTAAGATCCGAGGCGCAGAGTGTTTACAATCAGCTGTTGTTGTATTTGAGTGTCAGTTACAACAAAGTGTTCAGCGGACTGGCAATGTTAGCTTCAAAAGATGACACATACACTGGGCCAAAGGATCTACAAACCATGCAGCATCTGGTGAGGCAATCTCACGGATGTTGAATAATTCATAGGGGAATAGGACATCCATTATTGCCTTCCATTTCTGACGGTCTTGAGCCACTCTTTTGGCCTCACACCAACTCATGTTGGCCTCCATTACGTCTTTATGGATGCTTCTGCGCCACTTAATTCTAGGTCTACCACGAGTGCCTTACAGGTTCATCTCGTGGTGCGCTATATTCCTCTCACCATGCCTAAGTGTATGACCAATCCATTTCCAGCGTCTCCTCTTAATGGTGGTGTTGAATAATTACAGTTGAAATAGACCTGTCAGATTAGAAAAACAAAGATTTTTGGCAACATTAGTATTTGGATTGGCCGTTTGCCTTTAAGCAAGTTAGAACCGTCTCAAGCAACTACTGAAACTTGTATGAAGTCACGGTATCATTGACATAAGTGCTCATTTTATCACTCCACCGCATTAATTTGGCATGGGTGGAGAAATGAGAAGATAGTTTAACGTTGTGGGTTTAAAGTTTTTCGGTAGACAGAAATTACATAGTGTATCTGCTATCAGTGAAACGTGTCCAGTCTGGGATTCTCAGTTTTCTGATCTCAGTCCAGTTCATCAACTGCTAGACTAGCAAGTCGTCTTGTGCACTATGTTCATCAAAGGAAGTTCTCAAAAGGCTAATCTCAAAAGGCTAGTGGTCTATAATTGCTGGCCCTTAACGTCAGTTTCTGTAGCGTGGATAAACTAGGAAAGTTGGTAATTTCCTTGGTTGGGGGTTGAAGTCCATCATAGGTGCCACCCCTCCCACCTCAAAGTAGTCTGGGAAGTTACTCTAAGGGTTTGCCACGAACACTGTAAAATACTGTTTTTGTATCTGCAGGCAAATTTTCTGCAATCCAGGCTACTTGGCATCCTTGCTTTTTACAACACTGTTCTCCTCACGAACACTGATTTGGAAGAAAAGAGATTAGCTCTAGAGAGCCTTACCAAGCTCATGCAAGTGATGGGGCGCAAGTTCATAACCACCGTACGAGTCAAAGTCATGGGAATCCTGCGACTGTGTTTGAGATTCCAGGACAAGGGGTTCCCAGAGCTGTCATGTGATGCATGGGAAAGTTTTGTGCGAAATGTCGAACTGTCTAGTCTTGGTCCAATGCTGAGTCAGATTGTGGTTACCCTTTTGCCATACCTGAACAAACTTCCAGCCAGAGTCACACAGATTTTCCACTTTCTGATTGTGGAGAATAAATCATCTCTGCAAGACTACTTCCATGAAATCTACTTTCTTCCTGACATCCCAGAACTTCGCAGAGTCAGTGCTGTTCTCAGATCTTGCAGTGGGAAAGCTTCTAAGAAGATGGACTTACAAGCTCAGCTGCGGCAATCTCTGAAGGGCATTTCTCATGAAAGTGCCGATGTGCAAAGACACGCTTTATCAAAGCTCAAACAGTTACTTCATGATAACCAGGTAAATACTACATGTACTTCTAACAAGTTGAAAGTTGCGATGTTTTCGTATTGTTAGATAAAGTGTCTTGGCGGATGGCCATCAGTGTTCCTGTGCATGCAGGTATTCCAGTTAGTAGCTGTGGTACATGTATTGCGACAACCAGTTTTCGCTTACTCCTTCTCTTGTTCCTTCCATAATTCTCTTTTTGACTCTGTAAATTACAGCTTGCCGTAGATTCCAGTCATCATGTACAATGTACAGTTATTTATTTCTCATTCCGTTTGAAAGTCAGCAATAAATAGAAGGAAAGAGAAATCTGTTTGCCTAATGACTGTGTAAAACGCGTGTCTCCAATGATTACGGCAATGTCACGTTCCTATATGTGTTGTGAGGTCATCTTAGGCTATCCTTTACTTATCAAGTATTCGTTGTCAACCGATTGTTATACTACGAAGTGAAGACAGGCAGCGAGGTTAAAGTTTCTTGCCTAAGAACACAGCGCAGTTAATTTGGTTAGTGCGTCAACCTAGACCCATTTGTTATCCCTACATTAAAAACACTATTCGTTAGGTCACGGGATCTAAACGATGCTGTTTGTAGAAAAACAATAGCGTATTTGGTTGTTTTCAATTGAGTGTCGTAAAACCAAAACCAATCACAAAGGACACGGACAATACAGAGCACCAATAAAAGCTTGAAGTAATTACTTTGAACTGACTCAATGTGCAGGAAATCGAGTGCGAGTGAGTCACAATTACATTTTGGTTTTACTTATGATTGGATGAAAAAGTAGCGTGAGTTTTTTAATTCAGTCATGTGGCGTAGTTGATGCAAAACCAATTACTTTTCGACGCTCAAAAGAAAACCACGCAAACTTATTGTGTGCATACATCACAGAGTAGTTTCTGTCTGTTTTCAGACTACTCTGCATGGCTATGTCCTCAGTAA
>Ga0126338_10003747_pt1 | contig 10709 bp, 8 predicted proteins | sample OrbCmetagenome_2_FD_92529 | JGI IMG/M metagenome (GOLD analysis project Ga0126338, IMG submission 92529) | Coral microbial communities from Petempiche,Puerto Morelos, Mexico - Orbicella C C metagenome | ecosystem: Host-associated > Invertebrates > Cnidaria > Coral | place: Petempiche,Puerto...
AAAAAAAAAAACGTTGTTCATTCAATCCTTCACCTACTACACCTAGAAATTAACAATCTACTTAGCCTAAATTGCCACTACAAGAACCTGTTTTCCCAGACTTCAAAAAATGTAGGTTTTTACACACGGGTTTTTACTGTATCACCCAGCCTAGCCCGTCCCACCCCATGCGTCACCCCTGACTTTTCTTGACTCAAACGGATTTCGATGTCATCTCTGGTTTCACTTGCTTATAGCGCAACAACTCATTCTTATTCTCTTGCAAGTAAATGAGGGTACCGGTAGACCAGCAAAGCGTGGAATAATCTACTTCATCAGTCACAAAAAATGCATCGATACCTGCCGTAGTGTAAATCTTCAAGTCGCTCAAAATTTTATCTGGATCTTCTTCACAGACACTTCCAAACCGTAAAGAAACAGCCGCCATTTTGTTAATAATGCACACTGTTAGGCTACTCACTATCTACAAAAATATAGATTTATCGGAGCAACGTAGCCAATAACTTGGAAACGGTATTGTTGATAAGACGCTGGTAGGTTTATGCTAATTCCACTGTAAATTAGTGTCCCCAGACTCTTTATGCAGGAAACCATCTCGTAGGGCTTCAAAATTAATTGCAGTTGCACTCGCTAAAACACAGCAGTTGTAAGTCTTTCCAGACCATTCCACATTTTCCGCAGTTGAACGAGTAAGTGCATGGTCAATCATATTTTGACTGGCTAAACGTACCGACCTCCTGAGTCCTCCGATAGTACGTCAGACTCTGTACACGCAGTCCCACCCCTCGTCACACCCAGTTTCTATGGACCTCATTAGTCAGCTTGGGCTCCACTTCTTGCCAAACGTGAATGGACTAGGATCGGAGTGTGTACGTGTCATGAGTGTATTTTCATTCCTAGTTACAAATTACTTACGTATAGATCATTATCCCAAATTTATCTATCAAGTTATACATATATAATTGGACAGGCTCGACGGGACGTTTGGGTAAACGAGAAATCCTGTGCCAAATGAGGTCAACTGGGAATTTCTCGTGCTCCGGGGAAAACGAGAAAATTCTTCACGGGTCTCAGGCGGGTGTTAACAGTTTTTCGTCTCTCTTTCGAGTTCTCCCAAACTTTTAAGGGTGTTTCTATATATTAAGGCAGAGAAAATGTTTCGTCAGTACTGCTTTTATAAAACACTGACAAAAAGAAAGAAAATCACAATAAGGCCTTCTTGATGTTCTCAAACAAATGATTAAAAAGAAAACTGATTTAAAAAGGAAATAGTACCATTCGCAAACTTCAGTGAGCGTTACGGGGATGAGTGTTTTAAATATTTCCACCCAACTGGTGTTACAAAAGGGCATGAACTGTGCCTGGAAAACGACAAGTAACAAACATAACAGGACATGACAAAATAAGGTTAGAATAACAGAACAGACCGGCGACTGATATATGCAATAATTAAATTCCATCTGGCTATTAAAAAGAGCCGAGGGAACGCCCTCTACCGATAGGGGGCGGGTATGACTACCTAAATTAAACTAGTCTATCATATGATCACTAAACTTGAGGGTAGTTGTAGTTCAATTATTTTTTTCGTGATGTGTTGTTAACGTATAATCTGTACAGCGGAATTAGAAAAATTATTTTCATTTGTACATTGCTTATAAGTGCACTAAGTAACTAAACTAAGAAACGTCTTAAATTTTTCCGCATATTTCTTAACCACAGGAACTGCCAAAAGTCCGTGAACTGTTTGACTGAAGTGCGAGCAAGGAACGTATATCAACTATATCATATGAGTAACAATTATTCCACGAGCGCTCGGTAGATATGAGATGATAGACAGCCAACGAGACGCATAACACTGAGTTGGCTATAACCATTTCATCGGTAACAAGCGAGAGTGGAATAACTGTTTTATTAAAAACGCCCCCAAAATGCAGAAAACTAAAATAAAATAAAATAAAAAACGCCCCCCAAAATCACGCATACGCTTATCATGTCGAGCGTGGTATAATTGCTCAAATACCATGACGGACTAAGCCAATGAAAACTCTTGAACTGCATTATCTAATGATGCACTTTTTAATAATTGTGTATATTAACTGAACTTAGAAAATGTCTTCAGGCGTCAATTAGAATATTCATCTAAATGACTCTTAACAAGTGGTTGTTTAAAAAACCAATCATATGACGCAAAAGGAAATATGTGGGGTTATAAATCTCACGATAGACGGCTTACGCGAATTATTTTTAACTTCCATTGTTCAAGTAAGAATATATGCGAATGTTAACAACATCTGCCTGGTTGTATTGAAAGACTGACAGCCGTTAGCGAAGTGTCCATCAAGCCACTATCGCACGTAATGGAAGAAGAAATTTCACTTAACCCGGAAAAACTCGACATAACAATCGCACGGAAAGTGTACGATGAGAACCTTCTGGCCTCAACTCACGGTTACTCAGGCTATGAGGAGTCACGAGACAAGAAACAGTATTTGCGCTCTCTTCGTGAAAAGCTTGCTTCATGTTCATGCTCTGCGAGTGGTTTTTGCTCTCTCCTTGCCCGGCTCGCTCCGATTCTTCGCTGGTTGCCAAAATACAGCGTGAAGAAAGATTTGACAGCAGACTTAACTGGAGGAGTCACAGTGGGAATTATGCATATTCCCCAAGGTAATATTAAAAAATATATTGAGATATGAATGATAAAATAAGTAATACTTAGGGAAAGAGGCGCCAAGTATCATTATCATTCTAATTTTTGTACATGTGTTTTGTTTTGTTCAACCGGCGAAGTTGTTGGGCTTTCATGCAACCTTATTACGTAATTTATTTCACGCGATTTAAAAACTATAATTGTCGCTCGATCGAGAAACCTTGAAATTTGTAGAATTCAACCGAATTGATTCTTTCCGTAAGTTGAAACCTTGTATAAGAGCGAACTGGGAATAAAGTTGGTTAGTATTTTTTGTGATAGAAGTTCATATCCTTGAGGTTATCATTTACTCTTTTTCTTTGTAATATTTTGAAGTTGATTTACAGTTAAATAAAAAGTTGTTGATTTGTCGACGATGGAGGCGATAAAACAATATTGGTACGACAGTAGTACTTCTTTTCAAATTTTGATATTCAATTTGTTTACACGGTTGAACCAGTGGTCGTATTTTGATATAGTGACCGCGTGATGACGAATTCATGATCGTGTGATGAGAGACTCTCTGCCGTTGGGGAAGTTGCTTCACAGTTTGTTTGCAAGTTTGTTGAGTTTCGCACTTTCTAACAAGATGCAATCCAAGATATGTTACAGAGAAGAGTTCAACAGATGCAAAATCTATCGCATGGATGGATTTGCCTTGAACTTGGAACTTTTGAGGAATTTGCAACCGCTGTGCTGCCCCGGGTGTGCTGCAAACTTTGGCCACCCGCACCAAGATATGTTTATCATCATGTGATCACTTTTTTTGAATCACGTGAATGAAACCAACGGTGGGTGAAACGGCCTGAAAAAAATAAAAGCCATTTCAAAGGACGTCTGGGATCAATAGTATTGCTGAAAGTCGGACCCGCACTTAACGAAAAGCGCCCTCATTATATTTTATATCGATCTTCTCGTTCTTACATCATTTGCATTTGTTTGGAATCACTTGCTTTCTCTCTTTCCTTTTTGAAACCATTCGACAAGTTAAGGTTATGAACTTGGATTGGTCAGCCTGCTCAGGCGTTGTATGCGATTAATACGTGACATTATGCTCTTAGCGATTGCGTGACAATTTTAGCCGTTTATAAGACAATGTATGAGAATGCTTCGAAAATTACTCTAAATGCTGCGTGTAGAAAACAATTTGAATAAAATGGCTTACCTTATGTTTGCATTGCGTTGTTTTGATGTCTCTGGGTTCCTGAAGGTGGTTTAGAGCCATTTAGGCGAGTTTTACTTTCTGACGGTTTAATTGCTTCTCTTTAGGGGAAGCAAACCGCCAGAAAGTAAAACTCGCCTAAATGGCTCTAAACCACCTCAGCATAATGTCACGTATTAATCGTATACAACGTCTGGGTTGCCTTTGGTGCATTTAGCTGCTGTATTTGTTTTCAGCTTATTTGTTCTCACCTGCAGATGAAGCTTCGCAGGTGTTCTCGCTTCACGCCGGTTTGGTGACAGTAGAATTTACGAAGGTGGAAATCTTAAATTACTCTTTCAGTCAACAAACTGTCAGTTGAAATCCGGACAAACGTTAATTACACCACAGTCGGAACCCTTGTTAAGGCCACCCTCGGGGTATTGGGACGTAATGGGGGCTCGTCAGGAATTAGCACTGGACTTACAGAAACGTCAATTTGTATTTAGTCAAATACAAACAATCCTTGAAGGCTTGTGCTGCACTACTTGTTACACACAATAAAGCCTATCACTGTTTTCCTGATGCACTTGTCACGAAAATACTATCTCCTTTAAAAATTACCATCACAGATTTTTTACCATCAGGTTATTAGTTAGTTACATGGAAGCACGTCAACACAGGCATAATAAACGTTTGTTTGAATGTTTTTCTAATTATCAGTCGACACTTTCTTTTTCGGACGCAAGTCTGTCATCGCCTCTACCAAAACAAAAGCAGACTTCGTGTGTTTAGGGGTAAGGACAAGAAAACCCCTCGTCGGGACGACCAAAAGTTGGCTCATTTACAGTATTTTACGGACAATATTTTCAGGACTTTGAATTGATAACTGGCCACTTAATTGGTGGCTGCTTAATAGAGGTTTGACCTTATCTTTTATAATGTACGATGACTTCATCTCAGCTGATGCCATAGTGTGTTCCGATATATCTGGCGAACATCAGAATAAAAAACACCGACCAACACAGGGCCGGTCGTACTACGTTGTCAGCTTTTTAACAATTTATAAGCTACATCAGGAACCCATTTATTTTAACTGTTTACGACTGAAGTGGGGAAAACATACACCTTGTAAAATGGTAAAATTTGGAAGACAAAGATAAGAAGTGTTCAGATCGATATTTAAATCTCTGTTTACGTAAACTTAATTTAAGAAAAGTAAGATTGTATAATTGATATCGCAAGTAGAACTGGACAGTCTCTCCCGCGTTTAAAACAGCTCTTGATATTAAAAAGATATTGATATTGATATTGCTAAGTCATGTGATTACGTAGATCCGGCATTCAGATTAGGCGTGTTACGTCACTAGCAGGAGTTGTACACGGTATGATGGTCTTCTGCGAGCTCTCGGGCTGTTTAGATCTCTCTACAGATCACTGAGTAAAAAGATGTTTAACTCTCCCCAGCTTTTTCCGCAAAATTGATGGGCTTCGAACCAATTTCCGCTCCACAATTTTCACATACATTGCATGGTAATCGTTGACTGAAACACTCTTGCGCATATAGGCAGCCTCTTACGACTCCTACCTGGCTAATTTCCGGTCGGTTCGAACCTCTTTAGCTTGCATGGCAGCCCGGGCGGGGAGGGGGGGGGGGGGGGGGGGGGGGGGGGCGGTTAGTGCCAGAAAAATTGGGTGGGGGTGTGCGGCCCGCTTCCCAAAACCCTTACCTTACTTATGACCAAAATCTGCGATTTTCCCTACCCTATTCAAACCCCTGGTTTTTAGACCTGCCTTATAATTAGCTCCCTAGTTCAGACCAATGTTAAATTGCCGTAAAGATAATTTGTGAAGGGCTTTTGTTAACTTTCTTTTCGATAATGATGAAAAAGCGGCTTCTTCTTGAAAAACATACCCACATCAAGACCAGAGTGCAAAAAAAATACGCTATTTATGACCAAACTCGCCTAAATCGATATCCTATTTATGACTAGATGGCTGAAAAACCATATCCTTTGGGGCCGCACATACCTATATAACCCATATAGGAAAGTACAGCCCCGGGTGTTGCAGATGCTTCCTACAAGAGGTAAATTTCCGTCTGTAACGCGGCTAAACCTCCTCGGCCCTCTGCGCCACTACTAGCTACCGCCAAAGAGAAGAACTCGGAAATGAGACTCAGCTGCCTGGTGGAAGCAGCACAAAGATTTGGGCCAAAAAACGCTTGGGCCAAACGAGAGTAGACAGTTCATCACAAAGTAACTCCCGTTGTGTTGCCGATGGCTTGAATCTGTTGATCTTCATTTTCCGAGCATTAACAGCGACCATACTCTTGATCAGTAACCCGAGTGCGTCCCGAGACAACCCGAGATAAGACTTGTGGTTAGCTTTATCTTTTAACAAATCTTTATTGAGTGTTATTTAAAATTGATATTTCTGCGGGGCGTGAACAACAAACAGGTTGTTTCACTCACGCACCTCGGAAGCGTGACTTAATCGTGACTGTCTCCTGACTTCCGTCAAACTCAGAAACAAAAGACATTGATGTTGTCTTGCGTGACACAGTAGTTGTAGTTGCCGTCATGAACATCAATGGAAGAGGTTTCAATTCATCACCAAACACCAGACATAATCATTGCACGGAAAGTTCGCGATGAATCCTTTTTCGCTGGAACACACTGTCGTTCAAGCTGTGAAGAGTCGGTGAATGTAAAGACCTACTTGCGCACTGTGCAAAGAAAAGTTTCTTCGTGTACGTGTCTGACGGTGAATGGTTTTTGTTCTTTCATTAACCGGCTCGCTCCCGTTCTTCGCTGGTTACCGAAATACAACTGGAAAAAAGATTTATTGCCTGATATAACCGGCGGAGTTACAGTGGGAATTATGCATATTCCTCTAGGTAATGTTATAATTACTCAAACATTAGTCTTGAGTGGTTTTATACAAAGCAAGTCCCACACGACCAGGATTTTTCAATGTCTTGAACGACGACTTGAAATACCTATTGTAGCCTAAATAAATTCATTGTCATTTATCATTCGAAAGGCCCAGAGGGTGATAAAGCTGGTTGCTTTCTTATAAGCTTAGGTTTACGTGTATCAGATTTAGATTAACGTAGATTTACGTGCATCAACTATAAAGACGTAATCTTTTCAATGAACGTTTATGGATTGCTTTGAAAAGCAGTGTAATCTAATATTTTGGGAATATTATCGCTAAAAAGTAACCTTACTGAGCTGTAGCAGTAAAGTGAATGGCACTATTGCGATAACAACAACTGTTACAACAACAATAACTTTGAGTCATTGGTAGCCATGGTAGCCCTCAATTGGCAAAGGAATTCTGGGCGAGCTATGTAACAAGGGATCTATATTATTGAGCTCACCGAAGATACTTACAAATTACAAATTGTACCGCCAGTGTCGGCTTTTACAGTTGTTTCAATTGCTTTTCGTTCTAATCAACAGCATATAAACCTGTGAAATGAATCAGTCGCCACGCTGATACTCCTTTGGTCAAGAATGCGTGATCTTTACCTCTGCTCGCAAAGCAGTTTTATCCGAATCCGTCGTTAGGAAAAAAGATGGCGACTGGTAAATTTACTTAAGGTATCAGTATACCCCAAAATTGACCATTTTTCAAAAAAAAAAATTCTTTTTTCGCTCTTTCAGATAGATCTTATTGCGATCCTTCTTTGAAAAAAAATATGAAAAAAGATTGATTTTGTGCACAGTTACAACGAAAAACGTTTCTTTGCATAATTATCTCTAATTGATAGCTGTCAACGGGTTGTCACGAGAAGTAAACTGGCATTTTAAGTTGCCTGACAGCTGAGATTGGCGGGCGCGTATGAACGATTACCAAACGTATGAACGATGACGACACGGTTTTTTAAAGACATAGCGATGTTGATCGCGTCCTCTCGCTCAAATCCGACCGGAAACGAACTTGATTAGTGAACCTCTGTACTTTGGGGAATGGGGCGCTATATTCGGAATTTTATTTTAGTGATATACCTTCGTAATCTACAATTCTTAGGCTTTCAGAAAATGAGTACTTTACTGGGGTTAGAGTGAAACGTCCGACCGTAAAGCGGCGCCAACGAATGATTGTAATTTGGGTATACTGTAACGTTCTAAAACCTTCAAACCTAGCACACACAATGTCGATAGCACAGTGACAAATACGGCAAAAATGTGGCTTCCTGGTACTTTACGGACTCATTAGGCTCGCATGGTATTGTGTTAAAATATACAGCCTCCATCTTTTTTCCTACGGAGGATTACGTCACATCCAGAAACAGGATGTCTGTGCACTGAACTCATACACCTGCATCATTAACATAACATTACTATGGACGACGGGAAACTTTTTCCAATGGCTACAATCATGCTCTTTAATCCAGAAAGGAAATTATTTTGCCATGACCACCGTTTTGGGGCTGAAATCAAACAGTTCAAACACAAAACGGCAAATTAATTTCTCCTGTCTAATGAGCAGATATTATATCTGGATGTGCAAGTTGAGAGATGAAATTCCCAACCCTCCACAATTTTTGCGCCTCGTAGAAAAAACTTATGAAATCGAAACAAATGAGCTCAACCTTCAACCTGAAAAATGGAAACCTCTCCTTGGCCACTTTTAGAGGGCTAAAGGCACAAAAATTACAAAACTCAAACCGCCTGACCTTCCGAGCAATATTACCATTACTACCATTACCATCATAATTGTTATCATTATTATTATTATCATTATTATTATTATTATTATTATTATTATTATTATTATTAAGTAAAAAAATATAGATTGGTACACATTGTATTCTATGATTTAGTGATAATGTAATATTATTTCAGATGTGTACAATGTGGGAGTCATTAAATTCCAGCTTTGGAATGCAAAAAAAAAAGAAAAATACTATGGACGACAAATGTACAGTCTCTGTTACTTAACCCACGAGCAGGATTTCTATAATTTTTTTTCGACATTTTTATTTTTCAGGACTCGCGTTCGCTATGTTGGCTTCCCTTCCTCCTGTGACGGGACTTTACACCGCTCTCATCCCAGTGTTGGTTTATATGATCATGGGTACATCACGGCATTTGTCTGTAGGTAAGGCTAAAATTCTCTGGTGGTAACCACTCGAGAATATGTTTTTCAGTAGGATGGATCAAAAAGGTCCCACACCCTAGAAAGTACAACGGCTCAGAACATGATCTTCAAAACCCCGTTTTCTCTGCATAAAAACAATTAAAAAACAAATGAATTCCAGACAGTTCTTGGAACGTAACGTCTCATGAACCTCTCGTTTAGATCATTTCAGGCTCTGATTCTTAGAACGTTGACAGTCCAACCCTCTAAAACAGGAAGTTTACCTTACGGCTTTCCTGAACGTCTGTAAATGTAACTGATACTCTAGTTTGTGACGCGATAAAAAGGAGAGAACCACCCAAAAACGTCCGGACAAAAATCTTGCCTTATCGCAAGGATCAGATACGAAAACCCCCTGACTGATGTACACCCGCTTTTTCATTCGATCATTCCATCTTACACATAATAATGACGTTACTGCAAGTTCTGAATGATGAATAAAATTTCCTTGGCAGTGGGATGAATAACCAAATAAGAAGTTAGTCTTTTAGTAACCTATCGCGATTTCTGATGATAAATTTTAATTCAGTAAAAACTTCTTAGTACCTTCCGTTGCGTTTTGTAATACAGTATATAGCTACGCTCACTATAGTCAATAGAGAGGTGAACTACAGAAAGTCTAAGTGACCCTGATTTAGAAGGTTATTTGCAACATTGATGGACGTTTGCTGTTGTCACGTGACAGGTAGTTTTGCGGTCATTTGTTTGATGGTGGCGCAGGTGGTCGAACGTGAAGTAGGTTCTCTGCCTTTAGAGCCGAGTCCTACTCCTGGAAATTCTTCGATGTCCAGTCCCACCCTATCGGGTTCTGGTGGTGCCTTATGGACACCCATGGACTCAATGAAACTGGAAGTCGCTGTTTCACTTTCGTTGCTTGTTGGCATTATTCAGGTAGCGTGAACTATTTAATGTTTTATTTAGTTAGATCATGTTAAAAAACCAAACAGGCTCCCGGCGAGCGAGGAAAAAAAAAAAAGAATTCGGCGAACGAAGCGCCCGCCCCGCCCCGATCGCTTCGCTCTCCAAATTCTTCAGTTTCGCGCTCGCCGATTTTTTTTTTCTGTCCTCTTCGGGAACCTGGTTGTAGGCTAGTGTAAAGCAGTTCGTGTTCCAATGCTAGTGAGGAGAACAACTTATCTGATTGGCACTAAGTTTCTTGACTGTGGCTACGCAAGATATTATCAAGAGTAAGGCCAAACACACTGCAAACTATTTCAACACAGTACAACGGTAGGCAAAACTGATATGTTTATCGCTAAAAACTAGAAAACAGACGCCGTTGACTGCTAAACATGCTTCGTATTTTACACATAACTCTCGAGAATAAACAACCTTGTGAAAAAACGAAAACGGAGGCTTTTATGTGAAAATAGAGTTATGGAGAGAATCTCTCGTTTTTGTTTTATTTTTTCTTCGGCTAACAACGCTTCATGTATTTCAAACTTTTTCTTATATACAATAGACAAATAACCGGAAACACTTTGTTGTTAGGTTGTCATGGGAGCGGCCAAGCTGGGTTTTGTGGCGACGTTCTTGTCAGATCCACTGATTAGCGGCTTCACTACAGGATCAGCGGTGTTGGTGGTAGTCAGTCAAGTAAAACATATTCTTGGACTCAAAATTCCGAAGATTACTGGACCACTTGCGTCAGTTAAGGTGCGCGGGTATCAGACATAAACTTATTACGTGGTTTTACAGATATAGCCTAGAGCGGTTTTCACCCGGGGGGGG
>Ga0126338_10003748_pt1 | contig 10707 bp, 9 predicted proteins | sample OrbCmetagenome_2_FD_92529 | JGI IMG/M metagenome (GOLD analysis project Ga0126338, IMG submission 92529) | Coral microbial communities from Petempiche,Puerto Morelos, Mexico - Orbicella C C metagenome | ecosystem: Host-associated > Invertebrates > Cnidaria > Coral | place: Petempiche,Puerto...
GATTTTCAGACAACTTTAACAGGGAAGCGTGTTCTGGAGAAGCATGCAGTTCCAAGTATTTTTTGCTGGTCAAGATCACCCAGGAAAAGAAAATCTCCGACAAAGCGAGAACCACCGCGTGCATGAGTGCGATTGTTTGATGTAAGCGTGCCATCATCCCCTGTCACTGTGACAGGTAAATATTGTTGTCGGTATTTCTTTAAACATTCCTTGGTTAAAATCATAAAATAATCAGAAGTATTTTTGTTTTTCATTTTAATCCATAGCATCAACTTTCGGCCAAGCTTCTGGTGAGGAAAGTTCTATGGAGGTCCAACCGGAACTGTCATCCTCTCCTGTTGTTGTAGACTTCCCCGAACCAATATACACTGTCACTATCACGGGTAAATATTGCTGTTGGTATGTCCACCAGATTGCAGTACCAAAACTCTGAAGAAATCAAAGTACTCGCTGACTCAGCCATGATGTTTCAACACACATGGCCTCGCTTTCATGCGAAAAATGGTGACGTTGCATCCAACATGGCGGACTGTGATTAATGCGAATTCAGGCCAGAAAAAAAAAAAGAAAAACCCAAGCCCATTGTACATTTTGGTACCTAATTCTCAGAAAATCTTGCTCCCCAGTAAGAAATCGTTTTTTTCAGCAAAGTCAAGGCCAATTCAGGGTTGTGGCAGCCAAAAAACCGAGTTGACGGTTAAAAAAAAAACAGAATTTTTTGAGTAAATTTGCCAGTTAACCCATTGACTCCTGTGCCGCCTGTAACCGACCATGATGAGCCTTGGCCTTTGTTCCACTTCTGACATCATCACCTTTGACCAAAATTGGCATCATTTATACTCAACTTCTGCAGGACGAAAAGGTCTTTCCAATGATACCCAGATCAGGGTGATCAGCTCAATGGAGCCTGAAATATGCTCGAAAATGCTCAGAAATATGAGTGAAAAACTAAGAGCAAAATTTCCTGCAACTATACGTGGCTCTCCAGGGTAAAAATTGCCTGTCTCGATGATGTTTTCTCAGAATTTTTTGAGCTTAAAACAAGCCCAGTAGAAGGTCAATCACTGCAGCAAGAAAAAGGAAAGGCGAAAAACAAAATTTAAAAAAATGAAAAGCCTTACATGTAAGACGTAGATCACTTTCTCATCTCATCTCAAAATTTTTATTTCTGCGCATACCTAAGCAAAAATGTTGTAAAACGCAATGCTAGTGGAAAGAAAAGCATGCTGTCATGTTGCAAATGCCTTTTTGAGTAGATTGAAGCTAATTTGGCCTATATCCAGCCTGAAAATCTCCAAATGTCCAAAAAATGCAGTTTTGGTAAAAAGTTCTGGGAATCAATGGGTAAAGTGTTAACTTGCAGAGCTGTGGTCAATACTCTGTTACAAATTCCAAGCTATAATGTTTACCATTTTTCAAAAGTGGTCCTCTACTGCTATAGGAAGTTGATCCTTTCCTAGTGCCTGACAGGGGCTACACCAGAACACTGGCTATGTGTACTTCAAATCTTAAGCATTGCTTAGTACATTGCATTTTCTGGAGTGGTACCATGGGGCACTTTCCATGCGACCAAATATTCCAAAATTTTTGAAATAGACTTGTAAATGATACAGAAATTTCCAGGGAAAGTTCCCAGAAAATCTGGAAATTGTTGAATTTCCGAAATCAAAAGCCAACCATTCAACCAAAAATTCCAGAAATTCAGGGATGAAAATCAAATGGAACTGAAATTTCCAGAAAATGTTCGAAAATTTGGGTATACCTCACAAGGAGTTAAGCGCACTAACCTTGAGGCCATCGGCACTCTTCATTTATCCTCTCTGTATTTGAAACTGGATTAATATTTTACTTTGGAATCTTGCCACTTGTCTGTTGATAATTGCTAGCTACAACTAAATTGGTCAAGAAAGCATTTCATAAAAATAATGCCCCTGTAGGCCGTGGTGTACATGTTTGTTTTGCATAGGTTGGCCAAGAAATGCACAAAGATTTATAACGCGTGAAAAGTGATTTTACCACTCATTAACCCCCTTGCTTTGCAATGTTTTTGCTGCCATTTTGGTTTGTATAAGGCCACTGCTGTTGCGGTCTAAAAAAAGTCACAATGTCGACTAATCGGCTAGCCTTCAAAACAGGCGTAATTTTTTCTGCGTATTTTAGGCGAACAGAGGTGAATGTGAAGCAAGCGCGAAGCGCAAGTCGTGCGTAAGGGGAAGAGTGCGAAAAAAATAATGCCTGTACACATACCATTGTTCAAGCTGTTCTGCCCCAGACACATCCTAAATGACCAGCCAATCACAGCATTACAAAAACAGTGGTAATCATGCTGCGTTGTAGGCCACGTTGTTTTCATCCCTAAAACAGAGAAATTACTTCTTTGGGACTTAAAATGGAAAGAAAAAACACACATCAATGTTTAGGTGGCCTCAGAGTGGAATATCAAGGTGTACAGAGTCCTCAAACCTTTCTGGTGAAGAAGTTTTCCTTCAACCGCCGCAAAAGCATGACGATCGGTGCGCTTTCAAACAAGTTTTGATAACAGATCGCGGATTTAAAGCAGCGTCCTGGACTTTAGAAAGCAAAAATGGTAATGTGCAGATTTCTTTAAAATTGAATTCAACTTCTGGAACAACTGGTGAGGCCACAGCTGATAAAATGACTGCAAAAGTCGCCGGTAAAAACTCAGGCCTTCATTTTAGCATTAAAATTTATTTGAACATGCGGTTCATGCAGCAATGCATGTCTGCAAAATTTTGAACATTTGCTTGCTTTTAGACAGGTTTCTTTGCCTCATCTAAGTCTTCAATGAAAATTTATTGTTAATGAACTTCCGGTCATGTTTCTTTCCTTTGGTTGCCTTTATTTGGGAATTTTAGATTTTAAAAGTGAACAGTATTTTTGCACGCTGGAATTTAATTTATGGCGACCTCTGCGGTTTGTTTGTATAGTTTATTCGCTTTGTTCAAATATATTTGTTTGAGTCTTATTCAGCTATTATAGAACTACTGAGAAAAGAACTAAGTGGGCACTAATTTAACACAGTTGAAATTTGATTTACCCCAATAAAATTGGCATAAAATGGGGTTGACTAGCCTACACGACTTCTACAGTTTGTGACATTTGTACATTTGCCATTCTCTGTTCGGTCACTCGACCTTTTTTGTCGCTTCACTCACGTTTGTAAAGGGCACTTCATGTTGCATAATAAGGAGGAATTTTAAGTAGAGTTGAGTCGTTAGATCGTGCTTTGGCAAATTTTTATAGGTCATAGGTCTGCATGGTTTCTGCTGTCATCTGCATGTTGCTTCGTAGAGTTTGACACCTCTGTTGTATTTGAAAAACAGTTGAGGATCACATGATGTAAAGTAACCAATTGGGTAGCCGCGTTCACATTTGAACGCCAGAACAGCTTGAACAGTGGTATGCGTACAGGTGTTATTTTTTTCGCGCTCTTCCCTTCACGCGTGACTCGCACTTCGCACTCGCCTCGCCTTTGTCTCTGTTCACCTAAAACACACAAAAAAATTACGCCTGTTCTGCAGGCTACTTATCGGCATTCTGTTTGCTTCAATCTATATTTGCCATTTTAAACTCAAAGTCATTGAAAAATTCCAAGCGAACAAAACTGTGCAGCTTATTGTTTTCCACTCTGGAAAATTCTGTTCCATTCGCCCCAGGAAATTTCTGGAAATTCACACCAGAATTTTTCGTCAAATGGAAAGCGTCAATGGTAATCCAATATCCATCTTTACCTTTACATAATTTTTCACAACAAATACAAGGGAACTTAAAATTAAGTCTTGCTAGTAGAGCAACAATGAACAATGAATAAAAGGAAGCCTCCATTTGGTGCAAAAATACATGTACGTGTAGGCTCAGATATTTGTCAGTGGACATTTTCTGTTCCGAGAAGAAAACAGCTTTCAAGAGCAGGGCTCAAGGAACACTGTGAGCTTTGAGGAGCAGATTATGTCCAAGAACAAATGTCTGAGCATATTTTCATGCCAAATGGAGGCTATTGTGTTTATTATCCTTCAAATATTTTTCACAACACAGGTAGTTTTGAAAATTTGGAAGTGTTACTCAAATATTCCCCTGTTTCAGCTAGGGCATATTCAGTCATGTGAGACATTTAGACCAATCGCACACGAGCGAAAATATTTGATGGATTTTCATACTGATATCATGGTCACATGGCTGATATATGGAAATGTGACCTATAAGACTGTGGGTGTGTCTGCGGTGGAAATAAACAAATTACATGTGAAATATAGAGAGGATATGAAACATAAGCCACTTAGAGTACTGGATGTAGTTCCGTATGAATTTTATGAGTGGTGTATTTTCCAGTAAAACACTCGTGTGTACTGGCATATAATAAACTACAATACTGTGAAACAAGGCCAGGACCACGGCATTCTCTAAACATAGCCGCAATGCAATTTCTCATGTCTTCACTCCAAATCTGTTCATGTGGCTAATAAATTAAGACAACAAGTATCCTAGAATTTGAGACTCCTAATAATATTCTAACTGCCTCATTGTGTCATGCAAATAGACAGAAACAAAAAGTGCAGAATATTCTTAAGTCACAGATTTGCATTTTTGCTTTAGAAAACAAAACAACAAGGAGAATCAGGGCAGCTGGTTTTATGAAAATGAAAATAACTATTATGACTCTATAACCACCACAATTCTGCACGAAAAACAGATCACCTGTTTTATAACTTCACACAGAAGTGAACATATAAATTGTTCGTTAATTCCCTTGCCATCTTAGGAAACCATGGTTGTTCCAAACAACTATGAGCACACATTCTTATTGTGTCACTTGGTAGCCAGGTGCAGAATGAAAGGGAGTTTTTCTGCTTTAAAAAATTTCATGAAATTATAAAATTTCATTCAGTCCGTAAGTTCTAAAATGCTGTTATCTCAATGGGAAACCACACAAATTTTGTAAATAGTAAAATAATATTAGTATAGATTTTGTAGTGATTGAGTTGTGTTTTTCATTTGTGTGCCAGACAAGATCTCATCTACAATTACAAATTTTGAAACTGAAATGAAATGCGTGAAGATAAGCTGTTTGAAAATTATTCCAAAAAAATATATACAATACTGTTATTAATACAGAGTGTGAAGGTCTAAATCCACCTTTTTTTAACTTCATAACTCATTGAAACTTTCCTTGTTGGAGCAAATAGTGTAAAAATTTTAATGGGGATTTTTCTGGTGATCCTTAATTTGAAAGTTCAAATCGATGGAAACTGGCTTGTTTGAATACAAAGGATTGAAATATTCAACTGTCGTAAAAAACATTGCATTTTCGGACTTCGCCATTAATTGCGGCACCAAAAATAAGCTTATTTACGCCATGATCTGGAGAATAATTCGAGGCAGACAACTCTATATTAGCACAAATATACAGGGCCTGAATTAGAAGAGGATTGTAAAATGGATGATCAACAAACAGATCTACTAAACCTCAATCGCGTTGTTATACTACAGTTGAGCTTAGCTTTTGCTCGTATCAGAGCCAAGTAGAAGCGGCATTTTCATGCCTCCATTAGCTCCACAAAACAAATTCTAAACGCTATTTTAGCTGCGCTACACTGTCGAATTTTGAGAGCGGGTCCGTTCAATATGTTTTGCTGTAGTCCTAACGTAAGCTAGTTGTAACGTAAGCTTCCGTCTTATAACATCAAAAATAGCTGGTTAAATACGAGTTAAATAACATTTCCACTAAAAAGTAACGCTTATTTTCTTTAAGCACAAAGAATCCACCCATAGACCTAAAATATTAACGAAAATAAAACTTCTCAAGGCAGTGAATAATAAGGTTACAAAGATGGATGTCACCGTTCACGACCAAATACTTCTAAAGTGAACAAAGCGTATCACTTACCACTCGCTTCTCACGAAAATCTATTCCCACAGTAGATATAAATTTAGGATTAAACGTTCCATCGGTGTACTGAAATAAAAGACTAGTTTTCCCGACGCCTGAATCACCAAGAGCTAAAAATTTGAGCAGATAATCATAATCTGCATCCGCCATGTTTGATTCGGGAGTTTTCCTTCAAACTTGCGGTACAAGCTGATGTTTATCTAACGGCTATTCTGATTGGTCCGTCGATAACTCTTCCGCTCTCTGATTGGCTACTTGGCGTTTCTTATTGTGGAAGTGGAAATTGGCGGCAATTAGCTCGTATTGGGCGGAGTAGGGTGAGGGGCCTCTTAGTCATTCTTAATTGTTAATTTATTGTTTCTTTTATATCAGACTGGAATTTTCTACTGAAACAATATATAAGCGGTATCCTCCACAATATTGAAGACTTTTGTTATCAGCATTTATTTTAGAAATGATTTTGACCTTTCAAATGAACGCCAATTAACAACTGTGGGAAACCGCAAAAATAGAGGCTGGCAAAACACGGCATACGGAAATATATGAAGTCAAAACTGAAAACACAGACCTGTCGACAGATCAGGTCATGTCCATACAAAATATAATTCTAAACAGAACTGTAACATTTACTTCATAAAAACCACTGGATTGTCAGAAAAAAGTAAACTTACGAGCACAATGGCTACTAAGGACCATTGAAGGAACATTATTTTTGAATAATAATGCTCAATCCAGAAGATTCTCTGTAGGCAATACCAGTAAGTGCAGAATATTGAATCAGTGGTGATCTTCCTCGACAAGCGAGCGTGCTGAAAGATCGCTCTTCATCCTATATTGAAAAACCCGGGTTTAAGAACTCTTCAATAAAGATTGATACACCTTCCCTCGAGTTATCTTAAACCCACATCTTGTTTGAGTTGGTTCGTTCAGTGTCGGCAGTGTCGACAATTAATAGCAGCGGATACGACAGAGTTTAAGGTTATTCTGCTCTTCCAAACTGATGTTTGACCGAGACATGCATGCAAAAGGAATATATGCCTACCGTTAAAAGAAAGAGGTGCATGCAATAAAAAACGGTTGTTTTACGAGACGCCAAATTTTCTCCCTGAAAAATAATTAACTCTACTCGTCCACTGCGGTGGTCAAGAGTTTAATAAGACTTGAGCCTCGTCAAATTACGAACAGGTACGTTTCTCGCTGTTATCGATACGGAGGCGACTCAGCCCAAAGTTCAGTTACAGGTCGGGGCCCCTTTCTCGAAAGTCGCGGTAACTTTACGGGTCGGAAGCCACATTTAGCTAAGAATAGTAGTGCTGGTTTTAGCTAAGAAACCAGTCCATTCTGTTTCGTTTCCTGATATTTTTAATGCTTTAATAATAAAACTAATAATATCGCGATCTTGAATGTATAAAAACGGCAAATAAAAAAACAGCTTTTCGGGACCGGTAACTACCCAGACTTCCGACTGAGAATGGAACCCCCTGGAGTCACACCTCCAGAATAAGTCATGTAAACCCTTCGTTATGCAAAAGCTACCGGCGTATCTAAGAACTAAAACTGAGAAAACCATGTGATCAAAACAACTAAAGCATCAAAGGAGGGTATTTCTGAGTTCCGTGAAAAGTTCGCGCCTTTCCACAGATCCGTGGTATTTTCTTAGTCACTTTGTCATCAATTCCAAGCAGGTACCTGTTACATACTGCTAAAAATCTGCCATTTGTTCAATGCTTCCGCTAATAAACTATTGTGAATGGCATTATGAGTAAAAAGAAAAACTCCAAAAGCTATTGTGGGAGTTGTTGTTGTTAATGTTAACCAGCCATGAAATGGTTCAGTTAGATACGAAGAATACTGACAATACTGCGGCAATTTGAACCTATAAAGACGCGACAACACCTCCTCTATTGATAATATACTTGACTATCTATGTTTAAAACAATATATTTTAATAAAGAAAACTCGGCTTTTTAAAAGTTTTTGAAGCGTATTCAGGACCGTTTTGGCATTACAAATTTTGCCCTGCAAAAGAAAAGTGCATTCAATTGTCTGCAAAGTGCCACAACAACATTAATTAAAGACAACCTGAACTAAAATACAATCAACAAAATCAACTACGGTATAAATTATAAGAATCATGATTAGAACAACATTGCACGGGATTTTTTTTTTTTTAAATAAAGGATAATCGCTGTTGTTTTAAGGAGAAAATCTAACTCGAACTAAAATAAAAACAATGTAAGGTAAGAGAGTACAGTTTTGAGTCAAATGACTATGAATATCTTAAAGAAATACTCAGTTTTCACTCCAAGTTCTCCCGAACTTTCAAGGTAACATAATCATTTACTTCGATGGAATTTAAACAACAACCTAAATGATACATACCACACGTTTTTCTCTGAAATCAATTCCGATTGTAGGAACAAATCGAGGGTTAAAGTGACCATCTGTGTACTGATATAAAAGGCTTGTTTTACCCACTCCAGAGTCACCCAAGGCTAAAAACTTGATCAAATACTCTCTCCCCTGGTCTTCGTCATCGGACATGTCGACGGTTCGTTTGTTAGCTTCAAATCATCGAAATTATCGCAGAATATTGAAGATTGTTTTCACAAATTCCCCTCCTTATTTGCAACTTTGGAACGATGCCAGAATTTTTTGGCTAGATGACATCATGTGGTAACTGCTAAACATAGATCGTGACTTTTGGTGAGATCCCACCGTGGAGTGAATTTAGCAAACAAAACGAAATTCATTTGCTAACAAACACTGGCTTTTATTATTTTAAATTGATTGAATTAACGAAAATCCGAAGTTAAAGGTAAAATACTGAGGAGTTCCCGGGTGAAATAGATAATGTATCTAATCATTTCTTCTTAGGTGCATTGGAGTTAGAGTTTTCAGCTTTCTATGAGCGTCTTCACAAGAAAAGCGGTCTTGCATACAAATGAGTGGAAAACATGGCTAACAGGTCATTTATCAGATCAACTATAAAATTATGTGAAAAAGATGTGAAAAACAAATTATTTCGCTGTCTGAGAATGAATCTCAGGCTGAATCAAATTGGCATTCATAACGTCGTTTTGCATTTGTACGACGCGGCTTAAAATTGCGGTTGTAGGAAAGAGTCAGCAATGGGACATTTTCATCTGTCGCAATTTGGGATTATCGGATATCTTTTTGGAATGGCGTTTACATAATAATGTTTAACTTTTGGGTTGTTTCGTTATTGTCGACGACTATTTTAGATAGAGTATTTTGGACTATTTTGGAATGCTGAGAGCCATCTCCTCGGCCTACACGTACTTACCACAAGCTTTTTCTAAAAGGGGCTTTACCGCAGAAAATTGGGAAAGGCCCTCCCAAATCACGTTCAATTCAATACTCGTTCCGTCTAGGGCTCACGTCAGCCGGTTTATACCAGGGACCCGGGGACCGTGTTACAGGGACAGGACAGAACATCCTCTAGTTCAGTTCCGGCCCTCTCTCTGTCACGCAAACAGAGGACCCTCTCTCTCTCCGAGACTTTAGGGTTGCGTGACAGAGAGGGGGCCAGCATCCAAGAGAGGGGAGTGCGGAGGGCAGCATCCCAGGTCCTTTGGCCATTTTGGAATGCCAGTTGTCCCTCTTGTCCCTGTTGGGGAGTAAATTGCGAAAGGCCCTAATACTCAGATGGGTGGCGTGTAGACGTGGTTATATACCTGTATTATTTGTCCACTCTAAGAGGAAAAACGTATCAATATTACACAGACCAACGGCGGAGGACGAGAAAAGAATCCAACATGGCGGACAAATACGAGTTAAAAAAGTGCTCGTATGTTTTCCGTGGAAACTTTGTTCATTCTACCTCTCAAAACGTGATGGAAATAATGCAAGATAAATTAGTGGGAGTCAGTACATCTGGAAAAGTAAGTTTGTGTATACTCTACAGATATTGCCACCTACAGGTTCAAAAGCTAGTTTCTTTGTTTACATTTTATCGGTTCTTGTGTACCGGTACCTAAGATCCAGTTCAGAGCCAGTTTATGAGCCAAACCTATATCTTCGTGTACTCAGACTAACCGTAAATTATACATTGTTCGGCTAATTAAAAGCTCAGCTTCTTAATCAGTCGAAATTCCCGGCTGAACGCAGCTGGAAAGACGAACTGAATTAGGGGATAGGTGGGTGGGTAGATTTTGTGTGCAAATCAATTACAGTGGAACCCCGTCTTGTGGCCACCCCATTTATATGGCCACCTCATTATTATGGCGTCTTTATTCTGGCCCAAACAAAAGCACAATCAGTCATTTTTATATTTAGAGAACCCCTTCAATATGGCCATGCGATTGGTTAACACGACCAGATGTTTGTGGTCCATTGGTGACCAGATTAACAAGGTTCCACTATAGAATCCACCATAGGAAACCTCAAGGCATTTGAACTTTGAAGTTTCAGTTTTTCAAACTCCCATCCCCTGGGCCAAAAACTAGGTGACTATAGGAAATACCCCCACACCTAGAGGCATACATGACAAAATTTTGGCAAATGGTAAAAAAAGTCACCCTTAAATGCCTACTTTGAACTTCCACATACTATTATTTAACAAATAGATTTCATGTTGCTGGGCAGCTGTTCAGTAATAAATCACAGATGACGTCAAACTGCCGAAAGACCAAAATTTTTGCACAGGAGCCATTAGCCCAGTTGGGTTGGAGGGGGGGGGGGGGGGGATAAAAAAGGGGGGGGGGGTGGTTTGGGCTTTTGGGGGGGGGGGGGAAAAAGTGTTTTTTTTTCCTCTTTGGGGGGTTTCGCCCAAAAAA
>Ga0126338_10003750_pt1 | contig 10707 bp, 8 predicted proteins | sample OrbCmetagenome_2_FD_92529 | JGI IMG/M metagenome (GOLD analysis project Ga0126338, IMG submission 92529) | Coral microbial communities from Petempiche,Puerto Morelos, Mexico - Orbicella C C metagenome | ecosystem: Host-associated > Invertebrates > Cnidaria > Coral | place: Petempiche,Puerto...
AAAAGGTTGATCCCACTTCTGACACCAAGTCTAGCGCTGCGTGCCACGAGAAGCAAGGAACAGACGAGGTATTAACAGCAAGAGAAACTGTATTTCTGCCATGTGCGATCTCCTCACATACACTCTCTATGTCCCGGATTCCGGGACCGAGAGGGGTCTCGGGACTAGTTCCCAACAGAGGCATTAAGAATTAGGGTCCAGTCCTTTTGAGTTATCCATCGTCCGAGAGCACGCCACGCATTATCTCGCAGATCACGCACAACAATTTTCTCTGTTGTTTGGGTAGTGAGAGGGCGGATATTGGTTTAGCTAAGATAGTGTAATGATCCGATGATCCGACCTTCGGAAGCTGTGATAGAATAAATAGCTTGGGTCTGTTAGTAAAAACCCAGTCCAATGTGCCAGTATCGCGGGTTTTGAAAGATACAAGTTGTTTCAGTTGGTTTACCCCGGTTATGAAGCTGAGACAAAGACTGAAAACATTTTCAAGATCATGGACAAGTATGAAGGATGGATCTTTCGCCAGTGAAGCTTAATTTTGAGTACCGTGAGGAATGTCGGTTCGTGTTCTTTCTTCAATGAACCTCATCAATCAAACAAAACTGTTTTAGTTGCTGAGGAAACAGCCGTTAAAAATTCTCCTCAAGAAAGGCTTGCTCGAATCTGTGGTGCAGATGGATGTCACGTTACACATTTCATGCAGATGTTGTTTTAAACTTCTAATGTATATTTATGTGGTATCTATACTAATGGTTCTACAAAGTTTTTTTACAGACTTGGGTTGTTTTCAGATGACTAACCGAGCGGTAATGACTGAGTTGGATGAAAATTATGCAGCTTGCTCCCAGCAGGAACGAACATTTCACCCATTGCAATGCACTGTCGGTCAGTTCTGATTTGATGAAGAACACAGCAAAAGTAACCAATCAGTGCAGAGTCTGGCCTGACCTCTCAGCTGTATATAGCCAAAGAAAATCCAGACAGAGAGGACTGCACTGGGGGTGTTCTGGTCACCTAGACAAGCAGACCTCCTGTGTGCGGACGCATTTCACCTTGTACTTGGCAGAGAATCAGTATTCTTTTATTTAGTGTAGTTAATTTCCGGACGACTGGAAACGTTCCTTGTACAGAGGCTCTAAATAACTTTAACCTGACATAGATTACATTATGGACAGTTGAGCCATTACACAGTTACAATGCAAGACTATGAAGGCTTTGAAGTGGGCCTTGCAGCTTTTGAATGCAAAAACGTTTACCAGTATTATATAAAAGTTTAAAGTGATCTCTTTTTAACTGAACGGGGATCTTTTGTTTTATAACTGCTAACATCGTCAAGACAACGGAAATCTAAGCCCGAAATACTGAAGCTATGTGCAGGTATTGTCGAATGACCAGCAATGTCCAATAGTTTTGTATCCGTTCTGTAGTTTATATTTTTCAGCGTGTCAAGTAATCAGTATCATTTCACCTACAAATTCAGTCCAGTTCAGTCTAGTCCAGTCTGCATACTCCTCCCAACTGGTCATGTACAGACGTCCACACACACTGGCATATGCATACAGGACAAGACAGGTCAGCTCTCTCGCATAACGCCCTGCAGTCCAGCTTAGATGATGGTCGAGATTTGTCGCCCCTGCCACCAGACAGGCCTACTGAATGTTCCTGCGCCTTCGGTGTGCTATCAGTGTTAAAAAACGACGCCTGACGATAGAAACTTATAAGTATGGGTGAAGTGGTCTGTGTTGTGCACATGCAGTATATATGTAGCTTGTCAGAAATTTTCGAATAGTTGCTGAAAATATTTTCTAGCCTCTCTCCTCTCTTTGGGAACATTGTGTTGCGTTCTTGGGCAAGACACTTTACTCTCACAGTGCCTCTCTCCACCAATGTGTGTAAAAGGGTACCGGAAAATTTAATTCTTGGGGTAACCCTGCGATGGACTAACATCCCATCCAGGGGGGAAGGGGGTAGAAACACTCCTAGTCGCTTCAGGCTACTGAAACCGGTGATAATCGCCAGTCTTGATGGGCCACTTGGCTCCTATGCAGACTTAACCTATCTTGTTACCCTCTTTATTTTCAGTTGATAGAGCGGTGTGCCCAGTCGTCAATGCCCAGCTGCTTACAGATACTCAACCTGCGTCTGGTCAGACATTTAACGTACTGCCTTCTGAGAGCAACCACAGAAATGCTGCTCTGTCATAAACTTGTCAGCCTACACCCACGTTCTCCAGGAAAGCACAGTTCCATTATCCAGTTATTCCACGCTTGTGCAGGCCCACTACCGCCTGTTCTAAGGTCGGGTACACTTCAGATGGACATGGGACTATCCAATGAAAACAGAATTGAAGTATGAACAGTTTGTTTTCTGTCAATGGACAAAGCATGAGCTTAACGTTTTTTTAATGATCGACCCATGGGAGGCATTCTCTGACGACGTCAAGGCAGCCATATTGGTGTTCCGTTCCCAAAAAAGGCATTTCTCTGTAGAGTGGTTTTCAATTGATTAACCAAACCAATTGCATTAATTAGACTACTCAGCCAAGCTCAGAGAGTAGTAAAACCAACACCAAACCAAAGTAAATAATTGCCTGATTAGTTCCGACACTCGACTGAAAACCGCTCTATTGATGAATGGTATCTGCCGAAGCACTTTAACGCAAACATTTTTCTATACGTGAGGTTTATTAGTATGACAGCCATAAAACATTTATTAGCTCAGTAGAAAAGTATATTATTTTCTGTAGAATAAGGGATGGGAAATGGTCAATGACAAGTTCTGAGAATCTGGAAACGCATCGTAGACTATCGTCTAGGCAAGATTTTTACCCGTTGGTGAACATTTTATTAGCGGTGGTAGGGGGAAATGACTGCCCAATCAGTTGAGTTTAGCACCATTTGGTAACCTTACAGCTGGTATAAGGCAATGTTTGGAGAATGTACTGTCGAGAGTGGTTTTCCTTAACTCGTGAATTGGTACAGTTCAAGACTCGCCAAATTGTTGTTCCCGCCTTTTATGCCCAATTGTCAGCACTAATCACGGGATTTAGTTATACGGGTTGAGAAAAGTCCTCTTGCAACTGTTGTAGGAAAGTTTACTCGACAGATATAAAAATTTGTAGTACTTGTAGAATTATTATTATTACAAATTTCTCGGTAATAATTCAAATAACAGCATCTAAATGAGAAAATGATAGTATTTTAAAAACAGCATCAACCAATTGAAAACACATATTAGTGAATTAACATAAATCGTTATAAACAAAGAAGTTGGAAAAATAAAAACCCGATGTTAACATATGACACACCTCTGAGGACATCCAGGATGAAATAATACCATAAAATATAATATTATAACTTAAAAAAATGTATGTGATGGTTTCGGCCGTGGGTGGTGGTGGTGGGTGGTGTAGGTGGCGATGTGGTGGTAATGGTGGTGTTGGTGATGGTAGTGATGGTAGTGGTGATGGTAGTGGTGGTGGTGGCAGTGGTGGTTGGTGGTGGTGGTTGTTGTTGTTGGTGGTGGTGGTGGCGGCAGTGGTGGTTGGTGGGGGGTTGGCGGTGGTGGTTGGTGGGTGGTGGTGGTGATGGTGGTGGTGGGTGGTAGTGGTGGGTGGTGGTTGGTGGTGGTGGTGGCGGCCGCGAAGGTGGTGGCGGCAGTGGTGGTGGGTGTGTGGTGATGGGTGGTGTTAGAAGTTAGGTGGGTGGTGTTAGAAGTGTTAGGTGTTTGAAGTTGGTGCTGATGTGTGTTAGTAATCTTAGAATGACATCTACCCAATAAAAGTAATTATAACAGAATAAAGTCTTCGTGAAATAGATCTAAAAACAACATAAACATCATCATGTAAAAACAACATAAACACGTACCAGAAATAATAAATCATGCAAATGAACAAAACCATAACTCACCATGCAAATTGTATATTGTAAAATTATTAATAAAAGGGGGTATAAAATACTGTACATAATATAAAAAGATATGATACATAAAGCAAACACGATAACTACAAATGAAAAAGGGAAATTAGATTAGTTGGCAATTAAAAAAATAGAAACTAGAATAGTACTTAGAAAGACTTTGATCTGATACAGCTAGGGTGTTTTTAATAGGCAACAAAAATTGTTACCGAGACAGGCTTTGCACGGAATGAAATAAAACGACATCCACAACTGAAATAATAACATGCTGATCATGAAGGAAAGTAAAAAAGACATAATCAAATAGCAATTGCAAGCATATTACAGGGATGTAATAGTCATTGTATAAGGAGGCTTGACTATATGAAGAATATTTTAATACGTAAAGAAAACGAGCAAATCACTAGAAGAAATAAAATAGTTTTTACCTTATACCGGTATAGAAAAAAACTAAGAGAAAAATTAAAAACTGTCAGAGGACACGAGGACCAAGAGTTGTCGAGTTGTATTAAAAAGGTGTCGAGCAACCTCGTTTCCACGGGGACCGAGACTCTCGTTCCAAGAGCCAGGGAACAAGGTTGGGTCTGTGCAAATGTAACTATACCTAATTAATGATAGAGGTAACAAATTATTGATGATTATTATTACTAACCAAGCGCGTGGTTCATAATAGTAGAAGATCGGTCTAGACTACGATTGATCACGACCATGTCCTAAAAAAGTCAATACCGACATTTTACCAGCGAGTTCCCGTGTAAGTTCGGTTGATAACAGACTTATTACACGTCTTTATGGTTACAATAGCTGTAACAACCTGATTAATCCGGTCCGAAGTCTAGAAAATGTTAGACTACCAGTAGAACATTCTGATTAGCTCCATGTGCGCAGTTATTAGTTTTCTTTTCCTTCTCAATGTTGTAACAGTTACTAAATATATTTTTAGGACATATTAAAAGAATTGATTTATGATTGCCCTTGTCGTCTCGTGGTTTTCTTATATCATAAAAACCTGTTCTGTACTTTTCACCCAACCCGGTAGAGAATTTTTGAGAATTACTGGGAAAAAAATGACTGGGAATTCTATCAGTTTTCGCAGGGGTTAGGCCTGTTCCAAGCGTTCTGCTGCTACCGTGGCGAACTAAATTCAAGAATTAAATTTGACTTAAGTACGGCAGTAGCAAGAAGTTTGAAGTTCAGCAGCCAGGCGCGCGACAATAACGCGACTTGGTCTCAAACGGCACGCTGCCGTTGCTTTCTAGCATTTAAAATGGTCTTCATCGAGGAAAATTTTTTCCGATCTTCGGTGAGGCTGAATTAAATTCGACTTTTGAAACCGCTGCCGTTCTTTTGTCATGCCACCGCCGAGCCAATTTCGTATTTGAGTTCGGCTCAGCAGAAGCACGACTTTTGGACTAGCCTTTGACAATGAAATATAGAGACAGTGCTTCCGGAAGTTTACACTTCCCTGCATACGAGACCCCGGGAGGGTCTTCCATATAAAATGGGCGGGGATGCTCGTCAGAAATTTTGAAAAGAACTCCTAAGAGGTACCAACATTTTAACAGGCAAAACAAATTTGAATCGTTCAACTTTGTTTTGACTTCTATCGTATGCGACTAATTTTAGGTTCAACCGTCATGAACTTTTATCGTAGGCTACGATATAAATTGTCTCCAACATGGTATGAATTGTAAGGCGACATATACACATTGTATAGACCCTGTATAGGATCTTTTGAAGGGACGTGAATCGATAAGTAAGTGGAACCTCTCCGCGGCCACAGTTTACATATCTACTCAGTCGTGCTATTGTATACATAGCGTCTGTTGCTGTAATTCGAAAAATTGCCTTTTACAGTTTATAAAGAACAATTGATCTCTGAATGAAGGATTGAGCAAAGCGATTTTAAAGTGTGGTTGCTTTTGAATCTCAGCTCTATCTTGTTCACCAGTTACGCACTGCTTCACATGAAATAAAAATATAAAATATTCGCAATTTGATTTTTTTTTCACCTGTACTGTGTTCAGTAAAGCGTTACATATGTTAATAACGGTCAGATTCACAGGAAACATAATCATTAATTACGCTTGCTTCCTCGGTAAACTATGTATTGATAATTCAGCAGACTTTAATTCTCTTTTGTGCTTCATCGGCGAAGTCTTCGCAGAAGAAAACATTGTTACGTAGCGAGCCAACATAATTCAACAATGCACCGAAGAAAGTAAAATATTAATGTTACCGCGACTGTTTATATATCATACTACGTTGTTCTAGTACTTAATTAAGCCTTTAGACTAAAAATCTAAAACCTGAAAAAAATATAAATTGATGACTTTTATTCTGAGGGCCAAGCGTTCTAAATCTCGCCCACTGACAACCCTAGTATCCTTACTACGACACGGTCTCTGGCATGTCTAAGTTTCTCTTAAGTTAGTGTTATTAAAAGAAGTCAGAGCTGCTGATAATTAAACAAGCAAGGAAGAAAAGGACGATGGAAATTGCCTTTAGGGCGATACTGAACATGTTTCCGTGGCAATTTCTTGTTTGTTTTATTAATATTTTTCATTCAATTTACTTTAGCTATTCAAGGAAGCAGTTAGCGAAGGAACAACAGTTTTATTTACATAGATTTAGCTACGCTGAGCTTATCACAGGCTTCGCATCTCCGGTATTTGAAAGGTAAGTGAGTTAAATTAATGATTCATCTGAGCTAGTAAGTTCAGTATGTCTGCGTCTGTAAGCGATGCATACGAATTGACTTTGGTAGGAAATAACAAATAAATTGACTTCTCAGAAATACAGCCTGCCGTTGCTTTTCATCCAGGGCTAAAAAGGCCTGCGATTTACAGATCACAGATCGTTCCCTCTTAATATGCATTTAAACGGAGCAAAAATTGCTGTGCTAAACGAAATAGTTGGTACGCGAGAATAAGCCTAACCGGACTTGGCTAAAGGATTTGGCTTCTCTTCGGCGTGCCTCCGTGTTTGTTATTGAGTACGGTATATTTCCTAGACAATTAGTTACTAAGAGAGCATGAAACTGAATGTCTGTCAAAAAGAATTTTTACGATAACTGTCTAATTTCTCGCGCCCTGATTGGCTCATTTTTATCATCAATAAGAGAACAGACGGATAAAATTTTAATTTATGCAAGCTTTCAAGTTTAACTTTCAGCTGTCAAACTGTCAACTTTTTAACCAATGAGATTTTATGGACTTTTTTAAGTAGCCAATCAAAAAAGCGAGGAAAGCTATTGACAATGTTCGCGTCATTTTGAATAAAATCTTCATAAAATCAGTTTACTGCGGAACCACACGCCTACGGCGCGTGGTTCCACAGCCACTTTGACAATGTTATGACGCAATTTATCATCAATAAGAGGACAGACGCATAAAAAACTGACGTCAATTTGTTAAATCGCTAATACAACGGCCCAAAACGCAGATGACCTGCAGCCTAGAGTTAAATGCTTACAAAAATATAGGAAAAAGCGATTTTATATCAAAAAATATCAGATTTAATGCCTGTCAAAAGGCAGCTATGAATAATAAAAAGAGCACGGTGGATCAGACTATTTTGTTTTTGTTTTTTTATTTATTTACAGGAGTAAATCATGGCCGTTTCATTTGTATTGATTCTCGTTAGCGTCTTCCATGGTTATGTCAGCGGTCGCGCTGCCAAAGGTATGCTTGAGACCAATCGTCATTTTTTTCCTTTTCTTCGTTCGTTTTTGATTTAAATTTCAATTTATCTTACTCCGTGGAAATTAGTTGCCCTAACACTAGTAATGCTGACGAGAACTTCGTATAAAGGCCGCCTTTTGGCGAGAGGGACCAACAACAACAAGAACAGAACCAAAACAACAAGAACAAATAACAAAACAAAATCCTTTCTCTTGAAAGACAACCAAAAGGAAATATATTTTTACCCTTTCGCGGCTAAAATAGAGACTACAAGACGCTTGAACACGAAATTTGACTAAACCTTACGTAGACTATTTTCCCTTTAAAGTAAAGTTATACTCCCCTGCTGAGCCTTAGCAACCATCCTTCGCCCCCTTCCCCGAAGAAAGTCCCAAGGAATTAATTATATCTTCTCCGCCTTTCCATTAGTACAGGAAACTGTTGTCCTTGTAAAGAAAAGTTACACTCCCCCGCTGAGCCCTACACCCCTTCCCCCCTTCCCCGAAGAGATCCCAAGGAATTAATTATGTCTTCTCCCCCAAACGGAAAATATATGACATCTTTCAATTTCTTACTGGCAAATTTCATAAGGTTTAAAAGTGCCTTGAAAATAGCCTCCTTCAAATTTAAATTTCTCTCACTTTTATTAATGAAGAATATCAGTAGTAAACTAGCTATGCCTCTCTCTTTTTACAATGAACAGTTGAGGTGCCATTTATCCATGCACTGAAAATGAACAGCAATTAAATGTCAACGAAATCAAACAGAGTGACTTAAAAACGTAATGATGATATATATTGGTTAATTATTTCTTTTTTCCCTTTTTAGATTATGCTCTCTATTTCCCACATCATGGAGTAACCGATTACGCCAACATCTGGGGCATGCCCAGTTTGACCCAGTTCACAGTGTGTTTCTGGATGAAGTCGACTGCTTCAAATGCTGGAATACCATTCAGTTATGCTGTTCCAAGGCATGACAATGAGCTTGTTATCTACAATTACAGCGACTTTGGATTGGAGCTTGGACCCTTTTTCAGGTTAACTAAATTTAACATAAAAGTTCAAAAATAGGTATCTGGAATCCAATGAACGTTGAAAGGCTACATCGTCAGGAAATATCGTCTTCGCATTAGCAACATATAGTTAAAGAGCGAGGTGTGTTCAAGTTGTCAGCTACGTGCAGAATTTCTTCCATGTAAAAGTTTAAAATTATCAGTCTAGCTGGTCTGAATTAATATTGAGTAAAACCAACTTCTCTGGGTGATTGCTTTAGTCCCTTAAGTCCGGGGTGTCTACAGTCCCAGTCCAACAGATGTCTTGCCTCACCATGCATTATATCGCAGACTGCAAACACTATATCAAATAAAAGCTTAAAGATCTGGCAATTCAAAACTTTTATTAGGTTTTGCGGAAATGTAATTATCGAATTTTTTACGAAGCCTAAACAGGAAGTTATAAATCATATTTTTCATCTTGTTCTAATTCGACACGATTTTTACATTTGGAGTCTACTTTTCACGCTGTCTGGAACCCAAACGTAGAAAAAGCTTGTTCGAGTTTTCCTTTTTCGATTACATTTAAAAGCTACAGAAAATTTTCAAAACTGCTAAGAAGTTAGGGAGTGACCGCACAGGAATGACTCTCAAAAGAATCTTTCAACGGACCAAATGTGACTGAAATCAGACAAATCGCTTATGTCGTAATTCTTCTAAGTGTCCCCATCCAGTGAAAATAAAGTTTTGAGAAAACATATTTCTTAGCTCTCAATTTATAGAAACTTTTATTTTCTGGTAGAAAACGTCTCTGTCCATTTTCTTGGTGAATATTTACTCTTTTTTTTAAAAATTTCTTTTTATTGTCTGAAAGCTCATATACAGTTCACAGTTTAGTATTTATTTTTTGTTTGTTTGTTTGTTTGTTGTTTGTTGTTTTGTTTGTTTGTTTTTTCGTTTTTTTTTTTTTTGTTTTTTTTGTTTTTTTTTTTTTTTTTTTTTTTTTTTTTGTGTTAAATATAATAAAGTAGGTAGTTGAGGTGACTTAATATTTGTAAATACGTGAAGAAGTCTATGAGAAACTCCATGTAATTGAAATATCCCTCAGCCGACTAATTCCAAACTTCCTAAGTGGGAGCCTTTCGTTTCTTCAGTTTACTTACTGTTGATTTCCTGAAAGCGAGTCTCCCTGACATCACCTTTCTTGACTGCCTCAGGAAAGCACATCAATCAGCTAATGACGGCAGATGGCACCACATTTGTGTGTCTTGGCAAAGCATTCATGGCGCATGGTAGTTCTACAAAGATGGAGTTATGCATATGCACGCCAGAGGACATAGGGCAGGACACACCATTAGAGCAGGAGGGTCTGTGGTGCTGGGGCAGGATCAAGATTCAGTTGGAGGGGGCTTCGACTCCAGGCAGTCCTTCCAAGGGTCCTTGACCAATGTCAACGTGTGGTCCTACGTCCTTTCGGCAAGTACAGTCAAGAGTATGTCGAAGTCTTGCCTGTCAGGGGAAGGAAATGTGTACAAGTGGTCCGACTTCATTTATGGCGTAAAAGGAAAAACAGCAGTTGTTATTCCATCTCCTTGTTATCCGCTCAGTTCTCAGACACAGTGTTCAATTTTTTCAAAAAAAAAAAAATGGCCAGTTGAAGTAAAACTATAGTAATTGTAAAGCGAAAATCGCAACTGTGAAGGTTTAACGTAAACTATAAGGTAATAGCAGACGAGCCATGAACACAAGTGTACACTGATGGATCAGAATAAAAATTGTCTTTATAGCAAATTTTTATTTGTTCTTCAGTTAAAATGTGTCCCCAACGCAGATTTTCAATCACCGGCCTCAAACTCTATGCCATTCAAAGTCATGTCCTCGTGTTAAAACAAGAACAAGATTATAGACTATGCTCTCGATTGGGATGGTAAGGTAAAGTCTGCATACGAGCCAAGTGGCCCATCAGGCCGGAGCTTATCCCGGTTTCTGGAGCATGAAGCGACTAGGAGTATTTCTACTCCCCCCTGGATGGGATGCTAGTCCATCGCAGGGTTACCCCCAGCATTAAGTTCACCGGTACCCATTTATACACCTGGGTGGAGAGAGGCACTGT
>Ga0126338_10003751_pt1 | contig 10705 bp, 7 predicted proteins | sample OrbCmetagenome_2_FD_92529 | JGI IMG/M metagenome (GOLD analysis project Ga0126338, IMG submission 92529) | Coral microbial communities from Petempiche,Puerto Morelos, Mexico - Orbicella C C metagenome | ecosystem: Host-associated > Invertebrates > Cnidaria > Coral | place: Petempiche,Puerto...
CGGGCCAGAATGAAGTGACCGTGATAACGAGGTGGCCATGTAGAGGCGGGGTTTCACCGTACAGTGGAACCCGGTTAATCCACGCCAATCCAATGGGCCACAAAAATGTTGCAATATTAACGGGGTGGCCGTATCGAAGGAGTTCTTTGAATCAGTAAATGACTGACTGAGCTTTTATTCGAGGTGGCCGTATTAACGGGGTGGCCGTAAGGCGGAGTTCCACTGTACCCTGTACGTCACACTTATAAAATACCCTAACACCAGGAGCCCATGAGCTCTTACTAGAAACAAAATTCTGAGAGACAACAAAAAAATGCGCAAATAGCGCATAACCGAAAAATCATGCCGAAGCTGTCAGACACAAGCAGCCTGGGGAGAGGAGAGTTTAGAGAGAGATCCCCGCGCCCGCAGAGTGACGACGTCTGAAATAAGTCCCTAACGGCATCCCTCCCATACTGATGACGTTAAGTATGTTACCGTTTGCGCGCAAAAAAAAATTCAGTAAAACAGAGCAACACCCAATCATAGATACTAAAATGGTTCTTTGTAGAGTTAGAAACGCATTAAAGCATGAAACTCACGTTATATATTGTTACGAACACCAGCAACAACAATAACGAAGTGTTTGTATCACACGAAAAATTAGTTACAATATCCGTGGTCAGTTAGTTTGCTGCCTAAAATAGCCATATATGGCTATACATGTGAGTACATCGGTCTTATATGAAAAAATAAATATGAAAATGTCAGGTCTCACGAGTGCGTGGAGAAAGATGTGTGATATAGCTGACCAGCCGCCTCGCAGAGATAAGGAACATGCTCAAATTAACTCAGTAATGAGACCCCCAAAACTCTCAGAGCTGGGTTTCTCTCAGGGAGTTTAATCATTTTTAATTACTGTTATTCTTCCATGCACTTTATTGTAACACCCTTTTTTACATTTTCATACTTAACATACTTTTACTTCTTTGTTTTATATTTATACTTATGCAAAAATTTTTATCTTCACTTTTAAGCTTGATAATGACCGAAGTTCGGTCGAAACGTCGCGCGTTTTTACCGTTAGTTTTTACTTCAAATAATTTAAACTTTCGCACGAATTGAGTCTGTGACTTTACATTGAGACTTGGTCTCAGTTCATTAATAAAAACATTTCGTAAATGAGACAGTCAAACTTGTTCTTGCACTTTTTTAAGGTGGTAAAATTCTTGGTAAGATCCTTCGGGCACATAAGAATGTTTCACACGAAAATGTTTTCCAATGGAGGAAGACGTATTCTTGTGCTCGTCTATGCGTTGATGCAAATGCCGCCGCGTTTGACCAACATAAAAAAAACTTCAGTTTTTTAAAACTTCACTGAATAGTTTTAAAAAACCTAGTCCTATAAAGAGTTTAAATTACATCGAAAACTAAGTCATTCAGTCTCTTGCAGCTTGTAAGACGAATTCACTACTGTTGAACATCTTAAAGATGAGACAAGAGTATTTTACTGTAATCAACGAGACAGCGTTTACTCCTTTCTAGCGGTTGAGACTGGTTGGGCTCATGTAGCGCCACAGAGGTATATATAGCCGGCTGAATGTTGAATACTTTCATTTGAATGCATATTTAATTCTGGTATACTTGAGTGTCCTATGATCAGAGAATTACGTATCATGTCTGTAGAAACTTAACTCTCGGCTGTTCAGTCTTGTCAAGTAAGGTTGGAAAAAAGAAGAGAGAATCGCCAAACATGGCAAATACAATACAATGCTCCTTACTGTGAAAATGGACGGGTCAAATGACGCTCACCATTTTTTTTTTAAGTATCCTACACTCTTTTTTTTTAGATAAGAATATATCTCATAAGAATATCGAGACCGAAATTTGGGAAGTTTAAAGAATATTTTAAGAATAAACCCGATGCTGCGAGTTTGAAAAGAATATAATTTTGTGTTGAAAATTTGCAAAGACAATACACGGTATGTTTTCAACTATACCGTATAAATTCTTCCTTTCTCTAAACGCCAAAACTGGCCAAGAAAAAAAAGCCACAAAATCAATACTAGTCGTATGTTTGATGCTTATATACCATTTCTGCAAGAAGTTATGTGGCTACAAATTAAAACTGCTTCTGACGTCATCAAAGTCATGATAGAAAAGATAATTTGACTTGGTGTGTCGGTATTCGGCCACTTTGGTATATCCTGTAATCTAAGAATATTCACAAGGATATTTTCAGCCTAAACTCGGCAGAGAAAAAGAATGCTCATTCTGGGCCGGAAATACAACATCCTTATAAAAAAAGAGAGAGTATCATGCACTTATCGTGAATGGTTGGTCGTGTATAGAACTCTTTAATTTCACTCATTCTTTCCTGTCAGTGTCAGAATTACTTGTAGTTTCTCTTTGCTATGATCGAGGTTGATGAGGTCACATAACTAACATGCCGGAAACCAAATATAATCTTCAATCTTTGTTATCTTTTTATTGACTTTCCCTAAAAGGATTAGGTATCGTGAGTTCTCCGTGTGAATTGAGACTTTAGTGCTATATGTCACAAACACTGTCACAAGGTTGGGAGTTGTTATATTTTGATCCATCATCTTAAGATATATTGTTGGTTTTTTGTGATGAATAATAAATTTCAAAAAACATTTAATTGTCCTCTTGTTCATTACTTGTTTTGAAATATTTTAATCAATACTTACTTGACAAGGAACTTAACAAAAAAATGTTACTTTCATCTGCATAAAAATTCCTGTTCTGGCAATTCTCGTTAATGTGTTAATTAAGGGCATGTGCTCTGTAATCTAATCGCACGTCGTCCAAAAACGTTTTGTACAGGACGTATAGGTTTCTTATTTCGCTTGCACGCTAGTATTAGCGAACTTACAAGTCGCGACCTCCCGTGCCTTTCGCCCGGATTCACCGTGCTCCTTTCTGCTTTTCACAATGGTGCCGGCAGACTATTCAGAGTGGAAAAATGCTGAGTTGAAGAAGAAGAAAGAGCGGCGCTGCTGCAGTGTTCGATGCCTGAAAGCGCCAATGCACATGTTCACGTTCTTTTATTGGGTAAGTAAACTCAATCTGATGACTTCCACTTTAATTAGTGGCGTATTTAGTCTATCAAGTCAAGTGAAAAACATAACATGTATCAAAAATATTAATCTTTATATTGAACTTCTGTTGGGAAAAGTTTAAGACTGAGCGGTTTGGCCATTCTTGTACATAGTGACATAGCGATCATTAACCTCATTATAATCATGCATTCCAATTGATTGAAGACATAATGCGTTTTTTAAAAATTATAATAAGGTCACCTTTTGTTTTTTACTTAATGATTTACAAGAACTTAGAGTTTATGTTCTTGGGCATAAATATGTTTTGGACCCGACTCAGACTCACTTTAGCCCGAGCCGCTAGGCGAGGGTTAAAATGAGCTCTATGAAGGGCATATTTATGCCCGAGAACATGGACTGTATATACTATTACTATCACTTTGGAAAGCAGTGAGAAAATAAAAACTGAAAAAATAACATCAAAACAGTCTGAACAATCACGCAAGCGTTTTCAAGTTAAATGGCTTTCATTTTCCCTAAAGTACGCAATACACCAGGCGAAGCTGGCCAAAAATGACAAAATCTTGCCATTCGAGTTTCTAAATTGTAAAAGAAAAGAAAGCTCGATAAAGCTTATTTGTAAGTGATGAAATTTCACCGTCTTTTAGCTTGCCAAATTCTCCATTTTAGCCCGCAAAATGCGCCAACGTGGCAATGTCCGACAAAATGGTAATGATATTTTACATAACAGGCATTTTAGTAATCGGCGATTACTGTGTTACTAAGACAATTTTCAGTCAAGCCGATTTCTCGGGTGCTGTTTCTAAACGTAAATATATCGCCTCTTGTTCATTTTACTGTTATGATTCAGTCAAACGTGAAATGTTTTAAATAAATCAAAACTCCGTGCTCCGTGTATGTGTTCGTCCCAGTTGTATTGTTGTTCTTTGTCTGTATCACGTGATGGCATGATCGTCTTTTTTGCATGTCTCCTCAGACCCTGTCAGACGCCATACGCTTGCGTTAACAGCCGGGACGAGAATGACTTCCATTATGTTATATTTATATTGTATTTATCATTTAAAGTTTGTGATTAGACGCTTCGACTAGACGGGTGACACCCGGAAACCAAGGTCTTGTAAAAAGACTTGAAAACAAGTGTTTAGTATTCTTGTTTTAATTGAAGATTGCTTATCGTCTGACCTTCTGAACATAAATAGGATATTTTCGAGTTTACCTTATGCCTCTGTTTCGAAACGAGTCCTGATGCAAAACCTTTCACATGAAAATGAGTTTGATCTGCATGGAAAGTCAGCCTGTAGGCGGAACACATTTTCAACTCGTTTTGGCTCAGAGGCAAGAGACAACTCCGAAATGGCGTATATTAAACATATCGTCGTGGTATGAACCGCATCGCACGACGTCCTTGAAGGAATGTTGTTAAAATCAGTGGGAAATGTCTTCAAATCGGGATTAAAAGCCATCTATCCGATCCGATCGCAAAACCAATTTGTTTGCGGGGAATTAAACGCGATTATTTCCGCCAGAAATGTTCGCTCGTGTTTAAGACGTGACCTTTGGCCATGTAATTTAACCAGAATTTTTAGTAGTAGCTTCCACTAAAAGAAAGAATCGCGTTTCCACGATCCCCGCATACAAATTGGCCACAATGCAATATGCTCAGAAACTCCACACTTTACTCAGCTCCGTTTTTAGACCAATAGACTTGCATTTACAGTTGGAAGATAATCAATGAATTTCGTGATGACTCCAACGGACATAGTAAAGAAGCCTCTGTTTTTTTTTCCTTAAAACATCTTAAGCGCGGACGCTTGTTGGGAAGAAAGGACATAAACATACTTGGAGAAACATTCTCCCCAGTCTGAAATGTAAACAATTTCCGATTGCGACCAATATCTGGTCACTGATACTGCGTGCGCGTGTTATCCTTGTCCGGAAATACTATAATTTTTGTCGTTGTTTTGTTATCAAACGATAACGGTAAAGTTTTGAATCTCAGTACCTGCCTTTGACGTTTCTTGGCTATCTAACCATAACAGTAGACTCTTACCATAACCTTCAGACACTCATTGCATTGTCTTACCATTGATTTGAATAGAACGTGCGGATCATAAACCGCCCACGTACATCTATGACCCTCAAAGCCAAATGAGCTGTTCTCCAGAGGAATTCGTTTTGGAAAATAGCCTATTTGCTGTTGCCTTTCTCTTCAGAATATTATCACTGAAAAAGCTTTCTTTTCTTGGAAATTGACTCGTGGGAATTATTAGAGCTGGCTAGAAAAAGTTTAATGAAGATCCACTAGGGCTACTGGCAAGAGCTGGTCACATAAATGCAGTTTAACACAAAGGAAGAGTGGTTTGGTGCAAAATCCGCTGGCTGTAAAAAATATCTACCGGCTTAGCATCAAGCTAGCCGAACTGATAAGGAACAAATAAATTAAAGTTTTTCCAGCAACACAGAAAAACAAACAAGAATGCCATGTTTGTCAATAATAGGTAGAACAATACATTGTTAACAAACGTTTTTGTTGGATATCCCTGTGCTTCCTCGCTCAGATACGACGTTTGTATATTTTTGCGTCCCCAAAACAATTTTCGGGCCTCACCCGGAAAGGCTACGTTCGTTCAAAGCGTACGGACCCCGATGCACGTTTCTTCGGGCCTTATCGATATCAGTTTGTCTGTATTGGATAATCCTCTCGAAGTTCAATATTAAAATGGTTAAGTTTGAGAGTCAGATATATCTTGTAGAATAGCGAAAATATGACAAAAAATTTCACAGATGTTTCAATTCTCTGATTACTGACAAACGTTCCCCACCCCCACCCCCTAAGCTTGTTGGCGTCTGTAACATTTTCCGCATTTGGCTATTTTGTTAATTTCAGGAGGTGGTCTTTTCAGCAGTATCCATAGAGTCCTGTACATAGCAAAAATTAAAAGTTGAGAAAACGTAAAAAGTTTATTATTATTATGGAACTTTCAAAGAGGGAGTTGTGGGATTCAAACACATTGTAATAGAACCTTAATATTTTTCAGTTGAGTGGCGTCGCACTAGTGATAGTAGGAGCCTGGACATTAGTATTTGAGAACAAGTACAGTGTACTTCTAGGAAGCTCGTGGTTCTTGATCATAGTTGGTCTAATGATTGGTACTGGAGGTCTCATTATAATTGTGTGTATCTGCGGCTGTTATGGAGTTGTCAAAGAACACAGATATTTCCTTATTTCGGTAAGTAGCTACTGCTGTTATTTTAGTTAATATAGTATCGCCAAGTATTTCTGGGTTTGCTTAGTTAAGTATGCGAGAGCATACAATGAGTGGGCCATCCTTACGATTAGAAGAGAGGAGTCCTGGGAACAAAGTGCCCGTCTATCGTCCCCAGTCCCCAGTATAATCTGAATGCTTAGGTTTCTGTATATATTAGTTAAGTTTCCATCTCTTTTGCAGTTTCTAATTTTGTTGACGCTGATCTTCGTAATCGAATGCTCTGTAGGAATTGCAGCATTCGTTCATCGAGCTCAGGTAAGAAGTTACCATTATTGATCCAGGTTTCACGGAAAAGACTTGCACCTCATACATCCTGCTTTGATAGGTTTCATGGTCCGGCTCATGGAGAGGAGTAACCTTCCTCTCTAATCCCGTCACGATCGATCCCGCTTTCTGTTTTCTCTTCTCCTCCCGTTTTCCCTGCTATCTCGGCGCCTGACACACATAGGAAGAGACTTACAAAACTAGTGTGTCTCAAAATGGTAGAAACGTTATCCTTAATTATCGCTTCAAACTTTCCTTATCAAGGAAAGGTGACTACTTCCCAGGGTAGTCTTTCGTAAGAAAGACAATATATATGTTTCTTAATGAAACTGCATTTACACTGATTTTTTTAAATTAAGTAATACGTGTTTTCTTTTTATGCCAGTTTGAAATAAAATGTTTTGAAAACTTTTGCTATCGATCTTTTAATTCGAAGTTTTAGTCGTTTAGAATCATAAAAGCAACTGTAATGTAATCTAACTGAGGGAAGAACAAATAAATATATTTTTGTTTTTACGTCTCGAAAGCAAAAGTTAACGTGTAATTAATGGGTTAAACACCTAGCCAGTGATTTCGATTGCTTTCTTGTTATTATGTTTTTTTGCTAGATTGAGGAGGATTTAGATAAAGCCAGTGTCGCCAGAATGAATGAGTACGGAACATCAGATGATATTAAAGAATCATTTGACACTCTTCAACAAAGGGTAAAGAAAAAATATTTCCTTGTATAAATTAAAACCAATCGCAAACTAATAGCTCCTGAATTAATTATTCAATAACTTCCTGAATTGCACTCCACTCTGTCCAATTATGTTACTAACTAACTTTAGTGTCAACAGGACGACTAGCTATGAGCCAACACTGATCTGTGAACGTGTGTTTATTCTCGGCTAGCACAAGTGTTGTGGGAGTCTAAGTTATTCGTCTTGGAATGTCACAGCTTGGAAACAGATGCCTGAAAACCAGAACTTATCAGTTCCAAACTCGTGCTGCAAGACAATTACCCCTGCATGTGGCAAGAGGGACCACCCCTCAAATATCTACCATCAGGTATGAGAGACTGATATCATTGAAAGGCTATTGTTAAACAGTCAAGAACCGTGCTTTAAGTGAGGGCTCGCAGGGTGATTAATTATCAGTGAGATCTTATCGGGTAATTTTATATTTAACAGTGTACAGTTTCAAAGTTTTTATTGATACCCATATAGTTTTTATGCAGTCATTTCCAATGAGCATCATGATGCCGCAAAGTTTTGAAAGTAACGAATCTCTTTACAGTGTACTTCAGGATCTAGCAGCGTTATAATTTGCTAGGGTCGCAATTTTTGGGTAAACCCACGGTGGGCACAAATGACTCAAAAGGTGCACTACACTAGCAAGTTTTTGAGTTTTTGAATTTAAAACTTTGTAACATTATAAAACTGAAAAAGACTTTGAAATATCACTCTCCACACGAAACATTTAACTTTTAAAAATTTGAATATCATACTATTTTTAGTAAAAAAAATGGTAGAAAATTTCAAAAAAATGATATCTTTTTAGTCCATAGACATATTTAATTTTTTTTTCAGGTTGAGATCCTTGCGGCAAGTTTTTTCAGACCCTCAAATGTCAAATATCTCCTGCTACGAAGAGCTAAATTTTGCGCTTATTTTGTGACGTCATTTTCTCGTAAAAAAATGCCAAAATCCCAAAAACTGAAAACATAGGATTTTTGAGAACGACAAGCTCTATAATTATTGTTGTAAAAGTTCAGGTTAATTAAGTCAGAGTTCTAATATACGATTTGTTTCGCAAAAGGGAGAAAACTAGAGACAAAGTGATCTATCTAAAGAAAATTCGGGGCCACCGAACGTCTAAATCGGGAAAACCGCACGGACTTCTTTTTTCTCTTAAAATCTGTTACTGAAAGTTAACATGAATGATTCATTTCAGACTATCCAGAAGAACTGACTTGGAAAGTTTGCAAAATTATAAACATTTATTGGATGAGGTTTTTGTGATATCCGGAGTAATCAAGGTCGAGGTAAGTGTTACCAGCCGAAGCCGAAGGCTAAGCCTGATAACACTAACCGAGACCTTGATTATTTCGGATATCACAAAACCGAATCTCATAATTGTTTTATTATACATTGTTTTAAAGAAAATAACGACAAACACATTATCGCACCGAACACAGTTTATTTTCGACAAGCCATGTTCTTACGTGAGCTTGACATTGCTCTTGGAGATCATGCATTGCGCGAGCAACCTACGGATTATTCACTAATACAGATTGGTGAACAATCTGTAGGTAGCGCTGTTTTCCAGAATTAACTGGAGGCTTTTAGCCAATGAGAAGACAGATGGTGACTACAACGTGTAATAAAAACAAGTAATCTGCCCGCGCTTGTGTGGGCTTTTGGTCCAACATTATGAACAGTCGAACCTCGGACACCGCCATAAAACGGACATCCCTAGTTTAAGGACATATGATCTCTTCCTCTGCAATACAGACACTTTCATTATGCAGACACTTAGTTGTGGCTGTTTGATGGCCGTATTGCTAAAGAGTTTCGACTGTAATTGATTTTGATCTCAGCGCAATCAACGGAACACGGCTGAATAAACCATCACTTTGACTTAACTTTCCTATCAAGTCCTATCTTTTAGCCAGAGCTTTCCCTTGCCTATTATGTTGTCACAACACGGCAGCTCCGATAGAGATCTCTTCTCACTTCACAGTCTGTTCTCTTATTTGCTGCAGGGTTGTATCTCAAAGTTAAGCGAGTATTTTCGGGAGCATGTGCTTATTCTGGGATTGGTAACATTACTTCTAAGTGCTGTCCAGGTAAGAACCTGCGCAAAATAAATGAAAGTTAAAGCTTGTAGAAGTGCAACTTGGCTTGTAAAATTATTCAAAAATTATTTTTATTTATTATTATTATTATTATTATTATTATTAAAATTATTCACTGCACATCTTAGCCCCAGAGGTTTGTATCAGCAGGAGATGATATAGCTGAGTGTATTACTTCAAAAACAAAATAAGCGAGTTAACAAGTTATCTACCATCTCTTACCTTACGTGCTCACGGTGAAATTATTTTCGCTCGTAAAATAACTCTTAAATAACCGGAGTTTGACCTAATCTTGTACACACAGACAGGCAGTTTGTTCACATTTACTCTCTCCTCGCTCGCCCCAGGAGGTAAGATGAGAGACCCTGGGAACGAGGTTGCGCTCGTCTCCGGATCAAACGGTCCGGGGTCGAGCCCTGGCCTGGGACATTGTGTTGTGTTCTTGGGCAAGAACACTTTACTCTCACCATGCCTCTCCACCCAGGTGTATAAATGGGTACCAGCGAACATAATGCTGGGGGGTAACCCTGCGATGGACTAGCATCCCATCTGGGGGGGATACTCCTAGTCACTTCATGCTACAGAAACTGGGATAAGCTCCCGCCTGATGAGCTACCTGGCTCGTATGCAGACTTATCCTTTGATCCGATGTTCGTACTGGTTCTACGATCAGTTTCCTTTTAACACTATTAGTTTTCGAGTCGTTAGCCGCGGGACTTGACTCGTGCTGACAAGGAATTTCGAACGGATCTTCTTGCTCGTTAACCAACATCGTTTGCCACATGATAAAGACAACTTTATATGACACTGAGCGAGGTAAATTTATTAAGATATGCTTTCTTTCGCTCGCTTTCTTTACCTATTTTTGATTCAACTTAAACTGCGCCACCGATATTGCAGCGAGTCAAACAATCGCTTCGTTTAGGTCAAACCGAAACGTTTCCATTATTTGAAAAAAAAAAATAAGAAGGGTAAAAGGAGTTCAGTTGATGAAAATTATTCCAGTTCAAACTCCAGTCGCCTCGTTGGCTACCTATCACCTCATATCGATACCTAAAGCGCGTTCACGGAATAATTGTTAATTCATACTTGTTATCAAGAGACGATTATCACGTTGTTGTTGTCTTATTTCTTTGTGGGTTTTTTCTCTCTTTGCAGTTAACTGGAATTATTCTTTCCTCATTTATGGTACATTTGGTGGAGTATTACTGATTGGTGTCCAGACCTCTCTCCGTGTGTACCATGTGGATTGGAGAAAGCCTGGCGTAATC
>Ga0126338_10003752_pt1 | contig 10703 bp, 6 predicted proteins | sample OrbCmetagenome_2_FD_92529 | JGI IMG/M metagenome (GOLD analysis project Ga0126338, IMG submission 92529) | Coral microbial communities from Petempiche,Puerto Morelos, Mexico - Orbicella C C metagenome | ecosystem: Host-associated > Invertebrates > Cnidaria > Coral | place: Petempiche,Puerto...
TCATGACATGTTTGATCTATTTGAACTTTTAAGAGACCGTCGAAAAAAATCTAGTCAATGTCATACATTCATTCTGTTAAAAGACACTTTCACGACAGATTTTTTCAGAGGCAAGTGACGTTTGGTTGAATCACGTGTCATGGTGTGTTGTTCAGATGCCGCCTCTTGAAAAACACGTCGCACGGCTTGCAAAACAGTCACACGTTCACTTTGTAGCTGTTTACACATGCGCGAAACACATAACAACATTTCGCTATCATTCGTTTACTTCTGATGAAGAAAACCAACATGTGAGAATAAAAGACGCATTAGCACCAGGCAAATGAACGATTTAGCGACGCGAAAGCTGGACGGGAGAAGAATTGTGCAACGCTAATGCGTTAAACAGCTGAAGAGAACGCGGTACATGAAAGGATAGGACTAGGAAAGAGACATTATCAGATTATACCCAATGTTTGTTTTGATTGTCGCTGAAGAGCTCTCGACAAGCCGACCATATTATCCTGACAGAATTCATCTCCTTTGCGCATAAAAATATCTCCGTTGAAATTAATCGCTTCCCTCGGAGCTAATCGACGAAAGGCCGCGCTCTCCAGAAATATCCTTTGCAAAGGAATGTTGAAGGATAAAGTTTTAGGACTGCTGCACCGACAGACAATAACTTGTATCGATTACACTTTCAAAAGTGGCGGCTGGGTATCGCTTTCAGCCAAAGTAGCGACTGCGCGATAAATGTACCTCTTAGCACGGTCGTTGCAAACCGTGCTCGTTTAGCGTGCGCTGCGAACGGTCAGGAAACGCAAACTCGACCTTCGGATATCATGTACTCGCGAAGTTTTAACTACAGCCGGCCTCCGTACCCTGTTACTCCACAAGAATCACACAGCAGTCCACCGCCGCTGTCTCACCCTCCCTATGTTTATAGCCCCCCTTCTCGTTACTCCTACAACGCTTATCCATGTACTCCTAGCTATCCACCGAGTAACTCACCTTCTTACAGCCATATCCCTCAGCCGTTAACGCACTATGGAGATCCAAGGTTCATGGAGATGAGTCCCAGAGACGAAGTGCCAGTTCTCCATCATCTTCCTCAACAGTCTGGAGCGCTAGATCATCCAGAGCACCCACGTCAAGTCATGGAAAGCGCAGCGCAATTACTGCCGAGTTGTGAACAAGGTAATGAGACTATCTAATGCTTTTATTGATGTTTATTAAAGATCACACCTCCTTAAGTGCTATTACTACACTTGAAGTATTTATTACGTAGACTACCACGCACCTCAGATGAGTTTGTGCGGCGTTTATTAGCTCGCTAGTACTGCGGAGAAATGACTAACAATGCAATACTCCAGACAAGACACGGTACTATATCACACATCTGTGGTTAGACTCGCCATACCTTTGTCAGTGTTCAGAATTTAAGCCTCGAGATCTTGCTTAGAAACTCTAGTACCAGTAAATATCAGCAAACAAAGGCAATGACCAGAGAATTTACAGACGATTGAAGACATGAGTTGCAGTGCTCAGGAAAGTTTACTTTAAAATCTAGACCGGGGCAGATAAGCCAGGACTACAAATAGGAAGCATCCGAGGAATAGCCAAATGAAAGCACATAACGGAATTTTAAAATTGCTTTCACCATGTAGTTATACAAATTGCTGGCGAGATATAACGGTTGGGACGCTGTACAGGCATATATCCAAGGAGACAGTGACCTCGTTAGAGAACATCCTCATTTTAGGCTAGTATCTCCTTGATCTGCTTGCATTTATAAATGTCAAGTGCTTCTTCGTCAACTAATTTGAAATTATTTAGTGTCGGTAATGTAAGATATCACTTATTGATCTTGGAATCTGTCTTCAGACTTGTTATAACCAAGTTCCAGGTTTATGCTGTTATTCGGGAAAGATAAGCTTGGGAGGAAGATCAACATAGATTCACAATGACCTACGTGGTTGCTTAGTGCAAAAATCTCAGGTCTTTCAATAGAATAATTCGCTCAAAAATGGAGCACATAGCTGAATAGTCTTGCAGATCAATTATGATAAGTGAATACTATGAACGTTCATATCTTTTTTTTCCAGCTCTTTGGAATATATATTCTTTGTTAACCACCATATACACACTTCAGTGCTGAATTGTTTGTCCAATACTGATAAACATGACACATAGTTGTGCTGCGCTTTAACAAGCATTTCTGTGTAGTTTCAAAGCTAGAGAGGTCAGCTGAGTGGAATAGAAAACAAAATATATTTCAGTTCCATAATCTAGGTAATCAAAAGATTGCAGTGCAATAGTTGCTTACAATCTGGGCTTCTCTAATTATTTGGAACTCGAAGGTTAAACGTTCGTAAGAATTGAAATTACTCACGTAATTTTAATGAAAAATGTCATTTCCATTTGGACTTCAGATATTTCTGCGAATTAAAGTCCTCTCTTAGCCCCCTAGTGTGATCTTAACTCCACAGTGACAGAGATTGACGTCGTTGGTAAATCGTGCCATGTGAAAAGGTGGTAACTGAAAGTCTATTTAGGGCAATACTGGCGATAAAATTTGCGCAACACTTGCATGGATTAGCTCTCGAGAAACGAGGTTTAACACTTGAAGCTGATTAACTTACATCCTCTAGGTCTCGTGTCTAAACCGCACAACACATAAAAGCTTGCGATAACAGCAAACAAGGTGATTGCATACTTGTGGTCTCGAGCGGTCTTTTGTAGTCTTAAAATATTGACAAGCTGGGTTGTAAGAATCTAGACGTACTTGAGCTGTTTACCAGCCAACACAGAGAGGAAATTCCAAACTGGAAATGCATTACAACAAAACTTCGGTTGGGATGCCTGAAAACTGTCCTGTTGTCAATTATAATCTTGGCCACCCTGTTAATTCTCTTCGTCTGAGCTCTGCTTGAAAGAAAGATGGCGGACAAATCAGTTTCTGTACAGTTATTTCAGCAATTACGGATATCAAACATATGCAAGGAGATAAAAGCTCTCATAAATTTCTTAGCTTCATTTTAATCTAGTCATTTTCGAAGGAATCATTTTCATGATCCGTGCCTGTTCATTCTTACAAAAGGGACTCAACATCTAACAACTGCACAACATAGCATTTCTCGACCTTTCAGTAGTCATTTCTCTGTACATTTTGCTATTCAAGGCTTTTAAAATACAAGCTATTAAAGTATAATGGCAATTAAGATCATGGTGTTTGCAAAGGCGCTGTTGTGGAAGACCATAAAGCTGATTTATAAGAATTCAGTCTTAATGATGACAACTGCTCATCGATTAAGATCATCAAAACACAAGTGCCATTTGACAAGCTCAACTGATATACTAACTTTGCTACGTTCAGTTGGCAAGCTTTGATTTTATTCAAAATTTTATTAACTAACTGTAAAGTATTAAGCAAAAACTCCCGTTATAACGAGAAAGTAAACGGCCACAGCCGAAGAACAAAAACAGCTCCTACATTGAAACAATGTCTCACTGAACTTAATTCAGAAATGTGGGTAATTTTATTAAGAGGTTCTCCAAATGTAACAATGCATGCGTACTATTTGTCGTAAACTGTTGAAAACAAAACAGAAATGTAGAATTTTACTAACGAGAACCGACATTTTAGATGTTTAATGAAATGAACGCATTAAACTAATACCCTTGTTTCACTTACCGAAAAGGGAGTGTTTCGTTTGCAGTACGACTGACGCCGGAGGGTCAAGCACTGCCATGTGATAGCTGCACAAAATTTCATATACAAGGATAAAAAACAACTGATTCCTTTCTGCGGAATAAAAAGGAAAAAACCCTGATCATGGGCTCGTACTTTTACTGAAGTACTTTCCCCACCATCAACCTCAAACCCTTACTAATAATAATAATAAAAAAAAACACGGCTAAAGGTTGCATTCTCTTTGTTAATCCTTCGTTGGTGCACTTTGTATATTTTCAATTGTTTCTTCCCATAGCAACTTTTCTGTTCGCCTGTTCACTGTTTTCTGCTCGAGCATAGCTAAGAATTTTATTTTGCATAGCCTGTCAATTGTATAACGAAACAGATGTAGCTAAAAGGGAAGGTAAGCTAAAGAAAAAATATGCAACAACAAAATTCCTCCAAAATGGATCACAATGCTTCGGCTGGGTTCTCCTGGGAACTTTCCAGCAGGAGCACCGCACGGTGATGAACGTTATTTTATATGATTCGTTGCAGTTTAATGGCAACCGGAAGCAGAACGGTCGTTTGTGCAAGGTGGCGAGCCCACTCGTTAGTCTCCATGTTGCCATACTAAATCTGTCTGCATTCCCTTATACATTTTCGCCTTTATCATAACCCAACCTTATTCCTTTGTCAGATTTTCACGCAATACCAGCGTCATGAAATTCTTCAAAGGCGTTTGCATTTTTCATTTGAAATATCAGCTAAATAACCAGCCTGACGCAATCTCACTTAAAGGAGTTGGGAGCTCCTGCACGATTATGTTCCAAGGCCGCCTTAATCTGTCCATGAGGAAACATGGTAGAATTAAGGGGGAAAATACTGATTGCATAGATGAAATATACAGTCATTAAACTCAGCTAGAGTAAAAATCTCTAAAGCGATTAGCTTTTGTGAGATTTATGCGGGAAATTTATTAGTCACAGCAGCTTTTGCATCTGCCGATTCAGTATTGAACAAAAGTTTCGGCAGGGTCAAGTTGGAGTCCACATCCGCGAAGGTTGCGCTGCGATTTCCTGAAGAAAATGTTTTTCCCAGCTTGATGTTTCTAAAAGGCTTTTTCTTCCCACGAAAATTTTAGACTATTATGAGCTAAACGAAGAAAATTCGTTTTCTAAGTAAAACTGAACTGGTAACGAAAACCAATTCAGGGAATCACTAAGACGCTTAGACAGAGTGCGGTTGAAAATTGCTCTCAAATCTGGACATCAGATTGTGGTTTGTTTTCTAGTCTACCGGTAACAAAGTTAATTAAAGTTAATTATCATTTTCTTTTATTTCTGCAACAAAATGAGAAAAATGTCAGTGTTAGTATGGAAGCCCTGTTATGGTGGTTGTAGATATCCTTCGTCTGAATTTCAAACTTTTTCGTGTCGCAAATTCCGAAGGTCCTCGTATCGCTTTAGGAATTCCAACGCAAGTCATGTCGTTCGTCGTCATTTAATGGACCTCCTTGTCGCTGTTTGAAGGCTTTTTTGTCGCATGTTGGCAGTTTTACACTAGTTACAGGGCCTCAGTCTAGCGCTTCGAGGAACAACAGATTACCCCTTCATTATGTTATTCTTGTTGCTTTTGCAGCTGCAAAAACCGGAAAATCTACCGGAAAGAAAAGAAAAGAACGAACAGCTTTCACTAAACATCAAATACAGGAACTGGAAAACGAATTTCAGAGGAATAATTACTTGACAAGGCTCAGAAGATACGAAATCGCTGTGAGTTTGGACTTGACGGAACGACAGGTCAAAGTCTGGTTTCAAAACCGTCGAATGAAATGGAAACGTGTCAAGGGAAAACGATTGGAAAAGAAGGCTCCCATCACCAAGAGACTTAGCACAAGCTCTGACGAGGATAAACCACAAGTATAAATGGTGTTTCATTCATGTACATCTATGACTACCACTTAATTCTCCATGATAACTGAGGGATTTCCCAAAGACAAAGAAATTCCCTTTGAGCCTTTGAGCCCAAGTTTGAGCTACGTAGAGCGCCTTGTCTGGGTACTCTCTAAATGGCGTAAAATCAACTGAGCAGAGCGAAGGAATGGCGGATTTCCGAACAATATTAGTTACAGCGTGGAAAATAATTATATTGGTTGCTACGATTACAAAAAAATCTTTCACATAGCATTGCGTGAATTTCTTGGTTTATAAGCCAGCATTAGGGTTTCCATGTATTTTTCGAAACTGGAGAGCTTATACAACACTGCGTTCTCCATATAACTTTGTAAATGATATATCTTTAGCTCCAGAACGAAAAAAGAACATTTGAGTTGCTTATGCAAGTCATACAAAACTTCTTGATCCATGCAGCTTTGAAGAAATGTATATACACTGTATTGCTCCAGGTCTAGAACGAAAAGGGAAGGATGTGCGAGTCGGTCGCAATCCCTGTTGCAGTCTTTTCGAGTCTGTTTCATACGACTTCTGCATGTTTTAAGATATTGCATTGCAGAAACACATTTAGTTGGACTGGCGATGTTAGAGACTTCGTGATTAGCTAATTGAATATATTTTCTTGAAATATACGAGCGAATAAAAATATTTTCTACCAGAGAAACCGTTTGTGTTTTGAACAAAATAATTCAGTAATAAAATCAAATAAGTAGTTAGATGTATAGTCTGATAACAGGATGGTTAATTTGAGTTTCAAGCCTCAACATAACGGTGGTTAGCAATAAAACCTTATCAGAGAGTTCAATAAACGAAATGAAATCTCTGTTAAATCATTCGAGACCGTGACGCCATGATCTATCTTTGAGGAGCCCTTCGGTACAAGTACACCAGGGAGGGGTCACAGGTAAAATATCGAAAGACGCAACAACACTTCAGCAACTACAGAGCAAGAGATAGTTGCTTGTTGAACTAAAGGGTCTACTACGGAAATTAGTTTTCTGGATGTGGTAAAATTCTAATAAGACGTGAACTACTGGCATTTTCTTATTTGAGACAAACTTTCGTGGCCGTTTTCCTGCACGGCTTTCGACACAATTTAACCGCATGCATGTTCCTTTGCTAGTGACAAAAATCAGTATAATCTTTCCTCAGCAATCTTATTGCAAGGAATGGACCCCTTCAAGGAACAGTTGCAGAACGAGAAACGACCGCAGCATGTTAAATTTAGGGCCCTTTCCATTCGCCTCAAATTCCGGACATTTTGATTAGAAAATCAAATGATTCATTCAGCAAACCGGTTTCCGCGAGTTGTCGGCGACATGAAAGAACAAGCAAAAAACACGGGAGGCTCGGCAGTTTACCTCGTTGGACGTTGAAGGAAAGAAACGTTCAACAGTTTAATACAGAAATTTCCGGCATTAGTTTCTAACCGGGAATCGAGGAAAACCACCGGACTTACATCTTAATACACCACCCGGTTGTATTTAGGCAGGGGCATTTCATAATCAAGGATTTTAGTGCGGTATTTATATTTCAGTGCAGAGCAACTATTTCGTTCACCAAACTGCGTATATTTTCTGATCGTTTTCCCTTTCTTCCCTGTTATCAGTATCTAAATGAATTAGATTTCAAAGAGTTAGTCGCCAAACCAGTTTATTCGTAATTAAACTAGGCCAAGCTGAGGTTAATCCATGGTCAAGCGTTCGCACGTTTCTATTGGAAGAATCATGTATCCAATAGGAACTTGGATAAGTTAGGGAAATGATTCAAGTCTAGTCACGGGCTATTTATTTGTATTACTGATTGTTCATAATCACAACCAAGAGACAATTCACGGAACAGTATCACAGTGCTTCTTCTCTGTGTTCTCACATTAAGATCCACTCGTGGTTCTGGTGGTTTAATCCAATGACAGTTTGTAGCTATTCGTGTTATGTATGGTAGGACTTGGTCCTTTTAAAGTCATCTCTTGATAGCGATTCCCCATTGACCGTCATTTAGTAACCAGTTTCAGTTGTCGTCTCAAGATAAATAGGTCTTTTTTCATTTCATACAATTCCGGAAAACTTCGTTTGAAAACTAAATAGCTAGAAACACAGCCAGAGGGAGGCACATTCCAAGACACCGTTTCTGCTAGACCGGGTTCCGGCAACCCGGCTTATAAATCAGCCTAGCCATTGTTAATAGAGGGAAATGGTTATGAAACCGGCTGGCAAAGTTCATTGTTGTATGTTTTTGTTGGCTATTTTGGGGGTTAACCCTACACAAAACCTGGCAAAATATAAAAAAGGTGGTTATGTGTACTCGTACAGCTAACCAATAGAAGCATTGCGATTATGTAATTGCATAGTCAATGAGCATAAAACAAAAGATGTGCAGGGTCAAGGACCTTCCAACGTAAACTTTAGCCTGTTCGTTTGCTACTTTGATGTTTACCAGGCTTCTTAACCAATTTACTTTGGCCTAACTACTTTTCCTCTCGACGTGAATAAGATTACGTTGATGAAGAAGAAAATGATTTGTTGATCGAGTTGTAGTAACTCAAACCTTTTTTTGAACTCAACTGAATCTCGGGTATCAGTCCCATGTAAGACCCCTATTGCACATGTTTATTAATTTATCAATTCCTTTTAATGTTCTCTCTGAGGAGTCGGTAGCAAATCAGTCAATATCCTCTACTCTTTCTTTGATTTGATTACCATGAGAAACTATGGATTGAAGAAAGCATGCATTGAGAACTGGCTGGGTCTGTTAAGGAGTGTGAGAGCTAATAAGCTCCTATCCTGGAAACAATTTTTGCAGAAAGTTTGTAGCTTAGGCCGCATGACTCGTGACCGCACAGGTTAGTTTAGTGACATTGTAACATTATTGCCATGGAAACCTATCACGCAACCCAATAACACTTTAATTATAGCACCCCGCCTGATTAAGCTCCGTCTTAATCGAAAATTAACTGTCTTCCAGCGACTGTCTGTAAATAATGCTTGTGAAGACTCTGCTTCACAAGAACAGAGCATATGAGAAAGGCTCCTAAAAACACTTTTATTAGGAAAGGTTTGATAATAATTTGTTAGTGAATGGTCCATTTTTATAGCCACTTCCCGTCTCTAGTCGGTTTCTTTTTGTCTCTTCGCCTGACATAAAAAGACTTCCGTTATCAAAATATTCATATGTGCTTTATTTCCTTTGTTTATCAAACAACATCATCAATTAAAAACCTCTTTCCTACCGCAAATCATTCCACGCAAAAGTCTGTGCAACCAATAAGTACGTAAGTGTGTTTATTTCGATAAAATCGCCCTCTTTGTTGCAATTCCCTCTTTTCAGTATCCCATGTTACCGCCAACGAACCGCGAACGTCACGCTCTTTGCAGCCTCGGTAGTGAAACGCTTCGGATCAACCGGTACAAAGTTGTACTAAGCTTAGACATTGCCTCATTTGTTAACGTCGAAACATCTCTCCCTGTTAATAATAATAATAACAATAATAATAATAATAATAATAATAATAATAATAATGACGACGATGATGATGATGATGATGATGATAACTCTATTTATACAGCGCCATGGCGCTTTACAAAGAAATGGATAAAACTATACAATCAGTAATAATACCTCTATACAAAAGGAACAAGTTAAAAAATTAAGTACAGTTCGAAAAAATTTAAAATGTTAGCAATGAGTAGCTGTCCGGCCCAAACAGCTTAAAAGGGTATGTTTTAAGGCCCCTTTTGAAGCTCTGGGTAGAGTTTGACCTGCGCATGGCAAGTGGCAGATTGGGGCACATACACTAAATGCCCTGTCAGCATAGGTTTTGTGAAAAAGGCTGGCTAATCTAACAGTTAACAAAGTGCAGCCGCACTAAATGGGAACTGAAGATAAGCGATGGTCATATAATGACGTCAAATATAATGAAATGATGAAATAATCTGTTTATTGCCGTTAAATATCAAAAATTGTGTCAATCACTCAAGGGAAGCATTTTTCGCAAAAAAAAATAAATAAAAAAGGAGATAAAAAACAAAGAATTAAATAAGTAAAATAAATTGAATTCTGGTCAGCCTTCAGCTATTTGGGATTCTTAATAATTACAACAAGTTTTAGTATAAATCTAGTAGCGTTCACAAATGCCGTTCGCTGTTTGGCTACGCTACTCACGTTCTATTCTGTGATAGATAGTGAGTAGCGTAGCAGCGTGCGCTGGGGGTCGCTTCTTTGTGTTTTCGAAGTGTCTGTGAAGAGGATTTAGATGAAAGTTTGAACGACTAGTAGATTTATATTAAACAATTAGATTATTCGCTCTCGAGTTCATAATCTAATTGTTTAATATTACAATAACTACCGGTATTTTCAATCTAGAGCGTGCATTTAGGAGCAGTGCTAATTACATGGATTTCATTTGTCTTAATGCAATTAAACAATTTATTTATTATGTTTGTTTGTTGATTTATTAATTGTAAGACTAAAATGGAGACCTGGCACCCACACGACACGAATGCCCTTTTCCGAAAAGATGTTTATTCTTAAAAATTAGATCAAATTTAAAAAAAAAAGATTTTTTTGATTCAGTGTTTCTTCCAGAGAAGAGAACAGCTGACGTACTGAAAATGAGTTGTTGCTAAAGACAGAATTTTCAGGTATTTTGTAATTAAATCTCTTATTTTTTGTGGCAAAAAGTGTCATAAAAAATCATCGCACATTACTTCCTTAAATTTTCAAATATTTCGGCTGCCATCTCCACCATAATCCCCCTCTATAAAAATACCGCTACTAAAAGGGCTGTGGGCTGGTTTCCGTCGCTAAAAGCCATCGATCACGTACGAGTTGTCCAGTACACACTCGCCCTGCTAAAATTATCTTCTTGAAAAATTTATTTTCAAACCGTCATCTGAAGGAAGTTTCTAAATCCGTTTGTGGCCTTTATTAATATTATTGTTGTTTGCCAAATTTGTTTTTATTTTCACTACTTAAGCTGTTAAAAGAAAATTCAGAACTGTGAACGTGATTTTTGATCGAGCTGAAGTTTCTCGTGGATTAGTACAAAAACAGGAAAATTTGGTAGTTACATGATCTGTTGATTGATAGAGCATTAA
>Ga0126338_10003753_pt1 | contig 10703 bp, 3 predicted proteins | sample OrbCmetagenome_2_FD_92529 | JGI IMG/M metagenome (GOLD analysis project Ga0126338, IMG submission 92529) | Coral microbial communities from Petempiche,Puerto Morelos, Mexico - Orbicella C C metagenome | ecosystem: Host-associated > Invertebrates > Cnidaria > Coral | place: Petempiche,Puerto...
CTGGCCTTTGTATGGCAGCGAGGCTAGAGTTGACCTTGTTTTGATACAGACCTCACTGCTTTTGTCATGTAAATGCACCTAGTTAGCATCAGAACAACTTGTTTTACACAACAAAAGCAGCGAGGTCTGTATCAAAACAAGGTCAACTCTAGCCTCGCTGCCATACAAAGGCCAGGTCACTGAGCAGACAACTGTAAAATGGTCTATTTTGCGGCAAACCAGAAGCTGTGTAAACTAATTAACATATTAGACCTTGCTCGCATCAATGACTTGTGATCACTGAATTTCCTGAGACAGTTACATGTAATTAGGGCTTTTTATCCTACGTTTCGACGCCGATTTTTCTTCCTAAACTAAACTGCCCCTTATCCTGCGAGCAGTTAGTTTCTCCTACGACGAACGCCACTTGCGATTCATTGGTATTACTTCGCGGAGGCTCCCTGTGGGAAATTTAATATTGGGAGTGGGAGGGCGCGCGGGGAACGATGGAAAGAGGGAAAAGGGCGGGAGACTAGTAGAGAACGTGTTTGCTGTCTTTTAGAAAATGCCGCAGCGAAAAAAAAGTTGTTTACTTTGATCATCAAAATGTAAATTATCTCTGCTTGCGCCACAGCCTGTGCTAGTTCTGTGTTTCTATCGAGTTTTATTCAATTATTTTATTCAAATGAACTCAGACTTCAACATAAATCTTCTACTGCTCTATCACGAATGCCGTTCTCTGATTGGCTACGCTACTCGCTATTTATTCTGTTGTAGATAGCGAGTAGCGTAGCAGTGTGGGGCCGCGTCTTTGCGTTTTCTAGGTGTCTGGGAAAAGGCTTTAGATAAAGATTTGAACGGCTAAAGGCTTTAGATAAACTAGATGAAGATTTATATTAAAACAATAAGATTGTTCGCTCTCGATTTATATGCGTGATGGTTGACGAGAGCGCAATGTTAAATAGAAACACGATTTTAAACCAATCAGCGCAAGTATTTTCTCTTTGGGCCGATTTCCAATACTTAACCACAAGTCAAGCAAACTTAATAATACGAAAATAAGTGAAACTTCGAATAGGTTATCACAAACTCATGATTGAAAGTGGTATTATTAAATCCCAAGTTTGTCTGTCCTTCATGTGGATCCAATCAAATTGAAGACGAAAATCACCTTTCTACTGTCCCTGTACTCAATTCTTAAAAGAAAAAATAACTTCCGAATGTCACCTAATTATCTCCAGTAGAAGCTACCACAGAATTAATGAATTCTCCAGATCATTTTGTTAATATTCAGTTGACGAAGTTTACTTATTTACAATGTTCAGATGTACGCAATAATCTTTTAACAAAATCAGACCAATGTACCTTGACTTGCATGCCCCTTTTTTTATTACATCATTATCTCTTGTTTTGTTAAGTTCTATGCTTTTGCAATATACTGTTAGAATTTACCATAGAGCTACTTATCATAGTTGCACTTTCTTCCGTCAAAACCGGACGGATAACCTCACAACACTAACTGCTTCTTATATGTTCAACATTAGAGTCAAAGAGCCATCTCATCTCCAAAACAAAGATGGAAGGATTCGTCATCTCACGTCAGTAAACCAAAGTGATGAAAGAAACGAAGGTATTAACGAATGCATGCCTGTCGCACAATGGAGAACATGCTCTTTTCGACTCTTTGTTGGCGCTTCTGATCAAGGTCCCTTTTTGAAGGAACTTGCTTGTGGATGTATTAAGGGGCCATTAACCAAAGAAATAACGTCCCTTGAGGGGCTGGTCTGGAAACAAACAACTTGCACGCGCTTTGAACAAATTTGCACTCTTTATTCCTCAGTTTGTAAATTTCAACAGAAACGTTGCGTTGCATCAATATGTTTCCACCAAGACAAAATACCATAACATATTTGCCAAACCCAAAGAAACGCGATTTCTTTCAAGTTATTTTTAGATCACCCCAGGCCTTAGAAATTCCAGAGAGGTCTAGAAATTGGTAATCCTGTGACGCAAATGTTACTCACGCAGCCGAACTGCCTGAGCACCTTGCACGTATTGTCATCCTCCGAGTAAACATCCACGCACCACCCACGCACCGCGCGTGGTAACATTATTCACGAGAGGACTGAATACCCTATCCCTCTTTATCTTCTCTTGTCAGGTCCGCAGGCATTGCGAATTTTTCGTTTGGTTTTCGGCTCGATTCATGGATTAAATTTACACAATAGCTACCAAAATACTACTTTGACCACATGAGACTTACAAATTTATAACTACAACAATTACATCGTGCATCAATCAGGAAGCAGAGGGAGAATCATCTTAAACGATCACTGACAGTCGTGATGTAATCAAGTTTGTAGTCTCTTCTCGTATCCCCATGTATTTCCCTTTGTACCCTCCCCCCCGCCCTGTACCTCCCTCTGTATCTGTCCCGGTTCTGGACGGGTACTATAGCGTATTCCAATATCTAATCAATTTCTATGTATTCTGGTGGACTCTTTGTGACGACATCTCGTCCTGAAACAAGTTTTCCAGCCACGTACACTTGTTGAATATTTCGGTCGTCACCTGTCGCGAAAGAAAAACAATTAAGGATGCTGAAACATGTCTAAGATTACCTACCAAATAAGAAAGCAAACCAATTCCAGGAAAAGATTGAAACAAGAGAATCACTCAGCTACTCACCAAGGAAAAGAAACTTTTGAACTATATCCTAGAACGAGAAACAGCAATAAATACTTTCAATACAGCCATTTTCGTAAGAAAATAAAACGATAGTTATCCAACAAAACAAATATTTGTTACTTTGTCAGAGCGGTTTTCCCTTGTGAGTCGAAAATAATCCGTATTTGCTTATGTTTTGCATTGCTACGCTAAACGATTGACTCAAAAAACTCAGTCTACTTTGCCATCCAACTAGAAGTCAAACCAAAACCAACAGTGATTCGCTCGCAGACGTTTTCCCAAGGTTTAAGTCAGCTAAATGCATTTACTTCGAGTATTGATCAGTTCATTGAACCAGTGATTAATCATACCTTTGAATCATCTGCATTAAAACGATCAAACGGTGCATCCGGGGCATCAGAGTCAATAACTAAAGCATCAAAGTCTTTACCGACCTAATAAGGAAGTTAATAACCAATATATCAGTGTTTTGCAGAAGTAACGAGCTGATAAATGAGCAGAAACTGACTTTACCTCAAAATTCCCTATCTTGTCATCAAGGCCGAGAACTAAACCAGAATCAAAATAATAATAATAAAAAAAAACAATCATCAACATTTATCACAGTTACGCCAGCAACAATAGAAAACAAGTTAGAGAATAGTCAAATGAACAAAAATTCTACTCAATAATGTATTCAGATGGACTTTCGCGTCAAAGGGGCTTCCCAAAGGTTTTGGGAAACAAAGGAACATCGTCATTTAGTTCAAATGAAAGAGGGATACTTTTTTGGATCAATTTGAAAGAACAAGGGATATCACTATTATTATTGCAGCCTTTTGCAAAAAAGTTAAAGGAGCAATTTTGCCCTCGGATATAGGGTTAAATATTTATCTATTTATTTGTTTGTTTGTTTGTTTGTGTGGTTATTAATTAATTAATTTATTTACTTATTTACAGAAGTTTGCAACTTAAGATAGTTGCTTGTGCTGCCTTGTTAATTTTACAACACAATAGTAACACAAATGGGCACAAAATTCCTTGTTATACAGAGGTTCCAATACCTAGTGTTATGTAGCAGAGCAGATCAGTTTAGAACAAAAGAGAGTCACACTTGTCATGATCACTGTAAATCATGATTAAGATGGCGGCTAGATCATAACAACTCAACAATTAGGGTTTGTTTTTGTTGAACAGTGTACAATTCAGGGCTGTCAATAAGGGCTGTAACCCTTGATGCTATGGGTGAACCCCAGGGGGGGGGGGGGAGGTACTGCCATATATGGGCTATGCGGGTACGTGCCGCTGTGAAGGGTATAGTTTTCAAGCAGTTTACTCTAGCATAGGGTATATAAATCAGAGCGTTTGGGTCTAAAATAGGGTATCATTTTTCAAGAAACTGACCAGTTGGTTGAAGATTTTATCTAAACTAAGGAAATCAGGAATTGCCACTCAAAAATATAAAAAAGTGAGATCGGCAAGTTTAAATTTTTGTAACTCAGCCTCAACATCGTCAATAGATGACTATCATAAAACACTACTAGATATTATTAACAGTCAAAAATCGGGATTCAGACGGAAATCTGTGGTTTTAATACTGGTTACTCTAGTATAGGGTAGCAAACTTCAGCTGAACAAAACTGTAGCTCTAGTATAGGCTAAGGGTTCCAGGGTCCCAGCTGCACATGCCCACCAACTTGCCCGTAGTCGATACAATTTGCCCACAAAGTAACAAAATGTAAAAAAAATGTATACGTAATTAAAATGTATATGTAATTGGCCACTCCCCATTGGGGCTTTTCAGGACCAATGTAAACAAACAATGATAAATAAATATTCGAATGAACCTAACTAGGTTAAGAATCCCAACTGGCGGGAGGCAGAGCAGTTGGGTAGTTACAAGCGTAGTCAAGAAGTTGAACTCAGGGCAACCAAGAACAACATCACTAGCGGTCAGAATGGGATTGGAACCCAGGACCCACGGATTTCAAATCCGGCGCTCTAACCACGCGGCCATGCTGCCTCCCTGATTGCCCAGGGCAAGTAAAGTTTGCTTTCGGGCAAGTGAAAATGAAAGTTTGGTGGTCCAGTGGGCAAGTGAAATTAGCCTCAGTGGTCTTGTTAGTGATCATCTCCAATCAAAAACAATTTCAAAAGACTGCAAGATGAGCAAAACAATGAGTCGAAAGCATGTAGTCAATAAGATATGAACATTGTGTGCCTATTGGGCAAGTAATATTTTAGTGAGGGCAACTGAAAACTGAAATGTACTAGCCCACTGGGCAACTGGATTTCAATAGTTTTTCCTGCCCTGCTGTAAATAAAGCGCCAGAAAAATGACTTTAATTAATATTAATTATTCAACATCATTCTGGACAAAATTTCTGATCATTTACTTGCCCCTGGTTCAAGCATTTTCATAACATGTTTTGCTTGAAGAATGTTGCGTGATAGTTTTACATGAGCCATTCAACATGATGGATAAAAATGAACATTGCATCTAGCCTGGGTTTCCCAAATGGATTATGAAATAGAGAAATACAAAACAATTTTATGTGAGAAATGATGATAGTACTAACTCAGCAATATTGTACATAGCTCACCTTGACTTCCTCCAAGAGTAGCAAGGAAAAAAGCCTCTTTAAAACTGAGTGGTTTAAACCCATCTGACTTGCCAAAGCTTACAACATTTGACGCCTTGACGCAGTCACGAATAGCTACCAACATTGATGGTGATTCTCCACCAGAAACATCTAAAAGGGATTAAATCAGATTAAGAACTCTAAATTAATTTTGTCCACTTGAAATCAGTGCTACAATTGTTGATAAGCAATGCAGGTCTCCTTTGCGAAGAAAATGTTTTAAAAAATTAAGGAAACTATTAAAATAACTAAACTATTAAAATAAAAAGGTGTGTTAAAAGGTGTGTATCATATTCTGACAGCTCGGAACAAAAATACTGAACTCTTTAACCAACACATCAGTAGCAATACCACACCAATTTTGACTTGAATTAAGAGCATTCCCAGTTCTGATTTGTTCGCTGGACCATTTTCAGACACCTCTCATCTACCCAGCCAATGTGGCTTTGTAAGAGAGCGCTCACTCTCTCACACAGAAACCAAACTAGTTAGAATCGTTGAGAGTTGGCTGTAATGAATTCACCAGGTTACTGTGCCTACGCACTTACTAACATGTTCAATATGTTTACCTGTGCCTAATCCCACTTTCATCTTCAAGTTTAACATGTGCCTAACATCAGCAACACCACTTCTGATACTGTAATGCACAAAGCTCAATCAACATAAGAGTGTAATGATAGCAAATTTGTTGGAGTTCATTCCCAAGCTTAACTGCCTGCTTTTTTAACCCCTAACAGGCACTACTTGTAAACCATGTTCCCAGCCACATAAAAACAACACCCAGAACAGCAGGGTTTCACTTTAGTACACTTATTAATTAACTCACAGCAAAATTCTCAAATCTGATTATAGTAGACACTGAATACTTGTAATATGTAATGTAACTGGACGTTTCACACACATTACAGGTGGAAAAGGTGTCCAATTACAGCACTCCAAGTACAAAGAACTCTAACAGGGATTAAATCTGATTGGATAGCAAATGCCCTCTTAAACTGTGAATTGTATTAAAAGGCTTGCATTCTCTCACTTAGCTTGACAGAGTTCTTCTTTGCTTTATTTCAGTGGTCATAACATACAGAGTTAGCCAAGCCTAGAAGCAGAGCTCCTGATTACAATAAGTTAACCTGGCTTGAGACTGCAATCCAGTCTTGGGCAGCTGTCAACTTCAAAAATGTATGCTGTAAACCAAGGCCGCATGTGTCAGTCAACCTATTAGCTGGAGTATGCCCGCCATGTTGCACGACTTAGTCGTTGTCATGCATACGCACCCACAAGCAATGCCACTAGCCATGATAACCATGAGAAAACCAATTCATGGGTTTCTTTTTCTTTCCTATATGAGTATGGAGCGCCGCTTGGCAACCCCTCTGGGTGCCGGAGCACGGCTATTACTATTTGATTGAAGTTCTCCTCACAAATGTTGATATTTGTGGTTAAAAAGATGATATGATACCCATTGTTTATTACCAACTATTATACAAATTTGAGATATCCAGATAGATGTAACACTCACTTAAAATTTGATGTTGGGCAATGGGACACTGCTGTACTTCTTTCTAACATAAGACTGAGTTCGTCCTCTGTTGAGTGACAGCAATGTGCCATGTATGTCTACAAAATAATTGAATAAGTAAACTGTAAGTAACCCTCAAATGCTTCAGACCTAAATGCAACATGAAACATTTCTGTTAATCTACAGTCAGATGTTCTTTTTTCCACGGCAGGCCAGGGGGCTGTTACTTTTACATAATTGGATGTAGCTCAACAAATTTTTTGTTGTTTTTCCTATTACTTAGTGGATATCATCATAAGATAAGAAAAGATAAGCAACTGATCATAAAAATTTTCATTCAGAATTTCATTGAACAGATATGGTCTCACTAAGGACTTAGGATTAAGGGCAGATTGACAAGTGGTGAGAGTGATTTTGCCCTCCTGATATTTAGTAAGCATATGGCCACAATTATTTTCTGTTAAAAGATATTGACAGCAATGAAGTGTTTTAAGAGTGGTAAGTACTTCTCAACAACAAAAAAAAAGAAACTTGTGTATACATCTTGCTGTAGGTATGATAATCATCAATATCTGAATTACACACCATATTGATAATAATTATTGTTATATCTGACCTACCTACCTTACTGTTCAGCAAATCATGCTTATCATATATGGCAGTATAGCTATGATCTGGATAGCCTTCTCTCACCAAGGAGATTTCTTTCTTTGTTTCATTCAAGTGACTCTAAAAATACGTTATTCAATTAGATACAATTAATTAAAATTAACATGAATGAGTTTGTGAAAAATATCTGTTTATAGAAACTGGTAACCCAGACAGTATAACTATTTTTCTCCTGGTTAATTAAGCAAATTCATGGCTGAATATTAGACAGCAAGGAAGCTATGAAAAGTTTCCTACAATCAAACAAGCAAAGTAACTGCTTTGCTTTGAAGAGCACAGGAAAACCATTCTTAATCAGATAACTGAAACTGAATTATTTCTCTGAAGACCAAGAGCCTGTACTTCCGGGTTCCCTTGGGAACAATAGCAAAGTTCAATCAAACTTTCCCCAAGACTTCCTCCTTGATCATATGGCTCTCAACATGACAGCTTTACCTGAATTGGAAGATCATATTTCTTAGCAAGATGTCCTAAATTCTTCATCAGATCCGAGGAACAAGAGAGAACAAATCTTGGAGTAACAACAGGAGTGATGAGAGGATTCTACAAGACACACATGCAACAGGAACTTTGAGGCAAACGGCACACAGTCAACAGTACAACTAATTTATTTAGCAAACTGGTACATGATAAAAAGGCACATTCTGGCGGGTTCCCTCTAAGTGGCTTCAATTTTGCATTAAAGACTTCTAAGATGAGTGGCTAACTTTTTGTTAAACTTTCATGAAAACTATCTGAAAAATGCAAAGTAACATGTCCTAAACTTTGGCAATCAGGTCTATCAAGAAAAGATACTTAACATTAATTCATCGGCAGAGTTTTAAAAAGCTTGTTAAACCCATCCTGTCTCACTCTTTTTTGCCTCTATTGCTCAAAATGAACTTCATGCTACAAAATGTACTTCAGCATCTAGTTTCACCTAATTTCATAGATTCAGGCATGTAGTACCTTGAGTCCCAATATATAATTGATTATCCTGCAACAATAGAATATAACTATGTCAGCTCAAATAACATTTATGTTTTAAATAAAGTACAGGCCTATTTTATAATTATTTTTTTAAAGCAAGATTAGTGTTACTGAATTTCCATAGCATTATCATTTAAACAGAAATTAAAAGTTTACAAGCACTTCAATATTTAATATTAAACAAGAACAGACAGTACTTTATTCATGTATTCAAAGTTATTTTTAATTATCTCTTGAATGGTAAATGCACTGTGATTGTCATATGTTATAGTATGGCCCAATTCTCACCACCTTAACTTGAAATAGTTTCCTTTCTCTTGGTGAGCGATATAACAAATATCTTATGAACTCATTTTTGTGGTGCATATTTACTGTAAGATAAAAAGTGCGATGACCTAAACTTGATAAAAATGGAATGATGTGGTTGATATCTTATAGTTGGGACAGAAACATGACTAAAACAACTCAGGTATGAATTTAAGATTGAGGAGATTTCATAAATTACCTTTCTGTATCCTGTATAGACTGTTGTGTTTTTTCAACGTAGTAGTGTGGACTGTTAATATCCATACAAACTTTTCCAACATAGGCTCTCTGTCCAAGTTCATCTATTAATAGAATGATGTTTTCATGACGTATTAAAATATATTCAATACATGTACAGTCAAGCCTGAATTATGCAGACACCTCAGTTGGCTCAATCAATGGGTGTGGTCAAGCTAACATTCTGGCACTGATTGTTCAAAAGAGGGATAAGATATCCCCTGGCTAAATCACTTAATGAGTATCCAGTGGATAACGTAGTTTGTTTTGCAAACACTTATCCACTGAATAGCGGTTTATCAACTGGATAGTATTATCCATACTTTGTATCCATACAAATGGATAGGCCATATTCCCTGGGCTTCACTTATGTAGTCTGTAGTACATGTACTCACCGACGATATTACAAAAGATTTCTGTGGCCTCATAGTGAATAGTAGTAAAGTATGATGCAGTTGTTGTTCCATTTTTAAGAAGTCTTGTCTAGGCCAAAACAAATGAAACAGAACTTTTTCAATATTTTGAGCACTTGAACCAAGTTTGGTACACATGTAACTTTGCTAATAAGCATTGATAGGAATTATAGGCATCTGAATAATATAACCCACAACATATCTCTATGCCCTAAATAAGGTGACCTTTTTCAAGACAAATGTATAATAAATGACAAGAATGTTTGGTTTCACTCTAGGGTAGGCCTAACTGGTCCATACTGAGCTAATATTACTATCCCAGTTCCCATAACATTCCACAACTAGAATTGATTTCTACTGCCTCCAAGATGGGATGCTAGTCCATCACAGGGTTACTCACCAGCATTAAATTTGCCAGTACCCATTTATACCTGAGAGGAGAACATAATGCTGCTGGTCAGCACTTGAACTCGGACTGTTGAATCCATAATCCAGCACACTAGCCGTTAGAGCACTGTTCCTCCCTTCACTCATATCAATTTTCTTCTTTTAACAATAGGTGGAAGGAAATAACTTAGAACCAATAATATATTTATCATTACTATCGAAAACATGTAGCAACACACTAGTAGTTCCATGTGCTCTGAAATTATATAACACATTTATTTTATCACGTACATAAAGATGTACATGAATATCTGTTAACTTATTATAAACAAATGTTACACTGAGGCATAGCAATTGAAACTTTGAAAGAGATATCTTTTTTACTGCAATTTTACTTACAGGAAGAACACTTAATTAAAATACTTACAGCACTAATATTGAAAGAGATATTGAAAGAGATATTGAAAGAGATACTGAGAGTAGTCAGGACACCTTCCTTTTCAAAATAAGTGTTAAAAATCCACACAAACTCACCACCACTTTTCTGTATGCATACTCAGCAAATTCTTTGTTTCCAAATCTTGATTCTGAGGGAAAAGTGTATTTTTCAAGCCACTTTAGGAGAGGCAGATCATAGCCTGTACCCGTGAACACATACTGTGGAGCATGAATGTGAGTGTCAACCAAACCTGGCATCAAAAATTGTCTGAAGTTACACAGAAAAGAAAAGTAATGTAAGTATAAAGAGAGGTAGCAAAATTCACCATATTTTTTAAATACCGGTATACAGTATTCGTGTGAGAGAGAAAAATATGTTCAGCTGTAGTTTTATAAACAAAAGTATAACACTGTGGCCCAAAGAATATTTTAAAGGAAAACAAATATTTATTATATATAAAGGTTATTGTAAAAAAGTAA
>Ga0126338_10003755_pt1 | contig 10699 bp, 9 predicted proteins | sample OrbCmetagenome_2_FD_92529 | JGI IMG/M metagenome (GOLD analysis project Ga0126338, IMG submission 92529) | Coral microbial communities from Petempiche,Puerto Morelos, Mexico - Orbicella C C metagenome | ecosystem: Host-associated > Invertebrates > Cnidaria > Coral | place: Petempiche,Puerto...
ACTGGAGAGGAGTGACTTTACTACCCGTAATTAGTAAGATATTCTGTAGGATGCTGCTAGAGAGGATCAAGAGAGGTGTAGACAAGCTTCGAAAGGAGCGGGCTGGGTTTAGATCAAAGAGAAGTACAACTGAACAGATCTTTATACTAAGAAACATCTTGGAGCAGGCAAATGAGTGGAGGGCGGGTCTGTATGTGCACTTTGTGGATTTTGAAAAAGCCTCTGATTCAGTACACAGAGAAAGCCTATGGAACATCATGAAAAGCTATGGGATACCACATAAGATGGTGAGAGTGATCGCAGGCATATACCAGGGCTTCGAATGTGCAGTTGTTGATGGAAGTGAGACATCAGAATGGTTTAAGATCAAGTCTGGAGTAAAGCAGGGGTGTGTGATGTCAGGATTCTTATTCTTACTGGCCTTAGATTGGACCATGAGGGAGACAACAGCAGACAAGAGAAGAGGAATACGGCGGAATTTCACAACGGTGCTGGAGGATCTTGACTTTGCGGACGATACTGCACTACTGTCATCCAAGATTAGCGACCCGCAGGAAAAGACTGGGAGACTAGCAGAAGAAGCAGCCAGTGTAGGTCTCAAACTTAATGCAAGAATGTGTAAAACACTGAGGACTGAGTTTGCTCATAGTTCAGAGGACGTCGTGGTTAATGATGAGGAAGTAGAAGACGTTGAGGAATTTGTATACCTAGGTGCTACAGTAAACAAAGAAGGAGGAGGCAGTAGAGATATTACGAACTGACTGCAGAAGGCACGTGGAGCATTTCAGAGACTAGGGAAGGTATGGGCAACCAGAGGAATAGGCAGGAGAACCAAGATACGCCTATTCAAGACTTTAGTTCGACTGGTCCTGCTATATGGCTGTGAAACATGGAAGATCATTAAAGCTGATGAACGAAAACTAAACAGTTTCCAAAGCCAGTGCCTGAGACGGATACTGAGAATTAGAATGCAGCAAAGAATTACAAACAAGAGAGTGGTTGAAATGGCAGAGGTCAATGACATAAGCTGCAAGGTACGACGAAGAAGGTGGAACTGGTTGGGACACATACTCAGGAGAGAGGGTGCTAATGACTGCTTCACAGCATTGGGATGGACACCAGAAGGTCGAAGAGCGAGAGGCAGGCCAAAGACAACTTGGAGAAGGACGGTGGAAAAGGAAAGAAACAAGGCGGGGTGAAAGAGCTGGGAAGTAGCCAAAGTGGTGGCACGGAACAGGGAGTGTTGGTCGGAAAGTGTGACGGCCTTATGCACCTACTGGCGCGACGAGAAATGATGATGATGATGATGATGATGATAGCTAACTAGCATTGCATTGTAAATCTAGACTATCAACTGCGATTGAAAAGAGAAAAGTTTCTTTGGGCTGTTGCACTTTTTATAACTAATCGTGCCTTTTTGTAGACTCAATTAGGCTGCTATTCGGGAAAGGAGCCCATGCTCCTTCCACAAAGTCTGTAGACCAGACTCGAGAGAGCGGCAGAAATCAAGCCTAGTTTTTTTGGTATGTAGTGGTATATCAGGTGAGTTTGGTCGAGCCATGGTTCATATTTCAGGGAGACAAACTCAAGCCAAAATACCCATGGCGAGATACGCAACCAAAGTGTACCAAAAACGGTACAGTTAGATATTTACTGTTTCCAAATTAAATCACATGACCATGATATTGTAGCATATCAGGTCAGTGACTTAATACATGTGTATTGCAGGATGTCAAGACAGTAGACACAGCTTCTGATTGGCTAGTAGCTAATTTGGCTTACGGTAAGAGGAAATACATTCGCATATTTGACTCCCTCGTTGCTTCTTCCTTTGCTTGCCAGCCACCACATTCAAAACGGGTAATAAATACCATCAACTTCTTTCAGCAACATTCTCGCAAGTACATTCACACACAAAACTACTTTACCTTTCTCAAGGCTTCCATTCTCTCATATCCTTTTCCAATCCTAGCAGCATTCATCTGAGTTGCCAACAGGCGAGCAAGATGGACGACTTGAGCTTGTCCGCCTGCTGCGGCAATGGGAGTGTATGTGTCATGGAAGTGGGATGGAAGGCTGTCTGGGAGGGCTAACATGCTAACCAGCACCAGGTCTGTTACTGTGTCTTTGTTGAGTCTGGGGATTATATCCTGTGCTGTCATTTCAACAGCATCTGAAGTGGACATTGTCTCCAGCTCTTCAATCTGAAAATGAGATAAAACTCCACTGAACACAGTTCAAGTATTCTGCTTAAGTGAGAATAATTTTTGTAAATTCAATGAAGTTCAAGTGTTTCAAGTCTCAAAAGTAAACAAAAACTCCAGTCAGTCTAATATCAGTATTTAGATTTAGGTGAATGTTTCAAAAGATCTCAACCATACTCAACAAGCGTTCAATAATACATGTGGTGTAAAAGTCTAAAAACATCTCTAAACAACATGTACAAAACCATACTTACATCGAGCTTTTGTTTTTTTGTGGCCACAGCTTCTGGTTCAGGCCTTGAAGACAAAATGTGTGTAGAAAAGAACATTATTAGTACTGCACTATCGTTTTCCTCCATAACCCAGCTACCTATATAGACATCCTACTTCCATGTTCAATTTCAAGAGACATCTGCCATTTAACCCCAAAACGTTCCACATGATCATATGAAAATGAAGCTCTACAGGTAGCTTCAGGTAAAGGTGTTACAGTGGAACCCCACCATACATCCACCTCATTGTTACGGCTCTTTTATTCTGGTCCATACACAAGCTTAGTCAGTCTTTTTTTTTATTTAAAGAACCCCTTTAACACAGCCAGCCTGTTAATACAGCCAAATTTTTGTGGCCCGTTGGTGACCAGATTAACAGGGTTCCACTGTAATTGTGAACAAAACTTTTAAAACTCTGACCGATCAGAGATGCTCTAAAGATTTAGAATTTACTACATCAAATCTCCAAATCTTAAGATTGGGGAGGTCTCATTGCACAAGGAGAGGTGTCCAAATATGGAAACTCGCGTGAACAAAAGACTACACCTTGAAGGAATTCTACAAAGAAATTTGAACAAACAAAACAGTAAGTTCCACTTAGATTAAACCTATGTAACACACACCGTTTTTTCTCTGCACTGACTTTTGGCATGTTCTTTTGAAGCTGTGGAAATTAAGACAGTGCAAAAACATCATCTCAATGGAGTGGTGAAAACAAAAACATATTCACAACAATCATAAAACAAAACTTTCAGAGCCAAAACTTTGATTTCTTTGAAGTATACCAACCTCAGCTTGTGATGCTCCAAGATCTGTTAAGAGCGTTGTGATCTGAGGGAGAAACTCAACTGAAAAAGAAAAACAACACACAAACATAGCAAACAGATGTTATTTCTTTCAAGAATAGATCCCACATCAGGATTATCTACAGCAGCAAAAGACTTGGCCTAATGTTAGCTCTGGAACATATTTATTTAGTGGTACAACGACAACATAACTGATAAAAATTTTTCTTTATTTTTTTACCATATAACATATTGATTTTGCAAGAGAAATAAGAGGCAGAGCAAATCATGGAAAAAAACAATCACAGACTCATTGAACGAGGTATGACCAATTTATAAATATACTAGTTACAGTACAGCCACTCAGGCCTCTTACCAGATGATGGATGCTTGAGTAAACTCATCAGATGAAGCTAAAGGGACACAGAAAAAAAGAGAGTTTAACAATGCCAAAAGAGAACATATACATATGTATCTTTGTTACTGTGACTTTAAAATGATAGCCTATTATTGCTTTTGACAGCATACTTGCACTCTCTACATGGGCATTAAACATTTTTGCATAAAATACACTCAGGCAGTGACTCAAAATGACAAATTTATAGGAAACAAATTTCTGAATCAGCGAATGGTTCATGATGTACTGTTGAATAAAACTTAAGAAAGACAGGATCTATATGCATTTGACATGAAAGATAGCTACAGATCAGAACTTTTTGATTTGTTGAGATGCTTTCTGCTCCCCTAGTTTAAATTCAATGATTACCTTGAGATTTTTCCTCACACTGCTGACTTGAGATTTGCTCAGAGAAGTGGGAAGATTAGCTGTAGACCAAGAGATAAAGGCAATATTAGAAATACACGTACCTGGTCACTATAGGAAGCACACACAATAATTTTATTGTTTAATAAGTATGCACATTTAGCAAATACAACCAACAGTACATTGCTTTAAAACAGGAAATGCTTTTACTCTGTTTGACTTCCTTCCTGGGACACCCAGGGCTGTCATTAAGTTTTAATTTGCCTGTAGCATTGATCTTGACACACATAACTAATTTATTATTTTATGGATGAATGTTTCAGCTACAAGTAATTTCACCCATAGTATGAAGGGCCCATTAAGCATGCTCAGCCGCAATGGTTGCTATGGGTTACAGCCCTTGTTGACAGCCCTGACACCTGACCGAAACTGGTTTGACCATCTCAGAGCAGGAAAAAACCCAGGTTCGATTACCCCTGGCAAGTGAAGTTTGCTCTTGGGCAAGTGAAAATGGAAGTTTGGTTGTCCAGTGGGCAAGTAAAATTAGCCTCTGTCAGTAGTCTTGTTAGTCATAATTTCTAGTTGAAAACAATTTCAAAACTTAGGACTGCAAGATGAGTAAAACAAAGAGTCGAAAGCATGGACAACCAAGAGCATACGTGTACTTTGCTCATGTTTGTCCTCTGTTATAGCCCATCACTGATTATAGACGGTACCTAGAATTTTAAAATGATTTAGTTGATAAGACATGAACATAGTGTGCCTATTGGGCAAGAAATATTTTAGTGGGGGTATTACTGAAAACTGAAATGTACTGGCCCACTGGGTAACTGGATTTCAAAATGTTTTTTTCCTGCCCTGCATCTGGAGGAAAGCTTTTCTTTTAGAGAAGCAGTTCAAAAAGTTTTGCCTACCTGTGAAAACCAATTACCTGTCCTGCTAAAAATGTTAATGAAATTCAAAATTTATGAGATTGAAATAAAATTGAATAATCATGCTCCTACCATGAAGAGACTCAAATGCCTGAACAACAATCGCCATAAAGGCAGGTCTTTGACGAGCTATGGCTGACAGAGATCCAAGGGCAGCCATCAGGTTCACACTAATAACAATACAAAAGTTAAGGTTAGGTTTGTAATGCTCGTGTACAGGCCAACAAAAATCTCTCACAGTTAACTACCATTACAATTGGTGTGCTTTTTTCCTTTGCATTTATACATGCTCCTGTTATATGTGAAGTTTAACAGCCTCTAACATCTTCATCTGCAGGAGAATATAAATACTCCTCCTGGTCAATTCATGCTAAAAAAAACTGGAGATAAACATCAGCCTGATGGATTCTTTATCTGAACAGAGACTTAACTAGTGTCACTTAAGGAAGTTTCATTGTGACTGAAAATGTACATCACATCAAAAGGAGGATACTTGCCAAAGAAAGACACCTGCTGTACCTGAGATGGAATGTGTTTCTCAGGTACAACTAGGTATCTGTCTAAGGTATCCAAGGTGGACACTTCTCTCACGCAGACACTTGTCTAATGGATATGGACTTGAGTACACTTCATGTTATGAAGGAATAATAAGCAAAACAATATTCTGAGAAACAACACAATGGCTTTGAGAGGTTCCTCAAACATCACAGTTCATATTCATCACTTAACGTAGCCATCAGGTCTAACCTGGAGATGGTATGAGAGGCAATCAGAGTAAGCAAAGATTCCAGAGTTGATCCACCTTCTTCTCTTAACTCTGTCATTTTGACTAAAGGATGATTTCTGGGGACTATTTCCAGTGAGATGTCTGCCTCTCCTTTTTTCAGTGACTCTGAATCCTGTAGTAATGCACAAAATTGTTCAGTCGATATTTAGAAGTTTAGGGGAATGTTCCCAATTCCCAGTTCCCAGCATGTCCTTGTAGTTTCAGCTTGAAAGGTGAAAAAATGGGTTAGTGACTGAAAAAGAACACCCACCTGAGTTTTGAGCGACTGAACAAGAACAAGCATCTCCATAAACTTTATCGCATGAGTTCTGATTCTGAAAATAGTAAATGAGAAGTAAAAAGTTAGAGCACCCACCCAACATCCAACATGTTAGGACATAAGGACTATTGCACCTACATGTACATTTTGACTAAGAACTGTGACTTGCTTGAGGCATACTATTCTGACTGTTCTGGTAACTGTACCAACCTCTGTGTTCACTTGGGGAGCAGCTGGCAATGTTTGTTTAAAGGCAAAGGTTTGGTTTAGACCCTTGAAAAAGTGAATATAGTGGCTATTATTTTTTTATAAAACATCCCCTGTTTCAAAGCTTATCAAGACAATGCATGACTGTCTACTCCTGTCCCAGGTTGCTTCTCTTCCACAGAAGTGAGCTCCATCTATTTACTACATAACTGTTCTTACCCATCATTGTCAGACTCCAGCATGTCTATGATCTGTTCTTTGATCGTGATGAGAAGCTACAAAGAACAAAGTTATGAAGAACTGCATTGGTAAAGTCTGCATCAGGACAGTTGTCCCATACAGACAGAGCTTATCCTGGTTTCTGTAGCATTAAGTGACCAGGAGGATTTCTTCTCCCCCCTGGATGGGATCCTAGTCCATCGCAGGGTTACTCCAAGCATTAAATTCATCATACCCCTGGGTGAAAAGAGGCACTGAGAGAGTAAAGTATTTTGTCCAAGAACACAATGCCATGACCTCGACCAAGGCTCAAACTTGGAGCACTCCATCTATGCCTCCACTGATAAACTGCATTTTATTAATTTAAATTAATTATAATAAACTGCATTTATTAATTTAAAGTAATTGTGATAAACTGCATTTCTTAATTTAAATTACTTAAAACACATAATTTATCCAGAGCACACTTGCTTAGCCATTATAGAGCTCTTACCTCCCACATGTGTTCCAGCTCTTCTGATATTGCCTTGTGCTTGCAGATGTACTAAAACAGCATAATTAAAGTATAAATTCAAATACTGAAACAGATGAACTGTACAAGTATGAGACAAGTACACAGTAAGTAAAATCTACAATTATGGGTGAGGAATGCAGACTACACGGCATAAATTATAATAAGGCGCACATTTTCACTTAGATCTTATTATTCTCTGTGTGCGTTAGATTAGTACCCTTTAGGGATCAACCAAAGCTTCAGCAATCAAAATGAACTAAGATCAAAAATTAACTTCAACATGCACGAACGAGTAGTGTATTATGGAATCCACCAACCTGTAAAGCATATTTGTACAACTGTGTCACACACAACATGACTCTTTTTTGTACAGCAACATTGTCATCATTTAGCATGAATGCCAGAGTGCTCTGCACTTTGCTCAGCAGCTCAATGTCCTTTTTGCTGTAGGTTTAATTTGCAAATGAAGTAAATTATTGCTTGTGAGCCATCAAGACAAGATACACAGTGTATATATGTTCATAAGCTTGTTCCAGTTATACATGTAAGAAAACATGAACAAGAAATAATAATATTCCAACTGCATTTTTGTACTGTGATTGACTGCATTAATTTTTAGGTCATCCATCGAGTCTCGACCTGTTGTGGAGAAGTGAAAGACAGCAAACCAGTAAAACAAAAATAAATGCTAAAATACTTATACTTTTGACTTACCATGCTTCCTCAATAAATCCAACCACAAACCTACGCACATCTGCTGATCGGTCTTGCTGGAAAACTAAGATTTCCTGCATGTGGTAAAGTGAAAATAATAAAGTTTATTAATGCTATTATTTCAGACCCACATTAGAGAAGTCATGGTTTTCTCCAGCAGACATTTCTTTATATCACTTTAGTTCTTACTAACTTAAAACTGAGTCAGGGCTCAAGTGAAGTGACCACAGAACAATCAAGCCATAAAAACTCCTTTTTAAATTACCCAACCCGTTATAAAACCTTCACACTTATTAACCCCATCCCCTTCCTCTTTGGATTTTATTTTGCTGATGATCTTAATGAAAATAATTTAAGAGATGGAGAGTGTTTCACTCATGAAAGCCTTCACGAGCTTAGATATGCATGAATCATTACAGTTAAATTATCTGCATATTCTATCAGTTTTTCGTAATCAGCCTTCTTGTAATGGTTACTGCAGATTTTTAGTTGCAGTTCCATTTTGCTGTAACTCTCTTGAGCCACCGGGTAAGTGTTAGCCATCAGGCATCGAACTTTGCTTATGTTTTTCTTTTGTTTAGTTTCATTTTTCATTCATACCTTGGTTAATATTTCTAGGTTTCAAAGTAATAACCGACGAATGGAATTAAATTGTGACTTAAGCGTTGACTGATACTATGATAATGGTGAATTGTAAAGCAAGCGAAACAGAGAGTCTCTGCATAGTTACGGGTCTAGCACTGGATGAGTACACAATACATGGGAATGAAAAGAAAGGAGCTCAAATGTACAAGGGTAGTTTATCAATTACTTACATCCAAAAAATTATCCAGAAGTGTGGGGTCTTTATTGACAATGAACTCTTGCACCTGTAAGAAAGTGCCAATACTAGAATTAGGAATATTATACATGACAAAAGGTGCAGCATGTTGGTATAAATGCAACCTTGCAATATTATTCTTGCATGTAATGCTGCATACAGTTGAATCCTGATTTTTCAAACATCCAATGAAAAAAGATTTGTTTGAAAATCAGAAATTACAGTGTTGACTGAGGTGAGAGAAAAGACTTTTGGTCCACGCTATCAGGAGGTTCAGGGATGGTTCAGGAGAGTAGGAATGGTGCAGTGGTTAGCTGTTGCTGCAGACCAAGCACTGCAGTGGTGAGGGCCCTTGGATTCCACCAATGTGGCCTGGGTTTGATACCGGCATGTAATGATATCTGGGTGCAGTTTGTTATTTGTTCTTGCCCTGCTCCGAGGGTTTTTCTCAGGGTACTCCAGTTTTCCTCCCTCGAAAAACCAACGTCTCCAAATTCCAAATCAAGGATGAACTGGCACAAAACGCAAAACGCGCCATTTTTCCCATCATTGAAATGGGGGAGGGGTGGTCTTAATTTTTCATTTATATTGTCTAAGATTGCAGCTAAGGCTGATGTGGCTTCCTCTCTAAACATTGTACAGTAATTTATTTATTTTTATTTTAGGTTCGAAAAAATCGAGGGTTTAAGAAATTGGGATTCCACTGAACATGTAATTTATGAGCAAAATCAGTGATAGATGTATTTCAATGAGCGACAATGAGATTTTATTTTTTTATTTACATGTAGCTTACCTGTTTCAGACAATTCAATTTGTTTTCCTTTTCTAGCTGAGCTTGATTGAGTAAATCAATGACCTAAGAGAAAATGCCAATAATTGGCCAAAAATCAGACCACATAACTGAGCAATATTTAATTTCAGCAAAATGTCACAGCTCCGATCCTTGTTGATGACCACCATTGCATCACGAAAGCTAGAAATCTGAGGCTGCTCCGCTTTAAAATGGACAGCTTACCTTCTCGGAGGTAGAGTCCTCAGCAGAATACTCTCCTGATGCCACAGGATTATCTGCATCATCGTTATGAAAGAACTGCGAAGCTACCGAGAGTCGAACACGAGTTCGACCATCGGCCGCCATCTTGATAACTGAGCCTCTGTGGTGCTTGGTCTGCGGCAACAGTAATAGCGAAATAACCGTTGTGTAAATGTTACTCGAAAAAGAAAATGTCGACGACTTGATTGAATTTAGCAAAATACTCAACTTGAAATTATGGGACTTTTAACGATTTTAAAGAAGATGAAGCAAAAGGAGAAAGAGATGAGGATTCTGATGTTGTATCCTTAATGTTGTTTGCTCCTATCCTTTTATAGTTTAAACGTGTTTTCCAAGTGAAAGATTCGTTTTGGAATTAAGCTTATCCGGCTTCGCTGATGTGCCTAAATGTCAAAGCAGATCGAAGACAATCACATCATGCCAGCTTGTAATTTTAGCCTTAACAACGTTTTTCAGAGGTCTTGATAACGCTGGAAAAACAACAATTTTGAAGAAGTTTAATGGAGAAGATATTAATACCATAGAACCCACGCTTGGATTCAACATCAAAACCCTCGAACATAGAGAGTAAGACAATGTGTATATAAGCTTATTGTAATTTTAAAAAATGATATTTCAATCGCTTTTAAAATATTTCATTGCCATATATTATCTATCCATCTGTTTGTCTGTCTGTCTGTCTGTACAACATTTTCACGCACAGTTTATGTGAAGAAAATTTCTCCTGGCTGTTTTATTTCAGCCTGTATAAACATTGTATCTGATATCTTTGTCAGACAAAGTTACATACTGAACACGATCAATCAATATTTGGTTTGAAAGATGTTATTAACTTTGTGGAAAATCTGTTCAAAAATCTGTCACAGATTTAAGCTTAATATCTGGGATGTTGGAGGACAAAAGTCTCTTCGATCCTATTGGAGGAATTACTTTGAAAGTACAGATGGGTTGATATGGGTAGTGGACAGTGCTGACAGACGGAGACTTGGGGACTGCAAGGAAGAACTCAAAGGACTCCTTATAGAAGAGGTAAGTTTCAAGTAGAATTTACTATTTATGTGGTGACAGTGAACTCTTTTAAGGTTACAGTATACCTTCGGGTCGGCAATTTTCTTCAAATTTGTATTTTTGGGTCAAAATAGTGGTCAAAGAATAATCTCTAATTTCTG
>Ga0126338_10003756_pt1 | contig 10699 bp, 5 predicted proteins | sample OrbCmetagenome_2_FD_92529 | JGI IMG/M metagenome (GOLD analysis project Ga0126338, IMG submission 92529) | Coral microbial communities from Petempiche,Puerto Morelos, Mexico - Orbicella C C metagenome | ecosystem: Host-associated > Invertebrates > Cnidaria > Coral | place: Petempiche,Puerto...
TGCTGTTTTCCGGTGATTCAACAGCACTTTACAGGTTTAAAAGTTCGCTAAAAATTAACTAAAAACGTACCAAAACCATCAAATATTGACTAAATTAAAAAATACTAATTTTAAAAAAATTAAGTCAAATTAAATTAAATTAAAAATATATTTGCCCTCAACAATTTCATGAAAGTTCCGAGTTTCAGCCCAAAGAGGTACTTCCAGAAAGGGGTACTTCCAGAAATTTCGGATAGCTGTGTGCCTCGAAGGGTCTTAAATCCTGACCCTATTTAAGGATGAAGGACATGAAAAATGACACCCTATTTAAGGCCCAAACCCAAGAAATGACACCTTACTGTAGGGAAAACTAAGAATAGCATGGACGGGTCAACTTTTTTTTGTTTCTGCTTTATGCATAGTAATATTCATTTCGCTATCTTTTTAAAGGCAATTTACATTTAGGATTGTTGTCAAATATTTACATTGGCCATGGTTAGGTGTCAAAAGATTCAACTCAAAAGTGCTGTTCATATAAATTCATATAGTAATACAGCTGAACAGTATCTTTGCTCTGTGGCTGCCTTTCAGGCTTTCTATTTCTTCACCTTGCCGTCATACTCGCATGAAGTCTCCAGAATTTTCATGTTTACAGTTGCCTTCCCGACACACAAACCAAGTAAGTTTTTCAAGTCTAGAAAAACCCTCATATTAAAAAAAATGCAGCTGGCAGATACTCCCCACACTCGATCGACAGAGTTGCATGGCCAGTGCAACGGAGATTCGCACATCGTAGAAAGTTTCAGAAGTCGAGAAATATAATAAGTCATATATTCACTTTTATTATATGGCTGTGTCTCACAAGGACTGGGAACTACCAAATTCACGAATTTGATTGGCTGAAATCGATATTGACCGCGGTCTAGGTTTTCCCATCTAGACCGGCATCTAGACCGGTTTCATTTTGCGTTGAAAAAGTAGCAAACTAAAATACAAAAATGTTCACCGTTTTCTTTTATTTTCTTCCAGGAGCCATAATTACGGCTCCTGTTTCTTCTCAATCATTTATGGGAGTGCCAAAAAGCCTGATGGCAAAAAGAAAAAAAGTAAAGAGGAAGAGCAAATTTCAGCAGGTTTAAGTTAAGCGGAGTTAAGCTCATTTTCGTTTGCAAGCAAAATGTCAGCAAACCAACTAAATTAAACGAATTAAAGTTCTCTTCTTTGCCATATAATAAACATCTTATTAACCGAGCTAAGTCGGTCTGTATGGGAGAATCTTGACCGAGGTCGTGAGTACAGACCGAACGCAGTGAGGTCTGTACACACGACCGATACAGACCTCCAGCTCGGTTAATAAGAGGGGTGGTGAATGGTAAATGCGAGACTTTGCGAGACGGCGAGACAAGCGTTTTTCTTGGCGAGCCCGAGACATTCTGACTTTTTAGATTGCTAAGTATAAGTGTAGAAATCGCGTACATTAGCGATGTAAATTTACGATATACCTTCGAAAAGTCTGCCGTGAAAATTGATCGACGAATATTGTTCCCTTGCGACCATGCTACTGCTTGTGATTTCCTCGGCTTCGTTGAATCTCTTTTTCTGGAACCTTCCCTGGCCAATTAACTCGCTTCAACCACTTCGTGTAAGAACACCACAGAGTCGCCCGGCTAAATCTCCTCGCTGATTATTTTTTTTCTGGCCAATCAGCGGGACCGAATTCGAACACGTCTGGAACTGGTTTGGTAAAACTTCGGTAAGAATAAGTGCCCAGGGGCTTGTCTGCTCTTGAAGTAAACTTTCGCCCGAAAATATCGCATCGTCCCGATAAGCAGCTCCTAGGTCTGCGAGGATGACAGATATATAGCTTGTTATAAATGAATTCATCATGTCGTATTTTTTTCTTGGCGTCTAAGATTAAACTACAGTCCATTTTTTAGCACCCTGTACTGCAAGCACAACACAACTTTATTTCATTATTTCCGTTTCTATGCATGGTATTACCACGCACAGTTAATAACAAGCAAGCTAATATTGAAGCAAAGAAATGAAAATCAGTAAACTACAAGTTCTGTTATGTCAAAGGCAGGCATATTTCAGGGTTGCAGTCTTACATACGTACGCGCTCAGATTATATCTTATTCTTAATTTCTGACTGCCCTGAAAAATTAACTGCGCCCCTGCAAGTTTTACACGAATAAATGCAATTTATTGTCCTGCACCTCCATATGGATAATATCCCCCAGGGGGTGTATACTGAGGTGGCACTGTACCAGGTGGATACTGTGGATGAACTGCACCCGGGCCAGGTTGTCCGTAGGGATACTGACCAGGAGGACACATCCCCCCGGGTGGTCCTGCTCCAGGATAAGGGCTTTGTCCCGCGTAAGGCGGCTGTCCTGGATACGGTGCTGGTACAGGGCAACCTCCTGGTTGGAGTACCATCCCAGGGAAACCTCCGGGCGGAGGCCCAGTACCCGGGTAAAGTTGTGGAGGTAATCCAGGCTGCATCCCGGAGCGGGGCCGGTTTACGAGAATCTCCTTCGCTCGTTCTCTGTCGCTGGAAAAATCGAACGCACTGTCCAAAGCCGCCAAGTTATTATCAACGATGTGGCAAGCAATAACTTCCAAGGCTTTTATTTTCGATTTGTCGAACGAGAAAACACCCAGTATAGATGTTGCTTGCTCGCAGTTGATGCTGTACATCCGCGGAGCGCAAATCTCGACGACGTTTTCTTTGTCATCATCAAAGGAAAACTCCGGAAGAAGTTGAGCGACTTGCTCGGCGGATAGATATCCATAAGAACAGGAGAGGGTCGACTTCAACGCGTCTAACTTCTCGTCCTTGAAGTTACGTCCCTGTACAGCCGACTTGATGTTCTCAAAGCTGGTCGAATCCATCCTATTTATATTTATCAACTCTTACACTAACACAAAGCAGCCGGAGTTTTTTTAAACGCCTGGTGACGTAGAGTCACGTGATAACCCCAGATTAAAGAAACCTTCGATGACGGGTCAGACGGGACCAAAAAGTGTTTGCGTTTGTGGTAGTGAAACAACAATTCGTGATTTTAGTTTGTTTCAATCAAATACGCTGCCGCTAAAAGGTCGTGATACAAACTTCCTAGTTCATTTGATTATCTACTGACTTTATTCATCCGTTGTCAAGGAGATCAAAATTTAAAATTTAAATTAAACTTTTAGATGGTACTCGTTTGTTCAGCTGTACATGCGTTGCCTTGGTAACAGACGGGTACCAGCAAGAGAACAATGAAAATTTTCTTTTCTTGTCGGGTGTCTGAGGAATAAAAATCGACTGTATAAGGTAATTATACTCAGTACTAATCGTGAATATTCATATCTGTCCGCGTGTATGCTTTTTTTTAAGCTTCATGGGCCCATGTTTTTTTACACAGTAGTTTCGGTTCGGTACTAAACATTCTGTGTCTCTGTGGTCTGTCAAGATCTTGGCTCTATAAATCAAATGATTGGTAGTTTCTTATCGGAGCAAGACCTTCTGGCTATTACCTTATTGTCACTTAATCAAGTATGGACTGACGGCTGAGTTTGGTAGACAAATGAAAATAGTCTTTCTATGCAAATTGTTCCTGGAATACAGTAGAATCCCGATTTCTCGAACCTCCTGATAATCTAACCAAAAGTCGTTTGCCCTCCTCGGTCGAACACTAATTTTATCCCCGATTCATCGAACTATCCGATTTTTCGAACCAATTTCGTTTCCCTTGGAGGTTCGAAAAATCGGGATTACACTGTAGTTCAGTTATTTTTCTATCGTTGCTTATTCCAAAGCGAAACCATGGATAACGTTGGCACCGAAGTTGAAATCGTTGCTAACTAATTTGGCGGTGGCACTTGAAATACTATTTTCCTGATTGTCTACCCTATAGTCTCATGGAAATGTTTACAACCCGTAATCAAGGGTTTTCAATCATATCTGGTTTCTACTTTGGTGCTCTTGCTTTTTTGAATTGACTTCTACTCTGAGACCGACAAACAAGAAGCGTTTACCGTTCAAAGCAATTAGTAGCAATCCATTTTTCGATTTGTCCTCTTAGAAAAGGCACAAGAATGTTAAAATCCGGAACTGAACGTAAATATATATTGAGAAATAGCCATTTCTCGAGCTTCGCTTTTCCGTCACTGTAATTCTACCCCTATTTCAAATTCCCGATTTCTCGAACAAGCTTCCGTTTCCCTTGGAGGTTCGAAAACACGAGATTCCACTGTACATGTACCTGGATAACTAAACTTATCCATGTTGTGATTTTAAGATAAACAGGCTTCTCACATATTTTTCTCCGACGACTGCGTCTTGTGTGTTCCTTTCATTTTGTGTCAGACCTGCTGTTTATAACAACGAACGAAGTAATAAAGAAAACAAAAGCTGAAGAAAAGTTTGCGACTGAAGCGCTATCCTACGATTATACAGACAGCAAAAGCCCCCGGTTAGGAGAATTATCCCAGGGAAACCTCCGTACAGCCGTTCGAGTATACAAGCTCTTCGTGCATCAAATTATGAATCCAATTAAAAAAAAAATGTTCCACAACATGAAACCACAAACCGGAGAGTATTTTAAAACCGGCTCTCTGATATTTGAACTTTGTTACGTTTTTAGTTTGTGGGAAAGCAATATCGCACGGGCTGTGAAAAACTCTTTATTTATAACAAGGCGGATGGTTGTTAGATATTTATCAAAGTAATAATGCACAAATTCTTCATACAGGCACCATGGAATTTTAGTCCGTGACAGTCCACAGCCGACTATAGAGTCAGCTCTTATGCTGGTAAATTTTATCAGTCGATCAGAATTACATCATAAATTACCAAAACTCTCTACAGGAATTCTGTACTTTCGTTGGAGAAACCTCTCGTTAAGTTAAAAAATGCTAGTTTCAACGACAAAATTTACCTATACTACTGAAAAGGCTATGACTGTAGCTGTCCATACACACAAGACTTCTTTGGCTAAATTTTCAAATCGATAGATAGTTTCTAACATTAATAGCTGGACTCATCTGGTCTTTTGACCAGCACGAATTGCGGAGCATTTGGTTCCATACAACTTTATGCACAATGGACCACTATTGAAATGTTGTTATGAAAACAGATCACGTTTGTAAAATGTAACTCGTTGAGTCTCTGCAAAGTTAGAGAAATTTAAGTTCACTTTTGCCAACCTTTCAAGTGAACCGTCCAGTTTGGAAGTAATATCAGTTTTTCTTAGCTACACCAAGAACGTGCTTCGGGCAGATTAAAGAACGCCCCCGTTACTAAGTTCGGCGACGATTCCAAAACAACTTAGGTTAACCAATCACAGAGCATTGTAGACCAGGAACATGCTTTATCATAGCGTCTCTTGAGTTGTAAGCTTCACTTAGTGATCTGCAGCCAGGCGAATCACAGAGATTAAAGAGTGCTGAAACGAAAAATAATAAGTCGACGTTCCTTGCTGAAGTCCTCCCACAGCTCTAAAATCTGTCTTGCAACACAACCCTGGTACCGCCCGCTCTCCTCACTGCCCGCAGTTTCAATAGCCAGCGGTTATTTCCGTGATGTAACTCGGGATCAGTTGACGCAGTTCCCCCAGGGTGCAGTCCTCAGGCATGGGTAACTTGGTCACGTGAGGGACCAGCACGTGAGTCGGCAAAACGGACTCACTTTCATCTGTGAGGTCCGCCTAGAGGACAACAATAAGGACAATAGGAACAATAAGCTTCTTTCTTTAGAAAACAGATTCAACCAAATTAATCAGATTTGTACAGTGGGTTCTAATGACTTCTCACTATGCAGAGTTCTTTTCAAGGGCCCCGCTTCCCCAGTGCGACGCAATTTCCGAAGCAAGTCCCGAAGCAAGTTCGGCAAAATTGACAAGACTGAAGACGTTCGAAGGAAACGTCTGCATTGCCAACTGGGCCAATTATCTGCCTACAATATCGCTGCTCCAAAGGACCAGCCAAAGACTCTTGTTACAGCTATTTTCTTTGCTTTAAAACCTGACTGATTTAAGCAGACCGTGACTGGCGTGAACGTAGAGTGGACACTTCGTCACCAGCCCCGCACTGGTTTACTTACCAATTCGTTCATGACAATCTTCAAAAAATTGGCACACATCTTCGCCATATCGTATTGACATAACCTGAAAAACAGGACAGGAAAACTCCACAATCAGTAACACCTACAACATGTAATTCAACCAAGCACAAATCAGATCGCAAACTGTTCGTCTTATGAAAACGCAGCTATATTTTTACAGTTAGGCCTGCCGTACACACTAATCCTTCAAGAAAACGGAGCTTTTGGAAAACGCTCTTCAGACCGGAGGAATTTGAAAACGCCAGCTTTTCGTTTTAGTGTGTCACGATAATCACGTGATTTCCCCGCTAGAGTTTTCCTCAAACACAAATCCAAAATGACCGGTGATTGTTGCGCTTTTGAATTTTCCGGTGTAGTGTGCACGGAAAACATTTGATGCGCTTTAAGAGTGAAAACAACGTTTTCAAAATTCTCCGGTGGAGTGTGGACGGGGCCTCAAATAGACTGTGGCAAGAGAAACGAAAGGAAAAGAGTAAATGGCAGCGAATCCATTCACCTCTTCAAATTTTGCTCGAACTGTTTTCATCAGCTTGCGTTAGTTTTTTGTCCATATTATATCAGATAAAGGGATTTTCCACTTACATGTTCTTGGGTGTGTCGGACGGCAAATTGTTGATTCGCGTACAAAGAGAAGCAACTTCCACGTGGATGTCTTCCCAGTCGTACTTTGTTGGCACGAAGTTTTCCTAAAACAAAAACAAAAATTCATGCTTGTTTTGCCGAGTTTTTCAATTTAATTCACCTCTATGTGAGAGGTACGTCCTGTGCGTACTTCTCAAGGAACGCGGAAAAGCGCGAGTTTCTGAGATACCTGGGGTAAATGACGTCAAATGATCACCGGGACCATCAGTACTTTACACAAGAGTCTAAAACACGGATCTTTCTTTAGAAACTGACAACACTGTCGCCAAGGTCCATTTTGAAAGCAATTCACCGGCTTCATAATTTTTTATCGGAAAACTACTTCTCCTAAAGGTGGACGCTATCTTGTTTTTTTCCAAAATATCCCTGTATGTAAGTTACATACAACATGCAACCTTCAATTTTACCTTTGTGATGTCCTGGAACTTCTGCACAAGGGCAAGATAATCCAAAAATACCTATTCACAGGAAAAGAAATCAAAGCAGGTTATTTATCGCGTGGAAAGTTCCTCGTATCTAGGTGGAGGCTTTTCAGGCGAACAGCAGAGCTAATACAGCCCAAACCTCTTGTTTACTGATTCAGAAAATGCTACGCTATGTACTTGATGTGCGTTCTTAATCTGTATTTTTTTATATGCTTCAGTCCACAACCAACCTGTCCTCCTGTTGTCCAGTCCCTCACGGTGGAGTTACGATCCCTTGGTTCCAGTTCCCCCAGCAGCGTTTTCAAAACGTCATATTCCGCTGGAAAGAAACGATACCGACAAATAAATCAGTTTGAATTTACAAGAGAGTAGCTGTACAAAATTGAACAGCAACAACGTTAATTCACTCGCCTAAAGGCTCGTGCAGTTTTGGGAGAAGCTTCAAATATCATTCGTAGTGTAAATCCTAAATAGACCAATTTCGATATATTAAAATTCAGCCTAAAACAATAGACCTCAGTACGAGGCTCTGGGGAATAACTACAGAGTTTGTGGGGTTTATTCCTCAGAGCCTCGTGCTGAGGTCTATTGTTTTAGGCTGAATTTTAACATATCGAAATTGGTCTATTGCACTCGCATTTATACGATTGCCCATCCTTATTTTTATCTTCCTACCGTTAATGATTGCGTCACTGGCGAGACTGCACAGAACAACGTTATGCCCCAGGCTCCAGTGACGCGCCTTGACGAGGTGGAAAGCTTCTTCGCGAGTTCTTCCTTCGTAACGCGCTCGCAAAGCCTGGAGGGAAACAAAATCACGCTTTAGCTAATAAACGTTGTTTACTTGATGGCACGGACGTTGCGCAAAATGATAAAAATGAGTAAACATTAACATTTGTTCTAAAAGTAACTCTCCCTACCTTGGCTTCATGAATCCACTCAGCAGGAATCTTCAAATCGTCTAACATGAAGCGTTCTTTCTCCACATAAGTATGATCCGCTGACAAACTGCAGTGACGACACAGAAGGCTCCGGATCGCGTGTTCTCGCCTAGCGACATTAAAAAGAAATCTAAATACTGTATAATTTACAGTGAAAAGCTTCATTTAACTTTCTTCTTGAATTACTGCTCATAATGCACATAGAGGGCAAAGATTCGGCAGCTAGAACCTAACACGTGCGGTTCTCTTTTGATCGCTGCGAGCCCGCGATTCCCGGCTCGGATGCTGCTTAGCTACGTGATATAGGCTGATATGAAAATTCTCGCTATTTCGACGAGTGGACCTATTTACTTCAAATGGTGCACAAGGCCTCTTTACCGGCGAGGGCTCGAGTTATTTTCTGGTGCTATCGAGGATTCAACGAACATGGCATACTCACAATAAGACACTGACTACTATTGATTCAAAGGAAAACATACCGCACTGGTTCCCGGATGTGTAGCAAGACGAAAGCGGCCCAATGCCACAGACCCAGTCCCTCCAGCTGAGCGGCAAACCCACTGTGTAACATGCCCGCGTGTTCCTGGGAAAGATGCGTGTACTCGAGCGATTGAAGGACCTGGTACAAATGCCAGCTGAAGAAAAAAACAAGCAAGTTTGTGAAGTTTATTCACAGATTACTATGCAAACACCACCGAGTTCATCACATAGGCCCCGTCCACACTACGCCGAAGGAATTTGAAAACAGAGGTTTCAATATAAAAACGCATCAGGTGTTTTTAGTCTACATTACGCCGGAGGAATCTGAAAAAGCAACAATTACCAACACGAAAACGAAAAGCCGGCGTTTTCAAATTCCTCCGGTTTGAAGAGCGTTTTCGAAAAGCTCCGTTTTCGTGACGGATTAGTGTGGACGGTAGGCCTAACCGTAGAAATAAAGCTGCGTTTTCAAATTTCTCTGGGGTAGTGTGGGCGCTGCGGTAAACTCTTTTCCGTTTTGTTCCTTTTCAGGTTTGCGCAATTTATTGCGATCATGTTCAGTTGTATGTTAAAGTCACTAATCAAGGGGGCTTCAAAACGAACGGCTTGGGAAATTCATAAGATTCAATGAAGTTAGATGCTCCAACTGCGTAAATTTAAACGGCAATATATATTTGATATTGGCAATTTCATTTAGAATACAATAGAGCCGCTAATCAGAATTTGGAAACCTTGCACATTGTTCTTAGCATTTATTGTTTAGATCTTATATCAAACGAAAATGAGAAAATAAGATTTTTCTCAGCGCGCTAACAGTCAAAAATTCGTTCTCGTGTTTAGATGAAGTTCAATTAAAGACGAACAAGGATGAGAAATAAGTCAAGTAGTGTGCGAGGATGAGAATAGCACCAACCCTCTTCGTTTATCTGTCATTCCTCGTCAAAACAAGCTTCACCACTCGACTTGTTTTTGCCTGAGACGGCTACAAGCTGGACTGAAAAACATTTACCTCAGTCTAAAATCTAGCTGTAGTGCAGTGGAAGTGGATGGTGAGAGAAGTCTCTCAAGTCTGTGTGATCTTTTGCAGTAGAGTTTCAGCAGATGATAACACGTGTCCTTCGTCACGAACTTGTTTTCTTCATCCGTGTGATCGTCATCTTCCATAAATGGCGGATGAGGAGGTGCACCGTATCTACCGTTAGCCGTGCATCCCTGCAGGAGATCAGTACAAATTGTGAAGGAAACCTGAAAATAATACTTTACTAGGATAGAAAAACACCAAAGAGATAATAATCAACCATAAAGGAGCAAGGATGGTTAAGGATGGAGAAGATTAACACGGATTGCAAACGACGAATTTGAAAAGTTTAGGCTAAACTTTTCAAGATACACAAACTGTGACGTAGTTCTTTTAAGAACTCTGTCGGTGGAAGACGTGGAACAACAAACCGCCACATGGTGAAGAAACCCTAAGAAAAAATTCTTAACTTCAGGCGCTCCAATACCAGACAATTTTCCGTGCAAAGTTTCTCGCAACATCTCCGTCCTAAGTTTAACACGCCTTACAAGACATTATCTTACAGCCAGCGTCTTACAAAGTGGAATGTGGTTCTACTTTTCGCAACGATTGCGAGGACGCTGCAGTGAAGAATATTTTTTGCGTTGATTAGACAGTTTTTATACGTAACAAGGCAACTTTTCACGCAATTAGTCCCGCAACGGCGCGTCAAAGTTCCGAGACATTATGATTAAAGGAGCTTAGTCACGCTATTTTGAGTTATTTTAGCCACATACAAAATTACCTTTAAATGGTAGGAAACCTGAAAATAACAGTTTAATAAGATAGAAAAAAACCAAAGAGATAATGATAAACCATAAAGGAACAAGGATGGCTAGGGATGGAGAAGATTAACACGGATTACAAACGACGAATTTGACTAATTGAGGCTAAACTTTTCAATATGTGCAAACCGTGACTGAGCTCCTTTTAAGTACAACAGCACCTTGAACAACAAATTTTCCAAAGTTAAAAAGAAAGGAATGAGAACATTTTATGGCGAATTTGGAAGCTCATATAAGAATTGAGAGTTAAAACAACAACATCAACAACAACAACAACA
>Ga0126338_10003757_pt1 | contig 10698 bp, 5 predicted proteins | sample OrbCmetagenome_2_FD_92529 | JGI IMG/M metagenome (GOLD analysis project Ga0126338, IMG submission 92529) | Coral microbial communities from Petempiche,Puerto Morelos, Mexico - Orbicella C C metagenome | ecosystem: Host-associated > Invertebrates > Cnidaria > Coral | place: Petempiche,Puerto...
AAAACAAAACAAAACAAAACAAAACTCTTCATTAGCCCTTCTTCAACACGACACGTTAAAACTACCTTTCTCGCAATGTTTTCCTGTAACTCCTTCGTCACAAATGCATTTAAAGGTGTCATCCTTGAAGTTTGTCACACAGGATCCTTTGTTTTGACAAGGAGAGGAAAAGCAAGGCGACTGAAATGAGATTTAAAATAATATGAAAATGAAATAATAATAGTAATTAATAATAATAATAATAATAGTAATAATAATGATAATGATAATAATATAACTCTTCCAGTAGTTTCACTTTTCTTAATAATATACTTAATTCTTCTTGGGATCAGAAATTAAGAAAAAAACAGTATCTACATTGCTATAAGGCTCTAGGAGTCTTTAAAATCTCACTAATCAGTTAAATTTTGGGCTATTTCCTTGCTAACAGTAAAACAAATCAATCACATTACCAGCTATCAGTGAATTTTGTGGATCTCAGATCTCACGTCTAAGCTGATGGTTCAACTTTTAACCAGTTAATACTTTCTCAGCTATCAGTTAAATCCCTTCAGATCTTCTGTTATATCTCATATTTCACATTAACAAGGCCAAGAACTTTTCTGACCTTAATTGAAGAGTGATGCGAACTCTCATTTATTTTGTACTCCTTGAAGGTTCTGTATTTATCGGAAGACAGCAACTCGCACCAAAGTTCACCGTTAGCTCCTTTGGAGGCGGCCATGTTATCAGAAAGGCACGAAGGATTGCTGAGGCATTCAAAGGTGCAGTCAAAGATGCCGTACACGGTGAAAGTTCCAACTCTTGGCACATTCAGATAACGACATTTGTCTTCCACAAAAATATGTTGTCGAACAGTCTGCAGAGGAGAGGAGGAGGTACCTTGAAGCAAAACGTTTGAACCTGTGATGAAATCAAACGAAAGTAAAAAAAATTCAAAGGTTTTGTTTAAGACAACAGCTATGCCTCAAGCGAACTGTTGATAAACTCCAGAATTTTTTTTTTTAATAAACTGTAAGGTTCGCCATCCAATTAATCTTTCGTGCTCGTTGAATGATAAGTGTATAAAGGCGGAGTTCCGGCGGACCGAAGGGCCTACAAAAGGAGCACCATAATTGCAGGAAGAGAACCACAGGCCTGTATGGAAATAGAAAACTACCGAGTCTTTTCAATTGCGTTTGACTCTAGACAACCTCCTCCTTGTGTTAACAACGCAGTATATTTGTTAAAAGCTCCTATCAATTTATTTCATATTTGTGATCTCCTCAGGAATCTGGGGAAAGATATGATATTGTTTTTTTTGTTTGTTTGTTTTGTTTTGTTTTGTTTTTTTGTTTTTTTTATTTTTTTGTTTTTTTTTTCATCTGAATCGTAGTTGTGAGAACCCAATTCAGACCTCGGTTTTTTTAGGTCTTCCACAACTGGAAAGGCGGATTAGGGCCGCCTTCCGTAAATTGAGGAAGATCTTCGGTGAAGATATAAAACTTTGAAGGCATTATTAAAGCACGTATTTTGAAGGAATAACCATAAATACGTTGGAGACGTCATAACATGCGGTGATTACGTCATGATATCCACTTGGATCCACCAGCTGGGATTTATTGATTTTAAAAAACGCCAGGTACCATAAAAAATGACTCAAAACTGATCAAAATCGATAAAACAATCCTGAAAAAGCCCTAAAATTTTAAAATATCTGCATAGAAATTAAATTTTGACCATGAAAACAAATTTGGAAACATAGGCCAATCAAAATGCGGATTCAAGTTCCAGGTAAAGTGACATTAAAAAAAGACACAAAAGACAACGAAAGAAACCTTTGTCAAGATTGACCATTGAAAACACCGACTCGGACTTGAAAGTGCACGCGCTGCACTATGCAAATGAGCTACTCAAAAACTTTGCAAACTCGCCAAACAAACAGAAACGATAAGAAACTATCAAAAACAGGTTTTAGTTATGATTAAGCATTGTTTGGGAAACTCTCAAATTAATTCAATACCAGAGTAAAGAGTTTTCTTTCATAACTTTTCTTCACGGAGCAAACCCAAAGCTTACGCGTTCAATTAGCGCGAGCAGATATTATTCATTCACAGCGCGAAATCAAAGTCTTGTTTTCGAACCTGAAAAACTCACCTTTTCCATCAACTCAGACCATATAACGACATATAAGAGCCCTTGATCTTATTCCTTATCTTATTCCCTGCCATCACTGTGAAAAATCTTCAAGAGAATCTCGCAACTCTCACCATTTGATCACGCAACGTGACAACATCCACGCAAGAGCCCTCGACATGTGCGTGGATCCGCGCGGATATATAACGTCAGGGTGGCGCAGTTTGATCTAAAAATAGAAAAATTGTCCCATATCATAGGTGCGCGCCGATCATAAGACTTACGGTCTCCGTCCCCGATTACGGCTCCTGGTAGAGCTCATCAGTTTTTCGCAAAAATTCAAACAGCAGAGGTAAATACCCTGAATACCTCATGCGCTCATCTGATCAATATCACAAACATTAAAAAAAAATCAAACGGTGACCACTCTGCCTCGTTGTTGGTAATAAAGCAAATCTACTGGAAAGCAGATTTATGATTTATACTTTAAAGCAAATCAACTTCTCTGTTCATTTTGCATAACCACTTAATTTAGTCCACATTCGCTCCACTATCCCCCAGTATCGAATCCAAAGCAATTAAGTCTAAAAATCTCACCTCATTTAAGTTCGATGCGAAGTTTAATAATTTGAAAAGGAAATATGGAATATAACAGCTGTCTAACCTAAATAACGATGATATCATATTTTACTTTAGTTATCGCGATGCACATAAACGACCGGATTTTATCATACAGGGACTCTAACAATTCCAAATATAGTTCACGGTATCCTTGGAGTCCAAGGATCGCATCTTAGTAAAAACTTAAACAACTTGAAAAGGCCACATGGAATATCACAGCTGTATAACCTGGATGACGATTGAGTCATCTTAGTTATCACGATGTATATAAGCGACCGGATTTCATCATTATACAATACAGGGGCTCTGACGATTCCAAATATACTTCACGGTAGATTGTAATTCTTTGATTCTATCGAAATACGTTTTTGAACTTTTCTTGTTACAAGACGTCTGTCATTTTTTCCCTTTGTCACATGTTTCAGATATACATTCTCCACAAGGAAGCGCAATGAGTGTATTTTAGTTCTATTCAAATCTCATAACAAATTTTACTTTTCACTGATCTACCGTTCAAGCTGACCCACAGAGTAAAATTTTCAGAGTGAATGTGTTACAGGCGATTGTCTTACGCTTCGAATTGAATTTATTGTTGAAACCGAATCGGTTTTAGTACCTACACTTAAATGGGGGAGGGAAAAAGGAAAGAAAAACAATCTTTGTGATATTTTGTAGTCGTTAAATATCAGTTGAACTCACCTTTCACGGAAGTGGCCCCGGGAATCACGAGTGAGGATAACACGATTAACAGCCAGCTCATGCGATCAAAAAACATAGCGACAGGACCTTTTGATGCTTCCGCACGTTGGTCACTTTTGAATTAAGAAATACAAACTAAACTTATTGCATTTTAGAATTAAGTATGGAAGACTCAATTAAGCCTAGTGCCCATCTGTCACGAGTGTTTTGATCTCTATATTGCCTTTGGAATTATTCATTGTAATCAAATGGAAAGCTGTGTGTTTACACATTCTGTTTTAATTTACTTTTAAATAAAGTTAAAGGTAATTTCCTTACCGATGTGAATTTCGCATTTCAACACCAGTTTATGACATAATTCTCTTGTGAGAACATAAATTGAATGCAATTTTGATCGTACAGGTGATGATTTTTTCTCGAAAACTGTTATAGAAATGGTAAAACAAAAAAAAAAAATAGCTCGGCAGAATAAATTAAAATAATAAATTATTCACTAAAAAATAAAGTATGTGTTAAGAGCAAACTATACAGAGTAGAACCAAACAAGAATATTTCAAAGCAAACCCGAAACTGTAAAACTGAACAAACTTCGACAGAAGGCTCTCTTCGGGTGTCGGAGACTGAAATATTATATTAACGTACAGATGCAAAATAAACATATCTAAAAAGAGAACTGATCAAATAAGTATGTGTAACTTAAAGGTGTTGCTTTTCCCTGCTTTGTTTTGGCGAAGCGTAAAATGAAAGAACAGAAGTGACTCTATGGTTTAGAGTAGTTCGCACCAAAGATGAAAATTCGATCTCTTTTACCTACGGCATTAATAGAACGCTTTGCGACCTTTATTTTGCATAGTAAAACTGATAGAAAACCTTACTAGGTATCAAAGCGGAAAGAGGAACTGTTAATAAGTAATACTACCTGCTGTTTGTTAGCCAGTAAAAAAAATCAATCCTCCAAAATTTAATCAACGATCGTCACATGAATACATAGTGTCAATCATTTAGAGCGAGTAGCTGACTTAAAAAAAAAAAAAAAAGTGTCCGCCTGGATTCGAATCGTCTAATTTTCAACACAATAGCGACACAACTGTCAATTGCTTTAAAATTAATGTTATAGGGAAAAGCAACGACAACTACTTTCATGGAAAAGAATATTGGCATACAACTTTTTGATTGGTATAAATAATAAAATTTCATAATCTTCCTGAACTTTGTTCTGTGCAGTGTATCGTGACGTAAGAAATTTAAAGAATTCCTTTCTTTATTGTATTTACTGCCCGTATCTGTTTACTCGCTATGGAGGTTAAGTAACCACGACGGCGAGGGCGAGGATAACGTCGTTTAAAAGTTGGCGTTAGACTTTGAAAACGAGTCTCGCGATACTCTAAAGTAATATACTTTGTTAAAAATGTCTCGAGACTGAATCTGGAACACAGCGACAAATTCGAACGAGAAATTTACAAAATTAGCCGCTGTGGTTCACGCTCATCAGACAACGCAGAATTTGGTCAGTTCACGTTGTTGTTTTGCAGAGGAAGGCACAAAAATGAACCAAGAATTGTAACGTACGTGCACAGCCATTGTTCTGTTCATTAAACCTTTTGTTAAGTGACGTTCCCGTCCCCGTTGTAGCTTTTTAAACCCCCTAATAGTTTCTAGCAATAAGCATAATCTTTTCTACATATTATAAGTTAGATTGCACGCACATCACTAAAAAGGTAGTTTCTTTTAGACTCCATTCTTGTCAATGTCACTGCACCAAGACATATCCCATGGCTTTGATTAGTTTGTTTCCATTATCTCCACCAGCGGATGCCCCGTTTCCACAAGTGCTGGTGTCGTCAGGACGCCCGCCTGTACCAAACCCGATACTGGAATCACACGAATTACAATTATTTTGTTCGTTGCCGAGGATACCGATCCTGGCTTTAGCGGAGTTACCATGACTACCATGTACGGCATTGAACCCTTCTTTGTTGCACTTAAGTTGCAAAGAGGCCTGCGAGCCAATCAGCGTCTTCCACGTGTTACGACCCAGTGAAGTGCCGCGGTATTGACCGTCAGCAATCAGTGAGTACAGAGAGCTGGCCTGCTTGTTGACCACAATGAAGTTAATCTGTTGGTCGATCTTCATACCAAGACAAATCTTTGAGAAAGATGTGTTCCAGTAGGTCGGTAACTTGGCCTCCTGTGAGTCAAACCCAGTTTTCCCTCCAGGAAGGTTGTATTCAGTTTTGTTACTCCAGTATCCTGAGTCATAATGAAAGGTGTCCTGAGGAAGAATAAAAATGTGTATTATTAATGAATCACATCACATGCGAAAAAGGTCATAAACGCCTGTTTTAAGTATGTCAGTGCTGTGCTACCAAACTTGTGTCTTGTTAGTGAATTAATGTACATACTGGAGAATGTCCTATATGACATACAGGGCAAAATAAGGCAATTGACCTTGTTGCCGTCAATGTTCAAGACCGGCGTCCATCCTCCATCTCCACATCCAAAGTTTCCCATGTGACAGAGAACAGAAACTGATTTTAAGTCTACAAGGAGTGTAACCAACTGACTCACGTTCAATCTGTTGAATGTAAATAATAATTTTAGGATTGCACCTAGCTACAGAAAGAGGAGAGAAATGAATTTGAACGTTTCTGTGATCAAAAAAAGACTTGTAGACGGTGGCTTACTTGTACAGGTCATGCAGGTCCTTGCATGACTTAACAGCTGAAAGAGACAAAAAAATATGTAACTTAAGAAACGTATCATTAATTTAATACAGGCAAATATTTGATCTGCCAGACTCTAAGCCCTGGTTTTCACTGCATAAAATTGCCAGGAGCGTGCATTTACATAACCTAAAACATTTGCACGCCACTCGCCTTTTATTCAATCTCGTTCTCAGCCGAGGCCATGATTCTATTATTATATTATTCTTCTATTTTAGAAGTTCTTTTGTCTTAATGTAAGTGCCATCTTTGTTTGCTCTATTATAAAATCTCGTGCTTTTAGGTCTTCTATAGTGAACTTAATTTGATATAAATTATGTATTGAATAATATATAGAGCATATTACATGCCCTCGCGCGGATACGAATTTTATCTTCGAGTGTTTAACTCGATATCTCACGAGTGAGGGAAGTAAACGAGTGAGATATTGAATTGAACACGAGAAGATAACATTCGTATCCACAAGCGGGCGTGTAATATTCTGTTTATTATATAAACATACTAATGACGACGTTTTTGACGAATTTCCGAAGATTTCCGACCACTTTCCGAAGATTTTCCAAAATTGTTTCGAAGGCCAGACGAACGCTTCCAAACATTTTCGGAACATTTCTGAAGATTACCGAAGATTGCCGAGGATTACCGAGGGCGAACGAAGAAGATCCTAAGATGTTTCGATCATATATCAACAAATTTAAGTGTAGTTAAAGGGACAAAACAAAACTGTTATCAAAAAGGAATGATATCTCCTCAATGTGAAAGATAACAATAGTATCTCCACTGCGCACGATGAAGATTTGATTTTTTAGTAAAAGGAAAAATCCTGGTATTTCACTGGTGTTTATATAATGACTAGGTATCTGGCTTAAATTTCGTTAAGAATATGACCAGAATTTTAACAGAAACAAATACATAAATTTTCTAAGCATGCGCTTATTTTTTATGTCCGAAAACGTTGATCCTAGGCCCTTAGGGACCCAGGCATTATATCATATTAGATCTACCTTTGTCGCAATATTCTCCAATAAAACTTTTCTGACAAAGGCATTCAAAAGTGTCAGCTTGATAGTTCGTCAGACAGATACCTCCATTTTGACACGGTGAGGAAGAGCAAGGCGACTAAAAATACAAAAACAGTAATGTTATATAAAAGACATTTTCAAAACGGGATGCCATTCTTTATATGAAGATTACGTTCTTCCCTTTGGTACGCTACTTACATGTACACATTTATATATTTTTGGTGCAGATAGAGTTGTTATAAAAACAAAATTCCCAGGGGTCTGATCTAAAAGCTAGGAAGATTACATGGTGATTGATTGAGCCTCCACCAAGGGTCCAATGAGCTGAACATGTCGTGATAATAGAAAATCGCTTTTTAATGATCCAAGTAACACAAAGTAATGGCATGATGCTAGCAGGTACTTCCCTTAAGAAACATACAGGACCACAAAAAATACACTTTATGTCCAGGCCCAGCTTTCTCCTCTTTTCGCCTTTCAGAGCGAGGAGAGAAAAACGTTTGGGAGCGAGGGGGCGACGCTCGCACAGAACTATAATATTGGAAGCAGGCTAAAGCACTGAAAACTTTCTTTACCTCGATGTAGTAGTGATGCGCACTTATGTTTGCTTTGTACTCCGCAGGGTCTCTGTATTTATCAGAAGATAGCAACTCGCACCAACGTTTTCCATCGGGTGCTTTGGAAGCTGCCAGGTTCACAGAAAAGCACAAAGAATTTCTGACGCATTCAAAGGCGCAATCAAAGATGTCCCATACGTCCACTGTTTCAACTGTCTCCACATTCAGATGATGAAATTCGTTTTTTACAAAAACACGCTGTCTAGTCGATTGTAAGGAAGGAGAGTAGATACCCTCTTGAGGCAAAATGTTTGATCCTGTTTTAAAAAAAAAAATTAAAAAAATAATCAAGATCGAGTCTAAAATGCTGGTTGAATTGGTTTATGCAGTTTATAGAAGTGCTATCAGTAACTGGATTTAATTTTTTTAAGATATTGTTATTATTCCACGTGTTTATCTGCATTGAGAGATTTACCATTGTATTCCATTATTTAACTGCTTTTACCAAGGGCTATAATATAACAACGCCTCGGGTGACTTAAGTTCGTTTGCACATGATCTGCCAAAAAAAATTTATCGACGATGGGCTACAGAGAGAAATGAAAGATTGAGGTGTGCTGTTTCATAAGGAATAAGATATGTCGGTCAAAGTGAACTCAAAGTCAGTTTTCGCATTACGAATATTGTTGACGAATTCCAAAATTGTTTAACCCTATTTAGCCCGGTTTTCTTTTGGTCATGAGCCTGTATGTATCTTCAAGAATGTTGACTCAAAAGCAACGAAACTTAACTGCAATGCAAAGCAAACTTGTCTACTTTAGTGGTTTATTCGTGAAATTTTGTCGTCCCTAAATGACGTTAAATTTCCAAATGGCCGCCGTCACGAATTCCCAAATTTTATAAATATGTTTAATTTTGGTATTTTGGTTTTCTCTACTTGACGACATGAATACGATATTTTTAACAAATAAGTGCAGTGAAAAAGAAGAGGAAAGGGCAAAATATAGTATGTCCTTTATAATTAAATACATTTATTTTAAGATCAAAGAAAACTAGTGTAAGAGAGTTAAGAGTAAACACATGGTAAGTTAATGTGTAATGTTGAAATTATTAAAGGGACACAGTCAGCTTTGGGGACCCTCTGAGCTGGACACTAGTTTTCCCACTTTGTAAAGAGTTCACCTCAACCTGAAATCAAAGACACTCGTCGAATACATCTAGAAATCCGCTTCAATCTTCGCAGTGTTTTGCTTGATTTTCAATGGTTTACTGAAAAACATGTTTTTGAGTGTGCTTTTCCTCATCCTGTGATATTACCTTATCGTATTTGGTTAAAAACAGTATGGATCTCGTCTCTGTGATATGCAAATTAGCTACGAAATGGTATCTAATGCGCACGTGAGCCAGCTGACTGTGTCCCCTTAATACTGAGTTAAAAAAAAAAAAAAAATGGTAAAGTGCCTTTTAAAATAGTTTCCTAGTTGGCTTATTCCGTATAAATAAGGGAATGTCATTCCCATAATAGCATCCAATAATAGTTGGGCACAATTTTCTTATATTTCAGAAATACTCAATCGTTAAAAGACTGAAACGAAATACGAATTCATTAAGCGCTTCTGCCCGCACTGCTTTCGAGTAAAACCCTTCTAATTAAATAAGTAAATAAATAAATAAATAATAATAAAAACATTCAAGCTATATTCCTATACATATTAATTCCCTTGGAAAATTACAACAAGTTTTGAATCAATACAGCACTGCTGCACACTGTTCATCAATGCTACTAGCTTGAAAGCCGACAAATATCTATGAAGTGTCAAGCCAAATGTCTTGGACTAGAATCTTGACTTATTTTTTTCGATAATGTCGAACGAAATTCTACAGGGCTTTTTTAAAGAAGGGCAGCACTAGCGTTGAATTAATTTCTCTGATTCAGCTGCCAAAAGCTATGAATGTACCAGCGCTGAGTATTCTTCGCTCAAATAACGCCGTCAAATGCGAGTTTTAAATCTCAAAATTAGGCCATTTTCTTAATAAGAAAGTTGAATAAGATATTCAGCGATATTTTTGGAAAATAGTGAATGAAGTATAAAAACAGCGGAGCTTACCTTGTGTGCAGGTGGCTTTGAGTAGTGAAAACGCAATTTGCAATTGGAGCCAATGATTAAAAACATAAAACATGGCAAAAAGAATTGTTTTCAAACTGAACATAACAAAGTGTTTCAGAGTATCGGAGATATTTTCTTGGTTTCAAATTGCAAAGCATAAGATGAAATGATTAATTTTCAAAAGTCAGTGCTCAGAGTTCGGTACGCATAGTATTAAGGCCTTGCCACATTCAGCTTTTTGCATTGTTTTCGATCACTTGACGCATTGTATTATTGGTTAATATATTCCAACGATCACAAAAGACTGTGAACAGTTTCTGCTGTAAATACGTTTAGAAAATAGCCCAAAGAAAATACAAGCGTTGATTCGTTAAAATCGTGTTTGTATACACAGAACAAGCACGAGATGTTGACGTAATGACGGCAAGAGCAAAGAGAATTTACATTTTGATGATCAAAGTAAACAAGTTGTTATCTTTTTTTCTTTTTCGTCACGGAATTTTCTAAAAGAAATAGAAAACATGCTTTCCATGTTCCTATCAAGTTACAGAAACACTCATAGAAGTTTGGAAGAACTCAAAGAAGCTGGAAACACTCGCCTGTCGGTTCTTCTTCCCACAGCATTTCTCGTTCTCCCAAACTTCTACTCGTGTTCCATAACTCGATAGAAACACGGTACACGTTTCTCTCAATTGAAATCAAGAAAATCAAATTCTACTGCACACAATTTTACACGCTTGGTACAACATGTATATTTAGAACTAGTTTAAGCACAAGCGTCCCAAACTCACGATGTGAGGAATCGATCAAATATTAATGATTTATGTCCGCGTATTGAGTGGGACGTGACCAC
>Ga0126338_10003758_pt1 | contig 10698 bp, 5 predicted proteins | sample OrbCmetagenome_2_FD_92529 | JGI IMG/M metagenome (GOLD analysis project Ga0126338, IMG submission 92529) | Coral microbial communities from Petempiche,Puerto Morelos, Mexico - Orbicella C C metagenome | ecosystem: Host-associated > Invertebrates > Cnidaria > Coral | place: Petempiche,Puerto...
CTTTACTCTCACAGTGCCTCTCTCCACCCAGGTGTATAAATGGGTACCAGCGAACTTAATGCTGGGGGTAACCCTGCAATGGACTAGCATCCCATCCAGGGGGGAGTAGAAATACTCCTAGTCACTTCATGCTACAGAAACCAGGATAAGCTCCGGCCTGATGGGCCACTTGGCTCGCATGCAGACTTCACCTTTACCCTTTACAAGTAAATGTACAAACACCTAGACATATTTTGTATTTGCAAGCCTGCATATTCTTGCTGATAAAGTTGCACGTGGCTACAACATCAGTTAAACGTACCCTGCAACATAGCTTTGCAAACATGTACATATATGTGTACAGCTTTTGGTTGGCAACTAAGTAGATGTGCCTATGTGATCATTACTATGGTTTTTGCCTTTCTTCATCTGTCTTATGCCACCCTATATGCACTTCCATTAATTGGACACATTTCCATGTAGAGCCACAAAATTAGTCCCAGGGGTATCTGACTCATAATAGGCTGACAGTGCAATCTTTGATTAGTGTGAAATTACATCTGATAGTCAGCCATTGAGCCCCCGTGTGCAAATGCAATATGCAATATCATGTGTTAGAATACTAACTATTCATCAAAACATCATACTTAATCAACAGTTAGATGTTTTCTCATTTGTTCACATTTTTTAGTAGTTTTTTAGTAGCAGCTCTACCTTTTAATGCTTAGTTTGAGTATAGGTGCAACTGTTTTGCAATATCTACAGAGATCTCTTCTTGACTTGACTAGATTCTGGCAACCACAAATATATTAATATTCAGTGGCTTGAAAATTGTTAATCTTCCAGCTCTACCTTCCCCTCAACCTGTACTGATTCCTCCCCTTGCAAATACCAGCCCTTGGGGGTCCTCTCTCTCTCTCTCTTCTCCTGCTCTCATTGGTTAGATAGATCACCACTAAGAATTGCAGGTTTGTTCTCGCCTCACTTTTTGCACAGCCCAAATTGCTATCACCCCATTTTTTGCACAGCCTAAATGTGAAAAAGCTCTTTTTTGTACAGCCCAATTTCATTCGCCTCTTACAGGAATACTTCACCACAAGCTACTTCACCCAATGAACCTTTTCCTGCCCATCCTCTCTCCCAGAAGGGCTTCTAGGTCTAGCCGTTTAACAAAAGAAAACAAATCAAAGAAAACCACAAACCAGTTTGATCACAGCCCACCTGGTTGACAAGCTTTTGGTTGGAACGAGTTTTGTTATAGACATGCTGATATTACTAGAAACTGTCTTAACCATATGTGTCAAAACCAGTGTAATGTAATATGGGTTTTGTATTTTCAAGGTTGCCACATGTCAGGTATCAGTCAAGGAAAAGTCAGGGAATTTTATTTTAAGTCAAGGAAAATTGACATGTTTGAAGAGAAGAGAACAGAGAAAATTGAAATACAGCTGAACCCTAGTTGCTATTTCAAACATCCAAGAGAAACAAAAAATAATTTGAAATAGTGGGAGTTCTAAATGACTGGAGGGCAAATCCAAGGGGTAATGGTTTTGAGCTTGAAATAAAAAGGAATTTGAAATAACCAAGTTTGAGTCAGTATGTTCCAACTGTAATTAAACATGGCTGTTTTATTACTTATAACCAGGGAAGGCTGTGGCCATCCTGATTTTCCAAATGCCCATGCATCGATGCACATACTATCAGCGTGTACAAAGTAAGCCTATTACCAGCAGTGTAATAGGATCACACACCAATGGTTCAGTATATCTTGTTTACAGTTTACTTGAAAGTTTTGACAGCAATTCAAGTTTATTTATCTCAAGCTAATTGAAGTAACAAAGGTCAAACATGCTTGGGCAAAAAAACACAGCTCATGAGCTGATGCACTTTAACTTGTTCTTCTAAAAACAACAGACATTTCTGTAAACAAAGGAATGTCCACATGAGTGTCTGTGACCAATCATATTTAGGGTTGTATCTTACGATGAAAAATATAAAATGACTCAATTCTATACTCACCAACATATGGTATATCAATTATATTCCTCTGCTGTATGTTATGCTAGCAATGTGTGAGGCACACATCACTCTTATCACATAACTATGTCACCCTTTCACCCTCATAACTGCAGTCTGACGGCAGACATAACATTCTGACTACTGATATTACATGCTCGCAAATTCCTCTTTCACATATGCAAAATATGAGCTAGTAAATAAGGATTATGTCACGCTAATGTAGTAAGTTTATCACTACAATAGCTCCTTGCACTTTTACATGTAAGTGCAGTAAAACGTGAAATATATTGCCAAAAATATTCCTTAAAACTTACAGTACTGTTACACCGTACTTGAATTTAACCATGAAACGTTTTAAAACGTTAGTTACTTCTTCGATTTAATAGTAATGTTTTGTTGTTGTACCAATTAAAAGTATCAGAATTTTTGTATGAATAACCAACACTGTGTTGATGAAACTATGCTTTTGTTCAAAGCTTAGTTGTGTCAATACGTTTGCTATATACAGTGTCTTATAAATTTGAAGAAATCTGAAATATCGTGGATAACTTTAGAATAATACAACGGGTTGTAGACAATCTGATTGACATGCCTTAACGAACAGCAGTGAAATAATCCCCTCACTTTTTGAGAAAGAAATTACTTGCTTTATAGGTACCCAGATAGGTACCTACGAAGCTAATAAACTAAGAGAAACTGTGCAATAGCAGCAAGACAAAACAACGATTAGCTCACTGAGTGATTTGGAGTCAATGACCTTTAATCTAGGAATCTAGTTTTGCGGCAACAAGCATGCACCGAAGATAGCGTTCAAGCTGAAAAGCACATGTATAAGAACAATTGTTTATCATCAATCACAACTATTGGAGCCGGCGACGTTTCTTTCAATTTGCCTGCTTAAACAGGTACACATGGCTCCACAGGATCCGCTTGAAAAAAAAAAGTCAAACCGTGATTGCAGATTAATGAGAACTAAATCAGAGGCTCCAAAATCTGGTGTTGTGAAAAGGTCAGGCAGTTGCGTTAACCACACAAGCTGTTATTTTGGAGATAAAACAGTAGGGTAAACAAAGCGAACAACAGAATATTACGTGAATGAATCTGTCATTTATAACAATTAAAACTGGTCTCTAGGAGCCAAAAATTTCGGCTGAGCCGCTCAAAAGTCAGGATGACTGAATTTTTGGTCGGCACGGAAATTCGTTTGTGGGTATAAAACACCTACGCAATTCACAACATCTTATGTATTAACTTCTGTGAATTAGCGAGTTTGTAATATGTACGACCTTGTACAATGCCAAACTTGAAAAGATAAATTTGCTTGGTGTGACGAAAGAAGCACATTTAGAAGGGAAACCCACTTGAATGTAGTTCATTTCATTGCTTCCTGCGAACACTGTTTCGATAATTACTATATTTCCACCTACAATTACATGCATGATGAAACAAACTACATCGATCGCTTGCATATTACTTTAGGAATTTACCACGGTGAAAACTCCTAACATCCTAAGGCTGGCTTTGTTCCGCAAGACCTGATCAATTAACGTCTGTGGTTTTCCTATCCAATCTGCTTTTTTTGTGAAAACAAGCGCTATCTTTGTGAAAGCAAACGCTTGGCGGAATTCACGAATTGGATAATTGTCGTATCAAGAATTGCGGTTCTTGATATTATCAAGCAGTTGAATGTCACTATTAGCCCGCTACGCTCTGCCAACCCCGCCAAGCACATTACAAAATGCCTCTAAGGGAAAAGAACGTGAGTGTTGTACCCATCCAAATACAAGCATTGCGAGCCAAAAAAAGAAAACTTTAAGACAAAGAACATCTAGAATTGATACTCTCGAACCCGCGATCGATTCACTTGTGTACTCGTGTGTTGCAATTAAATTAACACGGGTGCTCTCCGCATTACTAGCCTGCGTCATGTGTATTGCGATCAGTGTTTCTTATTTAGCAAACACAGTGATAAGAATAAATAAATACCTTTTCGTCTAGAACGGCAGTTTCTTCTGGCCAATGCGCTTGCTCTGTGCTGTCTTCGGTGTAACCTTTGACGAAAACAAGGTCGTCGCCTGACCGTGAAACTTGCGATTGTTCCTGAGGTGACTCGTTGTCGTTATTCGTTGAAGTGTGTATTTCTTGAACGCGTGATTTCGATCCAAGGTTGTCGAGAATGGCCACAAAATCAAGCCGTATTTTTTCTCCCTTTTCACTCAGATTTTCCTGGGTTAAAATTTCCTCTAGAAATATATCTAATCCAGGCAAAGCAAAGTTGATCACTGCGAAGTGAAAAAAGGCCCGCTGAAGTTATAATTGACTAACTAAGCTCAGCAAGTTAATTATAGAACTCCTCAAATGAATGGACTTAAACTGCTAAAGAGCTACCTAAGATTATACATTTTTCACAATAGAAATATACAAAAAAAGCAAATGAGCGTCCAATGGCGTTTGCGAATCAAGAAAGCAAGTATGCACGCACGAGGTAGATATATCAACAGGGTTGCAAAAACGGAAAAACATCACTGATCTGTCAAGACTAGCAAACACTACCTGCAAGTTTGTCTTTCTCAGCAAGGCCTTTAAAGAATTCTTCAGCATTCATCTTATAGCGAGCATAATCATTCTAAGCTCTATGAAACAAACATCGCTGTCCTCAGCAGGGTCACAATTGAAATAGGAGCCACACATCAAGTTGGACATTTGAGTCTCCTACGGAATGTATACACGACGGACAGTTCGCCTCTCTGTTATGTTACCGGATATCCTCGGCGCCTCAAGCTCTGGGAACAATTGGCTCAAGCATATGACACCATTTAGAGACGTAAACGCCAGCTCGCTTCCGATAAAAATCCGTGGACTGAAGTGCCTAGCGCATATATCAAAGTGGCTGGATACTTTTCTGTGGACATTTTTAGCATCTTTTTTTTCCGCAGACAGTCACTAACTTATCAAATTGCTGATTGATCGAAGTGCGCATGGCAACAGGTAACATACAATGCAACTGTCAAGGGGCTGTCAACTTGATTATTTGACTTTCATTTCATTGGACAGAACAACAACAGACTTAGGTTATTAATTAGCGGCGCGGGTTGAGTTATTATCCAGCATGACAAACTTTTAGATACCAAACAGCTCAATCGAACAGAAAGTAAATAAAGTGTTGCTCCAAATCCTATGAATGCGATTTTTTGCCGTAAACAAAGCTTTGCGGCACGACAATAGTTAATAAAAAGTTCTGTGCACAAGCCACCGCCAGAATTGCCGCTTTCTTGTTCTTTCTGCAACCGTTGCACACAAAGCAACGCCGTTTTAGAACAAGTCGCAAAGTAGTTTTAATTCGTATTGTAATTTTTTTGTTAAGGAAGTGAGAATAAAGGTTATGCATTGTTAGCTTCCACAAAGTCAATACTGAGTTATGGAGCGGAACTGGCGATAACCAGCTCTGCACGTCGCACTGAAAAGGGAAGATTCTCTGCACTCTTCCACATGTATATATGTAAACTGTGACTGTGACATGAAGTTTATGTGTTGTTGAATTACGGTGGAATTGGCCTTGTTTTGATCAGCTTAATACAAAGTTTCAAAGATTAGGGATGTGGCTTGCGCCGCGCCAAACGAACTCAATGTTGACCAACGTGTCCATTACGGTCCCATTAGTAACCGAAAAGAAATTGTGAGAAGCCAAATGCTAAAAGATGTATTCTCGAAGTCAGCTTACTCGATCGATGCGGTCTTATAACAAACTATGTTGACCGACCAAAAATAATTATGCCGCTTATACATTTGACTCTAATGACGGAATTATCTCTCTTTGCCCCTCCTACCAACTAGGAAAGTTAAATAGAAGGTGGCATTTGAATAAACAGTGTTAGCCGAATAAAATATATGCGAAAAGTGAGCATTATTGACTAGTAGTAAGATGAAACAAGTATGTGTCAGATCGGACCGTCGGACACGGTCTGCCCGCAAGAAGCTGGGCCAAACAGTGCTGCCTTAAATCAAATTCTAAGCGCCCTGTCACCAATAGATAAGCTCGTATATTGGCTTGAGTAGATCACTTACCAGTAACAAAGACGCTTGGTTCAGGTAAATGGTGGTAGTGTGAACAACCCGTTTGGTTTTCAACAGCACGATGGTAAAGTTCGAATCACTTCAGAAATATCACTAAGAAAAACAATTCCAAAGAAGACGTAATGACGTCAACGGGTCATGCTTGAATTGAACTTTTTGTTTTTCGACTGAAGGTATTCAACTGGGATTTCAATTGAAAAGAAAGCGTGTTAGTTGACGTAAAGTTTACCTTATTATCTCTTCTGTTTAGTACTGATATGCAAAACTCGCTTACCGCCAAAGTTTCGAAATTTCTCGGTTGGCAATTGCGAGGGCAATTGACTCTTTTCATTCGTGCAAGTGGGCTAAGTGACCGCCGGCTACAGTGCGTTGGAGCTCAAGCCGCAATTCCACATTTGCATGCACTTTAGTTCTTAATTTTGTGTTGTTTTGTTTTGTTTTGTTTAATTTGTCAACAGATACTTCTTCGAATTTCGCATAGTCAGGCTCTAAATAGTGTTTTTCGTCCCTTTTTGTTTCTGCAATGGAATGAAAGAAAAGGATTGAAAATCATGCAGCGACTCCTGTCGTGGAACTAATTTGAAACAATTAGAGCACAAGATCGAATTTGTTTAACCAAGTGTGCAGGAGAAATTAACCGCAACAAGAAATAAGTTTGTATGTGTGGAATGATGCAGAGTTTCCTTTCGTTGCCTTGCATTGACCAACGGTTCAAAGTTCTATCGTGCGATCTATGAGCTAGAGGTACTGATTTTTGGCGCCCAGAGAAGTATCTGAGTCGAATGTTATTACTGTTACTAATTTGAACTATCGAACAACAAACAAACATGCATGACCGAAAGTGAAGAATGATCATCGCAGTAAATTTTCCAATTTAAGCAATTGGAAAGAAACCTGAAAAAAATCAGGGCTTCAACGGGATTCGAACCCGTGACCTCCGCGAATACCGGTGCGATGCTCTACCAACTGAGCTGTGAAGCCACACATTGGGAGCGAGGTCAGTTACTTCTTCTTTCCAATTCCAAGAGAACGTTGATTTTGTTTTTTTTTCCGGAAGCAGGACGTGAGGTACACGACCAGCGCGGCTCGTTTAACCCCCGGTTAGAAGATGTTCAAATGACATTTGCGGACATTTCATGTGAGGCGGAAACAAAGTAGTTATTTATTATTTGCTGAAAGATTACTTCGATTCTAAATCGGTCCATAGACCGAAATTACTGAATGACCTTGTCACGTTTTCTTTGATCGCTGTAATTCTCAGGGTCTTGGCGATCATGTCCTAAGCATAGTCACCCAATTTTACACGGTACTTTCTCTTAGTTTTGACGAACAGCTAGTTGGGGTAGGAACTGATTTCAGTTCGATCATGGAACGAATGTGCCAGTGTGCTTTTAGCCTCGAAAAGGATGACTAAACTTTATTTTCCGGTCACTTGAATGAGACAACAATGTTTGGATCTCGATTTAGCACACTGAGGTCTCGGTTTTGTTTTTTTTTTTGTTTTTTTTTTTGTTTTTGCTTCATTGAGATTTTTATTTGCTAGGTATGTTTTTCCAATTCAAGCGCAATCACATGTTATTCACAGGCCCATCCTGAACGCGGGGCACGGAAAGCTGATAACAATACAAATTTCAAGTACTTACAGGGATCATGACCACATTAGCGTTGGTATTGCTCCAATTGCTCCATCTCGGCTAATCTAAGACGGGATTAGTACAAATGTATCCGTGACAAGCAAGCCCAGCTATCTTCAAGAATGCTTACAATATTTTGGCATTTTTCCTTGATGCCTTGCCGTTGAGTGGATTAAACTTGTTTTCCAACAAGTTTGTCACAGAAAAATATGATCGATATTTACGTTAGCCGAGGCAGTTGCATTCTGCCTTTTAGTGTCAAGTCCAGTAGGTTGGTTTGTGGCCCGGGGAGGGTACTCCCTTATATGGGCTATATAGGTATGTGCGGTACCAAAGGGTATGGTTTTTCAGCCGTTTTGGTCATAAGTAGGTATAGATTTTAGCTGATTTTGGTCATAAATAGGGTATGATTTTTGCACTTTAGCCTTCATATGGGTAAGTTTTTAAGAAGAAGCCACTTTTTCATCATTATCAAAAAGAAAAACAACAAAAGCCCTTCACAAATTATGTTTATGGTAACTTAACATTGGTCTGAGCTAGGAAACCAATTATAACGCAGGTCTGAAACAGGGTTTTGATTTAAGGGTCAGGTCATAAATAGGGTTTCAAATTTTTGGTCAGGTCATAAAAAGGGTAGGTAATATCGCAGATTTGGTCATAAATAGGGTAAGGGGTTTGGGAAGCGGGCCGCACACCCCCACTCAATTTTTCTGGAAGTAACTTTCACCCCCCCCCCCCCCGGGGTTTATGGGGCCGATTCATTTGATGACCTTATGATTTTAATAGTTTTATTAAGTTAACAGGCTTGACTCTGTCCTTTAACAGTACATTAGCATACTTGTACAATAACGGTATCGAGAGAGAGAGACCACAGCAACTATGTATACACATTTCAAATAAACCCTCTTGTTGCTATGCTGGAGCTGACATGTTCCGGAAAAATGCTTTTGTATCTGACAAAAAATTCTGTTATGGGCTCAATTTATTACAGATACCACTTATATCGAGTGTAATGGCAATATGACGTGTGTGTGTGTGTGACCGGACACAACCGTTTGACTGCCTGCATGAATACATCAACGTATTACATACATGTTGAAAAACAGCTTCACCGTAAAATCAGCCGGCTTTCCCAGCGAATAACGATATAGAATTACGGCAATGCCAAATTCCAAATCTTTCGTCGTAGTGATAACTAGGGGGCTTATGCTGTATTATGTAATAGTATTTTAATACTGTTTAAAACAAGGAAAAAATTGGCAACTGAGTGGTGATTAAACGCTCTGGTTAAACTGAATTGTATATTACTTAAACAGTAAAACACGAACTCTAGTAAAAGTCACGAACATTAGTAACGTGTTCAAATATCCCATGCCCCTTAAATTCAATAGCCGCCCCCGTCCGGCACGCTACGGACTGAACGGAAGCCGAGAATCCAGTCCGCGGCCGACGCTTTTGGACCCTTCGTAACGTCACGTAGTCGGTATTGAAGATGCCTTGCCACACTTTACACAGCCTCATTCAAAGGAGCTTGCAAGCTGTAGTCTGTTGCGTTTCTTCCCATGTGACGAACTCTTGATACCTTCCCCTCCCCTCCCCTCCCCCCCGCCACCTGTGCCTTGAGCAATCCAATAATGGGAGACTGACCTCAGGAAGTTAACTGCATCGCTGAAAACCGTGAAAACTACGCGCCTCGACCCGTAACGTTACTTTAGCCTGAAAGCTCATATATAGTGTAAATCAAAATGGGTAAAGGATGACCTCTTTTTTTTTTCAATCCTTGGTTGATGATTTACATACGAAGAACAGGTTATCTCTTTCACCACTTTCGTTATCTAAAAGTTGTGACTCCTTGTTGTCCCGCCTGGTGTTTTGCGCTTTTCATCTAATCTAATGGCGCGATTACTATAAGTTTTTTTTTTCTCAGTTCCTTGTTGCAGTTGTTGTTGTTGCTGTCAGTCGCTCCGCTTTGTTGATCAGGTTTTTACGTTGTTGATGTCGTAAAGATCGTTAAATTTTTGCCGGTAGACTGATTAACTTACGGACTCATTACTGATTATATCAAATTCACCTCGGAACTTCTCAGGGTATGTAACTGATCATCGCATTTGATACGCTTCAAAAAAGCTTCATGTAGGACGTTCAGAAGTTAGGTTGAACTGATAAAAACGAAAATGGATCAGGAAAGGTCGAACGGTTTTGTGCATCTTGCTTGCGTGAAGAAATGCATAATCACTATGTTTACTTCCCTTGTAGGTTTGACCAAAAATTTGACGCCTTCAACTAATCTCCTATTAGTAAGACGATCACGTTTTCCCGAGAGGGCATGCAAAGTCAAGTAACTGAGAAACGCCTCTCGGAAAGTCAACAACCGTGCAAGGACTGTTTGTGCTATGATGTCATTGCCTGTGAATATTCCGAAGCGACCGACTCTGACCCAGGCTCTTCCTGGGGAAGGCTGAGAGGACCTTGACAGAAAATCAACATACTGCACTGCCTGATGTCAGGCCTTCGGTCTAACTGGACAGCCAGTATGGTGTTTAATTTCTAAAGCGAGGAAAAAACGATGGCGGCTGTTCTAGATTTTACTACAAGACCTTCGGAACATAAAAAACCTTTTCCAACCGAGACGCTATCCGTAAGGCCAGGAAAGCTTTTTTTAATTTAAAAAGGCAGAACAATTGATCCCGATGGTCTGAACATCCGCGAAGAAACATATTAACAGCCGATTAGATCACTATTGATTCAACGTATACCAGCAGGATCATCGTTCCGGCTGCTTGCTTAAAGAATTTTTAGCTCAGACAGTACTTGAGATATGTGACGGCTTGACAGGAACGCAGCTAGTGGGGGGGGGGGGGGGGTTTGGGGGGCCCGGGCCCCCCCTTTGGGAAGGTTTTTTTTAATTAAACAACCACAAAACGGGGGGGAAAAAGACAGTAAAAAAAGGAGTTTACCCCAATTTTTGCAGGTGGCCCCCCCCTTTGAAAAA
>Ga0126338_10003759_pt1 | contig 10696 bp, 8 predicted proteins | sample OrbCmetagenome_2_FD_92529 | JGI IMG/M metagenome (GOLD analysis project Ga0126338, IMG submission 92529) | Coral microbial communities from Petempiche,Puerto Morelos, Mexico - Orbicella C C metagenome | ecosystem: Host-associated > Invertebrates > Cnidaria > Coral | place: Petempiche,Puerto...
CCATTGTCAAGCAGCACAGGACAGTGCCTGGTTCTTTCATAACCTACAAGGGCTTTAACCTTTTAAATCACATGTCTAAAGTAGTGTACTGTAACAACTTTGTTGCTGTTAAGTTGGAACAACTGAGGGATATTTGTGTCAAGGTGGAAGTTGTTGGGGAAAATGATGTGTTCATAAGTAGATTCCCAAATCTGGTGGAGAGAAATTAGGTTTATCTTACAGACAGAACTCTATGGTTATACATGCAGTGACCAAAAAGAATATGATTTAAAGAAATAAAACATGACATGTACAAGTACATGTGTTCGTATAATTTTATAAGCTTTGCTGCATCTGGGAGATATAGTTATAAAAATAGTAAAACCTGTTCTGTATTTTTTAATCAGTGACATTTTTAATCAAAAGTAGCTGGCCCATGAATTATAACAGCCTAAATTATCCCACCTTAGTAGATCCCACTTATATATCCTGTCAGATCACAACTCTTTTGCTTGGGATCTCAGAAATAGTTATTTGTACTACTTGCTTGGAATACAGACTTATATCCCACAAATCCCACCCCAGATCCCGAATGTCTCACCCAGGATCCCAACATTTCCACCTGTGATCCCAACTGCCCCTCCTGTGATCCCAACTTTCCTGCCCAGAATCCCTACTGTCCTGCCTGGGATCCCAACTTTCCAACCAGAGATCCCTACTGTCTTACCCAGGATCCCAACTGTCCCAGCTGGGATTCATACTGTCCCGCCTGGGATGCCTACTGTCCCACCCAGGATCCCAACTGTCCTGCTCGGGATTTGTACTGTCCCACCTGGGATCCCAATTGTCCTGCCTGGAATCCCAATTGCCCCTCCCGGGATCCCAATTGTCCCGCCAGGGATCCCAATTGTCCCACCCAGGATCCCGGCTATCCCACTTGGGATTCCAACTTTCCTGCGCGGGATCCCGGCTATCCCACCTGGGATCCCAACTTTCCCGCCCAGGATCCCACCTATCCCGCCCGTGATCCTGCCTATCCTGCCCAGGATCCCAGATTAAGTTTTACATGGGATTCCATGGATACGTTCTAGTGCCATTTGTTGCATTGAGGAACCCCCTTTGAAGTGCTCTTTCTTGACAATTTTGGTCCCTTTTCGAGTGTGATGGTCATTAGAATGCGATGAGGACGAATGGCTCTCCATTCCAGAACTAGAACTGCTGGTAGAACTTTCTATAGCTTTCAACTTTTGTAGTAGCTGTTGTTTTATTTTTACTATTTTTTTTGGTTTATTCTTTTGGAAAAATATGCTGGGGTTTTCAATTCACACTGCACAGTCACTGGGGAAGCATAAAAATAGCTGGGTAAAATCAAAATATTTGCTGGGTACTGGGGAGGCTAAATTTTCACTGGGTAGGGGAAAATAATCCACTGGGTTGGGTTCCACTGGGTCTGTTACAGAGGAGTGTTCTGATGTTTGGAATATATGTTTACTGTTAAATAGGTCTATACTAATTAGGTGTTAGGCTATTACTAATTGATCAATTAGTAACTTTAGAATGCATGAACGTGTCTAAAAAGTCAACTTCTTTTATTGGACGAAAATTTTCTAGCGCTGAAAAGAAGATTTAAAAAATGCTTTTAATAGTTGCAAACACCTGAACAGGTTTATTCTGGGAAAAATTGATTTATTAGAAAACGTGTTATAATAAGAGTGTAAATTTCCTGAGGAATAATATTGCAGTACTCCCAGTGCAATCAAACTCCAATCGTTCGATTGATTTTGTTTGGGTTTGGCAATGGAGTACAATCGAACTCACCAAAAATATCCAGCCAATTGAACACAATCGAACATGTGTTAATCGAACCCTCATTTGATCGAAAAATTACGTTCGATTGACTAAGCCTGGCATTGAAACCCGTTTCAACCGGTTTCTAAAGTTATGTGTGGTCTTGGCATTATAAACGTGAGTACCCAGGCAATGTTGAAACAATTAACAATCCCCAGCATGGTTGTTTAAGGCAACCTCAAGTGCTCTTTCACCAAATGTCAGGGAAAAATTGATTAAATTGGATTGGTTCAATTGAGTTTGGTAATCAAACTGACCAAAAAGTTGGAGTTTGATTACATGTGCGATTGGCGAACCAACCGTAAAACAATCGAACGACTAGACTTCGTGTTACTAAAAAACGATTTGAAACTGATCTAAAAAATCTAAAAGTTAAAATGATGTTATAAAAACTTATAAGAAATTAAATTTTCAACAACTCTCTGTTGCTTTCGTCAGAGTTTTTTTTAGATCAGTTTCAAATCGTTTTTAATAACATTAACACTGATCGCCAGAATAACATCGACTAGACTTCGATTGAGTTTGACTTGTTTTTTGTTATGTTTGGTTCGATTGATTATGTCGGGGGTACTCTATGTTGTGTACGTTGAAAGTAATTTTTTCTAACAGCAGCAATTTTCATTTCGACGTTGTTCATCAGTTATTCTATAATCTATTTTCTTAAGAGTAGTTTTATAACATGTTACAGTTATATTGTCCGGAAATTCAATAACATTTTGTCCAAACTTTTCTTACCTTGATCGAAAACATTGCGGAGGTCTTGGAAATCGGGATGCTATAGGGATTTAAGGGAAACCGTGCTCGTTTTCGGATCCTGGCTCGAGAAAAAGGGCGGCCTGCAAAAAGCTATGCACTGCTTTTTAATGTAAGATATACCTTTATGCTCTATCTTCTGTGTCAAAATATGTTTAACTTATATTCGCAAATCACGTAAACTTCTGTTCTACAGTGAAACCACATAACTATCTTTAATATCTTAACTGTAACTTTCAAAAGTTGAAACTAAAGAAATCTTACGCACATTCCAATGGTGAAATGTCTCACACTAAGGTTTACAAGGGTCAAACACTGTACAAAGACAGTTGTACAACATATTACTTTCTTATGCCACTGTATCAGTAATAAAATAATTAATCTACATGAAGTTTTCATTTTCTAAAACGGTGCAATTAACACATAGACATGACAAAGATAATACATATAGTGCACAGACTACAATTGTCTGTAAAGTGAGGTTAACTTTGTATGAGAGTGTGTCACTCGGGTAACAGAAAAGTGTGTGTTGTCTGTATTATGCAGGCTAATTTAAGAGAAAACATATGAGCTTTTCGACTGCGTGGCGACCGCTATGTCGATGGATGGAGATCGATGGATGGTATCGATCGACACTCAGCCATGGGTGTCAGCAGAGCATCGATAGAGTATCAGACGAGTGTGGACAGCCTATGGACCGACTAGCAGGAGACTATCACCCGACACATGAGTCAGTCGACACTCGACCGACTATCGCCTGTTGTTGGTTGAGTGTCGATCATGTATCGGTCAACATGTAGACTGAATGGCAACCGACATGTCGGTCGCGGGTCGATCGAGGTGTCGATCGCTAGTATCGATTGACACTCGATCGTGGGTGTCATTAGTACACATGATCCAGTTTGCATGCAGAGGGTATGTATGTAATATTCAAAGACTGGGTCCAGGCAATTTAGGGCTGAAGGAGTCTGGTAACAAATACGTAATATGGCTGAGAAATATCAGTGAATTGCCAACGTTCTCCTGTGTGGCTGTGTGGTGAGGCATGTGGACTTGAAATCTAAAGATAGGTGAGATCAAGACTCAGTAAGAAGCACGTTAGAGTTTCTTATTTTGACCATTCAATACAATGTTGGTCAGTGGAGGAGGGGAGGGTGATATGTTAAAATGGAGAGAACAGTAGGTAGGGTAAAAGGCATGATAAGAATAGATGAGGGTTAAGTAGGGGAGAGGAGGCAAGAGAAAGAAGACTAGAGACTGGAAGTAATTTCTTTTCTGTTTATTACATAATTTCCTTTTCATTTATCTGTCCCTAACAAAACAAAATGTGCAGACAGTTGAACCTACGTTGATAACTGATTTGAACTAGGTTGAGAACAAATTTTACCTAGGTAGTTATGGATGACAACCTTAACCTAGTTTGATGACTGGTTTTACCTGAGAACAGATTTTACCTGCAACATATACACTCCTGGGGCAGAAGGTTGCCTACATGTACTTCTCCATGTAGCTTTCCTTGTACCAGATAAAGGGACAAATGAATTAAGCTGTGTGGCCTCTCAATAAAGCACAAATTATCTCCTGAATTTCAAACCTCTAGAAAAATGGTGTCCATGGTGGTCAATGTTGTCACACGAGAGATAGATCATAGTCTTGTGTCACATGGATTTCCAAAAAATGACATCATTTTTGACAATTTCAACTACCTCTCTTACTTTCCCAGGTGATCCTGTCACATCACTGAAAGCTGCACGTAGACTGGAAGATTTTGATCCCATGATGAAGACACTGTTCACGTGTGACAGAATGACTTTAAACATTATAACCCTGACGCTTTCTTACATGATATTTTGCAAGTTCCTTTGTCTGTTACTTAGGTTTTTAGCAACATAAATAATAAGCTGAATGCTTTTAACCTGTTGTTTAATGACATTTTTGACCAACATGCTCCTCTTAAGATCTTTAGAGTACATGGGAAACCTAACCCTTGTGTAACTGACAATATCCGTGCACTGATGAGAGAAAGGGATTCCTGGAATAGACTTGCTAAAAGGACAAACGATCTGATGGCTTTGCCAGTGTAAAAAAACTTCAGGCGAGAGGTAAAACGGGAAATTAGACTTGCAGAATGAGAATTTGTCACTGATCAGATCCAAAGTAATCCTAGAAACTCCAATAACATCTGGAAAGCTATTCGCCACTGCATTCCGAAAAATTCTACTTCTTTGAGAAATTCAGCAGAGACGATAAAACTGTCGCTGAATAGTTAATCAATTTTTTGTGTCCATTGGTCAAAAGACTGTTAACAAGATTAAATCCTTGGCTAATGAGCATTGTCACGTTCTTCACGAGCATCGTTTCACACCTAGACAACACCCCATATGCGAGCAGTTTTCCTTAAGTTGTACTGACAGCAAGGAAATAAAAGGCATAATAGTGTCAATGCCATCTAACAAAGCCTCGGGAATTGATAACATTCCAACCGTGTTATTAAAGTTTGTATTGCACCTATTCTTCCTGCAATTACATCTATATTTAATTCCTCTCTTGGCTCCTCAACATTTCCTTCTTGGAAAATAGCAGAAGTTGCGCCTATTCCCAAAGATGGTGATCGCGAACAAGCAAACAATAATCGGCCTATTTCCCTGTTACCTGTTCTTTCAAAGATTTACAAACGGGTTGCTCATAATCAATTTAATTCCTACCCAACCTGTAAGGAATGGCTATCAAAGAACCAAAGTGTCCACAAGAAATAGCATTCAACTGATGCAACAGTAATTAAATCTACGGACACAATACTTAGCGGCTTTGATGCAAGTAAACTGACAGCAATGGTGTTATTGGATACGAGCAAAGCATTTGATAGCATCAGTCATGAAATTCTGTTACTCAAGTTGAAGGATGTTGGTGCCTCTAACACCTGTCTCCAGTGGTTTAACAGTTACCTCAGTGATTGACAGCAGGTTGTAAGGATAAACTCTACATTGTCTGAGTCCCTGTCATTACGTAGTGGTGTCCCACAAGGTAGCATCCTAAGCTCTATGGGTGTCAGTAAAAGATCTTCTAGGATAACAAGGGAGGTGCAGATAAATGAAGGCTCTGCTGCTTTGATGCACTTCCCACACAGATGGTCATGGGATCTCCATGCTGTTGATGGCATACGACGTCAGAAAGTCTAACAACTCACTATTTGTTTGGACTGTTGCAACTGCATGAGACCAAAAGCAATACCACTTCTTCTTGCACCTATACTCTCCTTTCCCCATTTTCAATCTTGTACTACCACTAGGGCACACACAGTTGCATTGGGCTTTTGAAGAATCTCAACAGCCTTTTCGTATGTTCATTTTAGTGGTTTTAAATGGCTGATGTCCAAAATGCTGAATTTGTGTAACATGATCGTGGACAATTCTTCGCTTCTGTGAACTTCTGACATTGCAGGCTCTTCATAGTCATGTAACACAGTCAGTCCTGCATCAGCTAGTAAGGACAAAACATAGGTGACATCTTCATTGACAGTATCAGAACTCTCCTTGTCACCAGCATCTGACAGAAGCTTTAAGACATCTTCACTTACGTCATCATATCTTCCCACCTCATTAATATTTGACTGATGCTGACATCTGTGAAACAGCTGATAGCATGACTATTTCAACATAGGAATATTTCTCTTTGAACATAACAATCCATGTCTCTTCTAATAGCTGCAAATGCTGCAAGGGTGGATGCAGACAGTACAGCCCCTTGTTGATGATTGCCCACCTAACATTCCGTGCTTGTCTTTCAGTTAGATCTCTCACCTTAACTACATTTTCCACAAAATGCTTGAAACATTTGTCATCCAATAGAAGAACATGAATATGGATAATTCACAGTACTTACCCACAGAACAATCCAACCATTCTTCCACGTTCTCCTCCACTTCTCACACTTCTAGAGTTTACAGGCTTTGTGGTCAGCAACTGGTCCGCAGAGAAGTCAATCTGCAAGTCATACTTATAGTTACAAGGCCATTTGATTACAATTCTTAACTGTTTGAATGTTCTGAGAAACCATTTAAACACTCTTGATGGGCATTTGTTGCCCATTAAGGTGGCCGACAACAGTTCACAGCACTTTCCAAGACTTATGATTTTGATAAGTCTTTCTAACTACTCTTCATCAGTTGATGCATGTCATAGAGCATGTTAAAACTCATTGTGGTGCATGGTGGGTATTCCAAAGAGAGTTTTTTCTTCAACAAAGCAAAACAATAAGTAAAATCTTTGGACCAGGGTTAGGTATCTTACACTATCAATGAATGACTCGACTAAAGTAAAACTGGTGTGAATAAGCATTCTTGGTGAAGCTTATCCCAAAGCTGATAAGAACGTGAAGAGGTCAGTTCTTTATTTCAGTCCCCATTTTGTTCTGAAAATAATTAATTACTGGCTAAAATTACAAGCTGCTAGTTAGGTTTTTGAAAGTTGCTAACATAGCGATGAACTGACTAAAAATAACAGCAACAAACAAAACTAAATGCTGAGATAAAACAACAGAGCCTACCAATTATCCACGTTTGGTGAAAAGGATCCAGAGGCGGACAAGGGTGGAAAGAAAAGGTTCCAAAAGGCATAAATTGACTAGACTGCATGTACACGGGAATTAACAACAACAGTGTTTTTCTTACACTTATGTCCAGGATTGAACGCAGTAACATTTTACAAATTTTATGATTTTTCATTTGAGTTTCAAATTTAACAAAGTTTGCGATTTTTCATTAAACTCTACAAGATTTACAAAAATTCACTGCCTCAACGATTTTTCCCCACATTGTTGCAAAATTTACTAATTTATACTAATCCATCAGCAAGCACCGGCTTGCGGACTTTACAAAATTTACAAAATTTGTGATTTTTCGCTAACTTCACGATTTTTTGTCAAAATTTGCAATTTTTTACACTGCTTTGTAATGCTAATTCCACTTACTAGTGCCGGCACGCAGATTTTACAACTTTTGCGATTTTTTGTTAACTTCTACAAGATTTACAAAAAGTCGCTGCCACACTGTTGTGAAATTTACAACTTTATGCTAATACATCAGCAAGCATGAGCTTGCGAATTTTACAAAATTTACAAAATCTGGGATTTTTCGCTACCTTCACGATTTTTCATCAAGTCATTGCGAAATTTGCGATTTTTTACACTTCTTTGTAATGCTAATTCCACTTACTAGTGGTGGCACTCAGATTTTACAAAATTAGTGATTTCTTGCAATTAACTTTTTTCCATAGTTGGACCTTTTATTTGAAAAAGCTCATATACATATTGCAATTGCCCTGGATCATAGAGCGGCAAGGTTAAATGTTAATTTGACATCTAACAAACGAGGGCCTGGTCTGTGGAAGTTCAACAACTCTCTGTTACTTGATGATGAATTCGTCAGCTTGATCGAGACTAATTTATTCGGCCATAAGTGAAAAATTTTGTAAATTGCATGATAAACAGCTAAATTGGGAAATGATCAAGATGGAATTGAGGGGCTTAATAATTCAGTAAGCAAAATGCAAGGCCCGAAACTCTAGAGATTACCTAGAAAGTTTAAAGCAACAGCTTGCTGAACGGGAAGCGTTTACCAACAACAGTAATGAGGGTGACGGTAACCTAGAAACTAAATTAACCTTGCAGCAACAGCTAAAAGAGAATTGCAATATCTCTACGAAAAGAGGGGTGAAGGTGCAATGTTTCGCTCTAAGCTTCGATGGACCAAACAGGGAGAGAAATCAACAAGGTATTTTTTCAATATGGAGGGGAAAAAATTTAATCAGAAGACTATTACTGAGCTGGAAACTAGTGAGGGAGTTAAAATAACGGGCCACAAGCAATTATTACAAGAAATTGACAATTTTTATCAGAATTTATACCAGTCAGAATATGCTGGTTCACATGAACTCTTTGCAGACTTCGTCCACTCCGTGCAACTTCCTGGGCTGAGAGATGATGACAAAGAAAATTTAGAAGGAGAATTAACCATCACAGAATGCCGTTAGATTTTAAAAACCTTCAATTTCGGGAAGTCACCAGGTGAAGACAGCTTTACAGTAGAGTTCTATACAAAGTTCTTTGAGCTTCTAGCTAGCGACTTAGTTGACAGTCTAAACACAGCATATTCGAGAGGGGAGCTGTCAATTTCACAGAGAAGGGGGATTGTCACCCTCATTCCAAATGCAGATTCTGACACTCTGAAGCTCACAAATTGGTGGCCAATAACCTTGTTAAATGTTGACTACAAGATTGCATTCAAAGCAATAGCTACACGACTTAAAATGGTATTTCTGCAGCTAATACATACTGACCAAACAGGCTTTATGAAAGACAGATTTATTGGTCAGAACATGTGACCTCTTAGAATGAACAGAACTGGAAAATATACTAGGCATTCTCCTCCAGCTCAACTTTCGCAAAGCCTTTGACACAATTGAGTGGCCAATGATTCAACAAGTCCTGTGAATTTTCAACTTTGGTATTTCTATTAAGTGTTGGATAGAAACTTTCTACTGTAATGCAGAGAGTTCTGTTATTAATAATGGTTTCACTACTAGGCAGCTCAAGTTGTCTCGAGGAGTAAGGCAAGGTTGTCCAGTATCACCCTATCTGTTTATTTTATCTGCAGAGATACTTGCAACTAAAATACGGCAAGATAATTCGATTTGCGGCATTTTTATCTTTCATAAGGAAATTAAAATTAGCCAATTTGCGGATGACACCTCTCTCATTTGCAGTACCCTAATATTGGTCCAAAACGCCCTGCTCATACTAAACGAGTTTGGGATTTTGTCTGGCCTAAAACTAAACGAATCCAAAACCAAAGCTCTTTGGCTAGGTCTGTGGAAACAGCGTACCGAAAGACCTCTCAACTTCATATGGACGAAAGAATGGCTTAAAGTCTTGGGGATTCATATATCTTACGATAAGGTGGGAAATGAGAGAAAAAAATGTCAACCAAAAAATTGAAAACCTTGATGCAAAGCTGGGTTCCTGGAGATCGTGCCAACTTTTGATCTTCGGGTGCTGTTTAATCGTTAATTCTCTAGGGATTTCACAGATCTTCACTCTGCTGCGGTGCTAGACATTAACAAGGATTAATTCAATTTTCAATTTTTAAATTTATTTGGAAAGAAAAGAAGGACAAAATTAAAAGGGAAGTTCTATATCAAGATTACGAAAGAGGTGGTCTGCGTGTAACACAAGTTGAAACTTTGTGTAAGGCTTTATGTTTGGCATGGATTCAAAGGTTCCTCTTTAAATTAAGAGACTCAAACCACATCCTAGTCATTTAGCTTGCCAGTCCTCAGGCATTTCCTTTTTTCTTTTGTTTTCAGCATTGCTACTCTTACCAATGTCTTTTAAGTGAATGGCCTATGACATAACCACCGTCAAAGGGTTTCATTTTGAGCCCAAGGGTGAATTTTTTTTGCCTGTCAACCCAGAAGTCACAAAAGACAGTGAATGAAAGTTAAAAAACATTTTCCGTTCTTGTTTTTGAAAGTATTTGAACCCTTAATGAACGACAAAAATTAGCATTTTGCATTTCTCTCTGGATTCCCACCCTCTTAGCACTCTCACTTCCCTCCCTTTCCTCTCCTGTTGCCTGCCCCCTATTCTGCCAGGCTACTGCCCCCCCTGCCCTTCCCTTCCCCCTCCCCACCATCAACAGATGGCTGAATATCCAGGAGAAGAGTTGCCATATGGACAGCATTGGTCAGTATTCTCTCAGTTGATGTGTTTTTTTTTGTTTTTTTTTATTTTATTTACCAATAACATATGTTATTTATATTAAAGTTACTTACAGAAGAATAAAATATCTACAATTAACTTACAATCAAAAATAAATATATAATTAGCTTACGATAACAACTCTACAATGTACAATGATGAGGAACACACTCATATATTAACTAACAGTACCGAGATTATTTACTAATAGATTATTCGCATGAAATATACAAACGCAATTACATTGCTCACAAAAATTAATACTAACAATACTACAAAGCTTGAAAATTAAGAGATACAACAGAAGGGAGAATATTTTAATTAGCTTTGTGCTTTTAACCATGCAAAAAGAAGAAAGAAA
>Ga0126338_10003760_pt1 | contig 10695 bp, 4 predicted proteins | sample OrbCmetagenome_2_FD_92529 | JGI IMG/M metagenome (GOLD analysis project Ga0126338, IMG submission 92529) | Coral microbial communities from Petempiche,Puerto Morelos, Mexico - Orbicella C C metagenome | ecosystem: Host-associated > Invertebrates > Cnidaria > Coral | place: Petempiche,Puerto...
CAACATCCAAAACCGAATGTCTCTGATGCAGTCTTCCATATTCCTCACCACAGCAAGTTGCTCAGCTCTGTCGTTCGGACTAAATGAGATGTAAACTTGTGAATCATCAACGTAACAGTGAATCACAGGCAGATGATATTTAATGATCTCAAGAAGCTTACTCGTATACAACGTGAACAATAGCGGACCCAGACAGGAACCTTGAGGCACGCCGCATTCTAAGTTAAAAGGGTCAGATAGTGACTCGTTAATCATTATCCGCTGATTTCTTCCAGACAAATAGGACGCAAACCAGGAGAGAGCTTTTCCCTGTATTCCAGACGAATACTCAAGTCGACGTAGCATGGTATCACTATCAACTGTATCAAAAGCAGCACTCAAGTCGAGCAGAATTAGCAAAGTAATACGTTGATTGTTCATATTAAGGAGAATGTCACTCATAACTTTAAGCAATGCAGTTTCTGTGCTGTGGTTCTGTCGATAGGCTGATTGGAACACTGGGAACAGATATCGTATTTATTTATTTATTTATTTATTTATTTATTTATTTATTTATTTATTTTAGCCGTTGAATTCTGTGACGGTCGACAACTCAAATTCACAAATTGAAGACGGGCGAAGAATTAGGAAGTGTAGACTGAAAGGGACATAACGACTGAAGTTTTTCCTTTATCAAAATTGAATGTGGCGACTGTAATCTAATCTACTTTAATCACAGGTAGCCCAAGCTCTCAAAAGCGCGTCTCTATACATGATTTTAAAACAGCATAAAGTTCCCTTCAGCGGAAATACGTGTGAAGTAATGAACCGCCGCTGGATTGTAAATTATAGGAAAACGGTTAATGTATAAATGTCCCAAACTACAATAGGCGTGTACGCCTGTCAACCCCATTTTTTACACTTATAATGTTAGTTGGAGCAAATATCCGTTCACTCACCCCGAGTGCGAGTAATTTGAACATATTGATAACGCGACCATCGCTTATAAACGCTTCATCCGATGACTCTCATTGGAACATTTTTGCTATAATTAGCGGCCTTTAAGTCCATATCAGTGTAGATAAACCTCGGATGAAGGACAGGAACCCAAACAGTGGCGGCTCCAGACCTTGAGCGAAGGGATGGGGGGGAGGGGGTAGTTTTGTTTTCCTTGCCCTGCCGGCTTTTCTTCCTTCTGTGATTTCGTCTTATTATAACCCAAAATGGGGGCGGGGGAGACCCCCGGGCCCCTCCCCTAGTTCCGCCGCTGCCAAAGAAAAACTATCGTCCGTGATGTAAGCGGAATTTCGAGGCCCTTGGAGCATTTGGAACGAATTTATGGTCGTTTTTTAGATTCAATGGTGATGCGAAAGTTAAGTCAATTATATTGTAACTTAACACCAACGATTAAAATTATGGTATTTAGGGCGAAAAATGTAGTCTAAGAGTATTTTGTTAATAGTTGGCAAATTTACAAACTGATCTTTGTAAAACAGCGAACATCGCTCTGTTTCGTGCTCAAGGTCCGGATCCGAGAAAACGAAATTCAAATGGGAGAGGATCTGAACGAGCTATGAATGGTATAGTAGAGAACAAAGGTTTTTGAGCCATTTTATGTTTTAAAAACTAATGCGATTACAAACATCATGATTAGTTTAGCTGCTCAGTAAAAGCAGGGCAAGTTACAACCTCGTTCCTCGCTTGAAATTAACAAATACTGATGATTTGATCTCAACTTCCAGAAAGTGCGACGTCAAGGTTTTTTTTTCATTATCAATTTTTCAAAATGTATCAGAATAACATTTTCCTTGAAAGCCGTGAACGTTCCTTGTCAATAGAGCATTTTCACATGACGTTCCGTCAGCCATATTGGTGTTCCAAAACAATGTAACGGCGGCCATATTGGTGTACCAAAACAATCATGTAGGAGTTGAACTCATTTCTTAAGTAAAACTTTCTTTAGTTCCAATAAATTTGCATGGCTGCTAGCCACTTGAGTGAAAACACTTTATAGGCCATATTCGTATTCTCGGTGAAAGACTGGAACTAGCTTGCAACTGAGGCTACTGCGGGGAGTCCTTTCAAATGCAAATGACATTAGCCTCGTTTTAAGGATATATTCACCCGCATGAGCCTTAATTGCAAACTAGTTCCAGTCTAATACCGAGAATGCATTTGGAATATGTCAAGTTCATAACCGACTTAAATTTTTCGCCTGGTAGCCCCTATATGTCTTTCTTAATACCAAATAAAAACCAAAACGCAAGAAAAAAAAGAAATTCACATCTAGCACAGGAGGAAATTTTTAATAGCCCATTTCCGAGTTGATCTACGCGTCGCTATCGAAGCGAGGCCTGGGCTACAACCATTCATGTGAAAATGAGTTTAATTCGCCTGGGAATGAAATCTCAGTTTCATTTGAAAGGATGGGCACCAAGACTCGCTTTGAGAAAGTGGCTAAAGGAAATTCTGAAATGGCCTATTTAGACACACTTATCAATAATGAACCAATGCTAAAATTAATATTACTTGACCAGTGACTGCACTGATGTTTTGCATTATTTCATTGAGTTGGATTGAGTTCGATGTGCCAGTTTAAATAAGACCCGTTTAGTCTTTTCGATCGTATTGGCTGCAGTCGCAATATTTTTGGCATGATGAAAATATGGTGATTTGCTTTTTTGTTTATGCTAAGAGGCTGGAAATTTATTTATCATAAAACAAATCTTCTCAGGAAGCAATTTTGATCAGCGATTAAACATCAGTTTTATTATGACATAAATCATTAACAGCGGGACTTGCAGAAGAGTGGCTGCTATTTCTAGATATTAACATGACAGGAGAACAAAAGCTATTTGATATTTATGATTTGTTCCCAAACTGTGAGAGGACGCGAAAACGACAACGTATAAACTGTAAAGTAGCTTTCAAATAACACATCATGAAAATGGAGAAATTTAAATATTCTTGCATATCATAGAGATACCCAGAGTAACAGAAAGTTTCAGTATCTCATAGTGTGACTCCAGAGCCTTTTGGTGCCAGATATATGTACGCCATAATAACCCTTTATCATACTGTGACATCAGCCCTTCTAACTGGGATTTCGGCAAAATAGACCAGATGCCGTGAAAACCAGCTGCCGTGAGATTACGAGGAATACAGGAGAGAAACCCACTTCTGGACAACAGCCCAATCGGAGATGACCAATCGCAGCGGCTACGAAAAACCGTTCAACCAAGGCGAAAAACTGATTAAACCTCTCATTTCACATTATCATTTGTTTGCGATGAAGGGTAAATACGTTCTTTTGTTTACCTTTTTTCAAGCGATGAAGAAAACCGACGTCTTCCATGACCAAAGAGACCGCACATCCTCTCGTTCGGGTTTTTTTTTGCGACTAACGAAAATAAACGACTTAACGGCCACGTTGTTGAAAGCTTTGAGTCACCCAGTTTGTTATCGTGCAGTCATTCATGTATGAGAACAGCGTGGTGCACTTCTACAAACTTCAAGCTGTCTTCCAAGAATGATGGTAGAGGGGCATGTGAGTTGAACAAACACGACATCTCTATGATCAAAGAAAATACAAATTTTCACGAAAAAGAAGGTGTTACATTCGCCATTCTCTCTAAGGTAAATCGATATTATTCGCATTGCCGCTGTTGAGTGAATGAAAGAAAATATAAACACTGTGTTGCCCAGCTCACTTTATAATTCTGCTGCACATGTCTTAAACGTGTCTTAAAATATTTTTGGCGATATCGATCAGTGAAAAATATAGACCTGACGAGAAGTCCGTTACAGATATTTGTGCTGGTCCTCCTCGTCTCCCTTCAATGTCCACATCAGTTTCTCGAGTCTCTGACGACCAAATCAAATCAAGCCCTGAATCAAAGAATTTTGTGGAAACATATAGTTTATCAGGTTTATTTACGGAGCTAAAAATGGCAACAGAACCAAATTTTGGACACAGTTCGGTTTTAATTAACGAATTTGCGTTTGCTGGATGTGCAATAAATCACAAAGTATTTTAAGTCAAGGGTAAATGGAAGGAGAGATAGACTAAATTATTCTTAGTAAAATTTTGTACATTTTTATTCACCTAACGGGAGTGCTGTGAGGGAAGAATATTGCCCGAGATCTTTTTGGTGAGGTGGTATTCTCCGTCCACGATCCTCACCTACTAAGATCCACTCAAAGGCTATGGATCTAATGGGTAATGCAGTACGCTTAATAGGGTTGCAAGCTCTTGCCATGTGATAATTTAACATTAATGTTTTCACGTCACTGAACTTTAATTTGCAAACTCTACGACCAGTCATTATATGTGTTCTGTTCATCTGTCTTCGACTGACTTGAGTGGCTATTAATTATAAGCTCGGTGCACACATACACTTGTTCTAGTTAGATCGCGTTTTTATATTGCATACCTCGGCGTACGAATACGTGTACTCTGAGGCTATCTACGGAAGCTCATGGAATAAGGCTTTTAAAATTATCAACAGAATTGTTGTGCTCTTAATATTTTTTTTTTTTTTTAAGCATCCATTCCAAGTCAACGTAATTAGCTATAGGTTTTTTTTTTTTTTTTTCTAATTTAACTCGTTTTTGTTATGTCCCCGTATTAGTAGGGGAGTTTTTCCCCAGCTAGGTGGTTGATGACATTCTTAATAAAGTTTCCATCTATCTATCTATCTATCTATCTATCTATCTATCTATCTATCTATCTATCTAAGACAACCCGTGTAAAGGCAACAGCGCATGTGTTCCTAAAGACTTTGAAAGAAACACATGCCACTGTGTTTGCAGACCGGGGTTTGGTGGGACTCACTGTGAAGGTACGAATATCAAGGTTTTCGAAAACGATGTAGTGTTGCCAATCTTGTGATGAGCTCTAACCCTCAAGGGTGCATAAGCTATTGTACTATTGAGTGAGCGTATTTTCCCGTTGCGGCTGTCAGCCGTTGTGGTTTGCTTAAAATCCTTAATAACGGTTTTTACCACACCGGAGCAAGAGTTCACCTAACCTTTAGCTAAACAGGGAGCTAAACCTGACTGTGCTAACAATATCCTTTTCTATACTTTGCCTTTTCAAAGCATGTAGGTTCGATTTCGAAGATGGAATCCATGACTGGAATAAGACTGGTACAGCGTTTAACAGCCAGCCGACCTATGGTGATAACCCTACAGCTCGAAACAGAGGACGTCGACAACCTGTCAATCAACAAGGGGACTGGTGGATCGGAGGGTTTGAAATGTGACCCTCTAAAGAAACACCGGCCGGGGAAATTCAAGGAGACGGGCTCCAGGGTACTCTTACCTCCCCATTCTTTAATACCACGGGAGAAGAAGTTTCGTTTCTTACTGGCGCTGGCTGTGATCTACACACTATTCGTGCAGAGTTAGTCATTAACAATCAGGTAGGCATGTTATTAATTAAAACTCTCCTAATGAAAAATTTATCTTGACATGCTTATCACATTTAGGCTTGTTTCGATTGTGTTTGGCATCTTTTGAGCAACTTTTGGCGTTTGGAGCAACTTTTTGCGGTTCTAGCAACTTCGAGCAAATTTTGCCTTTCTGAGCAACTTTTAAGCAAAACATAGGTTTAGGCAAGACGTCAAATGAACCATGTGTTTTGTTCCGTTAGACTCAAGAATGTTCTTAAATTTTGCCCATATTTGCAAGCAACTCTTTAAAGCCAAGTTGCAAGCTTTTCTTTCCCGACCGCAAAATGAAGCTTCTAATTGAGCTTTCTATAAATATATCAAGAAATTTAGGTAGCAACGTTTGAAATTTAGGTAGCAACTCTTTGAATTTTTAGCAATTTTTAAACAACTTTTTAGCATTCCAGTGAGAAATTTTACTGCATTTTACGAGCACAATCGGGACAAGCCTAATCACAATTCGATTTTAAAAAATGGGAGCCACCGAGTTGTTTTGAGTTGTAAGCACTCTTAAGTGTGTTATTTTAATAATTAAAATTAACAGTTAAAGGCCGAAGGCGCAGTGAATCTATTAATATTGCTGAATATTCACGAGCATGAGGCGGATAATTGTTTTAGTATAATTACTCAGGTGATTATAGAAACAACTAAACAAAGGATTGACCAAAAACTGTTGAATTTTCTTTGTCCACATGTCAAAGAACAACTACGCGTATAGATCACATGGCTTAATACATAACATGTTCAAAAACGGCAAGTGTTTTTCGCGCGTTTTAAAACGTTCTGCCCCTAGGAAAAAGTCGAAAAGGAAGCTAAAATTGTCTCAAAGTCAGTGGTAAATTCGGTTTGTTTTTGAAACCGTTCTGTTAGATAAATAAAGTATATAGATAAAGCGTTGCGAAAATTTAATAGTTGCTTTGATGTACTCTTGCGTATCGACATAAGCGATATTTTCACGGGAATTCAAATGATTTCTTTGTAATATTTCGCATAATTTTCACACCTTACCTTTGAAAAGTGTTAATCCGAACTTTGTTGTACGTTTTGTGTTTCTCGGAATAGCATTTTCTTTCCGTATATTCATTTCTTCTTCAGAGACATCGAAAAAGCGCGAGGCGGCCATTTTGAAAATTAGTCGGAGGTGAATATAGCGAAATATGACACCATTCTCGACCAATGAGAGCGCGAAATTTTCTATAATCACTCGAGTTATTATAATAATACGTTGTATTATTGCTATAGTTACCTGATATGCTATGTAGAATTATGTCTGAGCATGGGTTGTTGTTGTTGCTTTTTTTCTATGTTTTGTCGTCTTGCTTTGTACGTGGTGGGTCGATCTATTTGCCCTCTATAGCTGGCCAGGGGTTGTCTTTTGTAGCGCTCTCCCTCCCTCGGTCATAACGACCTAATCCAAGTGAGTTTGTGAATCAGTACTATGTAGTTACTGAGTATTACGAGTACAAGATTGAGTACGACTACGATTTTTGAATTTAAAACCATTGACCTTTCCAGAGCTTTCGCTCTTCATGGTGGTTTTGGGAAGAGAGGGTAGCTCATGAGATGAGATGGCTATGTGATGTGATGATGCGAAGCCTGAAAACTTGAATTGAAAAGTCGTTATCGTCGTACTCGATCTCGTGCTCAAATCCTAAGTCCCCTATTAAAACGCGTAAACCTGACCACCGCGTTGAGGTAAGTCTGTATACGAGGCAAGTGGCGTATCAGGCCGGAGCTTATCTCGGTTTCTGCCGCATGAGGAGAATAGGAGTATTTCTATTCCCCCCACCCCCAGGATGGGATGCTAGTCCATTGCAGGGTTACTCTCAGCACTAAGTTTGGCGGATGGTGAGAGGCATTGTGAGAGAAAAGTTTCTAGGCTAAGAACACAGCACAATATCCCTGGCCAGGGGTCGAACCGGGACTGCTCGATCCGGCGCAGGCGAGCGCATTAACCATGAGGCCATTGCGCCTCCGCCATCACCACGTCAATTTACACTACGAGCAGTTTCTCTTTCGCTTGGCCCGTCGTGCGTGACGCGAAAGAAAACCGCGAGAAGCACGCGTGTCTCGCACCCAGGATTTCACGCGGCCATTTTTTTTTCTTGCGATTTATTTAAGGTCTCGCTCAGCTGCGTGTATATGTTTTGAATGAGGGCCTAACCATATATATCTGCTATTTTTGCAGGCTGTCAGAAGCGAGACCGGCAGTTGCAATGAGACAATGACTCGTAAGACTTGGGATGTCGATGCCTTTATTGGTCAACGCGCACGCGTAAGACTGATTGACGTCAGCTCGGCCTCATGGGGTCACATCAACTTCGACGACTTGAAAGGCGACATTACGTGTGATCAAAACTAAAACTATTTTCGTTCATAGAGAAACTATTTACATTATTTATTTATTATCATTATTTACATGCAACGGGTCTCTTTCTTAGCTTGAAACATCCCTTCCCCAGCTACAATGCAAGGACACTCACCCTCGAACTTAACTTGATGGAAAGTGAATATCTCCCGTAGGCTGTACTTGATGGCTGGTTGAAACATGTTTGACTATCTGAATCCCTCACCTCGCCGAGCACCTCCGCCTACTAAAGGGGTTGATATCGCCCTGAAGAAAAAAATTATGGAAAGAACACACTCAGACATTTTTACTGCGAAAAAAGGAACAATTATAAATTTGCCAGCTACTAGAAATAGTTTTTAGAAATACCTATTCGTGCTTTATGTCCTGGCCGTGAATTCTGACAAATTTTCTTGTTGGGTGTCCTTGTTTCAAGTGGTTTGGATTTCGTTCTTTGTTGTCAATAACAACTGACAAATGAAGCAAACTTTTTTTGAGGCCCGGTCCACACTACGCCGAAGAAATTTGAAAACGCAGCTTTATTTCTACGGTTACGCCTACGTACCGTCCACACTCATCCATAACGAAATCGGAGCTTTTCAAAAACATTCTTCTAACGGAGGAATTTGAGAGCGACGGCTTTGCGTTTTAGTGTAAACGGAAAACATTTTGAAAACGAAGCTTTTCGAAAACCATGACATCACGCTAATCTTGAGATTTCCCTGTCTGAGTTTTCCTTAGACAAAATCCAAAATGTTCGGTGATTGTTACGTTTTCAAATTTCTTCGGTGTACTGCGGACGGAAAACAGTTGATTCGTTTTCAGAGTGAAAACACCTTTTTCTAATTTCTCCGGCGTGGTGTCTTAGTAAATGAATCTTGGTAAATATGACTTTTGGTAAGTCTAAAATACATTGCAGCGAAGTTTGCTACTTTTCTCATAAATAAGTCAAAGCTTACCGACCAACGGAACTGCTTAATTTGTAAATAAAGAAACTTTACATCCTTGAAATAAACCGAGTTCAAAAGAATAAAACTTTACCCTCATTGCTAAGTTTTGCTGCGTCGTTCACGTTTTTTGACGTTCCTTTGCCTCCCCAGTGCAGCTCCCCGAATGATCATGAATCATCTGAAGCCTGGCGTCTGACAGAACAAATTAATTTTCTTAAAAAGAATAAACTTTACATTGCCGAGTGGTTTTGCAGTGTAAATTATGAATTTATCAACATTTGCGGCGATTTGCGGCCCCGAGATAGTTTGCTGAGCTGTGCAATACAGCTTACCACCACTCGGGTAGTAGTAACAGCAATGATGACCGGCGGGAAGTCATTTACTTTACACTTTTAGACACACCCTGAATTACCACTAAATGATCGGTATCTCGTGATAGTTGCAGTCTATTTGATAGCATATGACAAGCACCAATACAAATTCGCATCCCTTCTAGCTGGACAGGGCTAATTGAATAACTGTTTTATTTAATGCTTCAATCCGGCGGACATTTCAGTTACATCTAAACGAAGCGGGGTTATAACAAGGCGGGCAATCTCGTCGGGTGTTGTTCACTTTAAGAGCTGAATGTCGAATGACAGGAAAGCGGGGTTTTTTCGAATGATCACCTCCAAATTTGTCTACATTCCGGAAAGTTGTGGCAAACGACGAAGGGTTAATGGGAAGTTTCGAAGTAGTGTACATGCCTTGTTTAAGTCAAAGGAAGCAACTGTTTATCCGTCTCCATCATCAAGACTACAGATTGTACAAGTGAATATATGAAAGATCATATTTGAACTGCGGAGAAAGATATGGAAACAATATTGATCATCGCTGTTATACACACAACTTAAGCAGTCGTGAAATTAAGCCTGAAAAAATTCAGGCTTGAACGGGATTCGAACCCATAACCTCTGCGATACCGGTACAGTGCTCTACCAACTGAGCTGTCAAGCCAACTGGGAGCTGGTCACATTGTGAGTTCGTAATATACCCGTAGATGGTGTAGATACAAGTGAGTATATGAAAGAACATATATTTGAAATGCAGAGAAAGATACGAATCCCGTTCAAGCCTAACGGCTCGTGATTTACAAGCTTTTCTCGTGTTCTCCCAAAATCCCGCTTCGCTTATTGCGCCCGTAAACCCATAGAAAGAGTGGTTTATTACTTAAATATACTGCCTACCTTTTTGTCGGCAATCAACTCTGCACGAACTGTCTTTATATCGCACCCTCCGCTAATCAGGTAAAAGATATATTTAGCCGTGATGGCGAAGCGCGGGGAAGCAAGAGTTCCTTGGGGTCCGTGTCTTTGAATTTTTCCGGCGGGAGCTAGTTTGGGGGGTCTGTTGTCGTATCCTCCAATCCACCAGTCCCCTTGTTGACTCGCGGTTGGCGACTAGAGACAACGCACGCAACGAAATATCAGATAATAAATCAGCATCGAGAATAACTAAAAAACTAGTGGAATATATATTTGACGAAATAGCTGGAGTGATTTCTTACCTTAATTTAGCCTATCTTGATAAAAAAAAGGGCTGAAACGGAAACATCGCTTGCAACTTTCATATGTTGCGTGTACGACACATTTTTGACTGTCGCCAGGTCACCAGATTGTTTTTAACTGTCGCCAGATTGTTTCCTTTGCACAAGTCACTATTGCCATCCACAGAAACTTTTACAACTGGATGAAAGTGACACGTGTACGGCGATTTGTTAGTGTGGGAATTTGCAACACGAGCTTTAAAAAGAGCAAGCAAAGTGAACATCTTAAAGACTATGGCGCGTTTTCAGGGTTAAAATTAGAAACTAACTTTTCCACCTTTCCTTACCTGCTAAGTAAAATGTCTGTCATTTCCTGTCTTTGAAATTAGACAGTACGCATCTCTTTTGACCTCCGAAACAATACATTCCGCGTTTCCTGAATAC